>OQVO01000746.1_pt1 | contig 9890 bp, 9 predicted proteins | sample 1691511 | NCBI WGS metagenome assembly OQVO01 (sample SAMN03418254, study PRJEB22391) | human gut metagenome | biome: human-gut; feature: organic feature; material: feces | host: Homo sapiens | place: Tanzania | collected 2013-01 | reverse complement strand
GGCGCGATCGATAACCGGACCGTCCACCATCTTGCCGTTCAGGGAAACCACGCCGAGGCCTTCGCGAGCGGCGGCTTCAGCGGCTTCTACGACGCGGCGGGCGTGATCCACTTCTTTCTGGGTCGGTGCGTAGAGGTTGTGCAGCAGATCAATCTGACGCGGGTTGATCAGCGATTTGCCGTCAAAGCCCAGCTGTTTGATGTGGGCGGCTTCTTGCAGAAATCCGGCTTCGTTGTTAGCGTCGGAATAGACGGTATCGAACGCCTGAATACCCGCAGAGCGCGCGGCCTGCAAAATGGAACAGCGTGCGAACAGCAGTTCAGTTCCTTCCGGGGAGCGTTCTGTACGCAGGTTGCGCACATAGTCTTCTGCACCGAGGGCGATACCGATCAAACGCTCGGAAGCGTGAGCGATTTCCACTGCGCGGGTAATCCCCAGCGGAGATTCAATCGCCGCCAGCAGGCCGGTGCTGCCGGGTTCACGACCACAGGCTTTTTCGATACGCAGGATCTCTTTTTCAATATCCAGAACATCCTGAGCGGTATCGGTTTTCGGCAGACGCACAACGTCCGCACCACCGCGAACGACGGCTTCCAGGTCGTTAACACCCCATTCGGAATCCAGCGCGTTGACACGCACAATGGTTTCAATATCGCGATACAGCGGATGTTGCAGCGCGTGGTAAACCATGCGGCGGGCGGTGTCTTTTTCACGCAATGCTACGGAGTCTTCGAGGTCAAACATCAGGGCATCAGCCGGGTAGATGAAGGAGTTGCTGACCATCGCGGCATTGGCACCAGGCACAAACAACATGCTGCGGCGGGTGCGAGTTTTACGTTGTTGCAGCGAAGCGGAAATCATTGGCAATCCTCCCATGGCAGAGCCGGGATACCGCTGGCGCGTGCCAGCAGGGCTTCCAGTCGTGCACGTAAAATGCAGTCCAGTGCGCCTTTGTCATCGACATTCAGCTGTACGCCGCGCACGTTGTAGCGGGCGAGAACGTCCAGAATGGTGGTGCGAATTGCATCGCCAAACTGTTTCTCAACGCTGCTATTGATTTGCAGGTCGATATCCTGCGTATCGAGTGGGGCGATGCGTATCATCACATCCCCAGACTCAAGGGTGCCTGCAACGGCGGGCTGGTTTATTTTCATTTTTCACCTGTTTCTCATGCGGGGGTCTTTTGACGAGCTGCCGCGTCCTGGCGGGAGTGCTCAAGCAGGTTCTGCAAATAATGCAGCGTGACTGCAGGGACCAGCGGCGCGATAGCCGTGAGATCGTTTTTCGCCAGCAGTTGACGTACCCGGGAAGCGGATATCGGCATCTCCTGGTAACGCAGCCGCTCAATTTCAACCAGTTCGATGGGCGGTGCGGAGATAGTCGGCGTTTCCAGCCAGTAGCGCATATCCTGGTTGTACTGGGCGGTAACGCGACAAAAGGGTTCAGTACCGACAAAGCGGTGAGTTACACCCAGCGCGGGAGCGAGGTACTGACGGAAAATCTTCAGATCAATTTCGGTGTAACAATGGTTAATGACGCTCTGTTCTTTAATGAAGTAGCAAGGGAACGTAGCGCGGGAGATGATGTATTCGGAGCCACGATGCACAGTCAGGCGTGGAATATCGGCGGTGCCTTTTAACACCAAATCCAGCCGGTCTTCATAGGGGAAGCGTGAAGAATCTTCTTTGACTAAAAACAGATGCAACCAGTCGCACTGTGCCGCAGCCTGTTGAATCAGATAACGGTGACCATTCGTAAAGGGATTGGCGTTCATCACAATGCAGCCAATCTTGTTCCCTGGATGACGAAATTTTTTCAGCGATTCGGCATAGCGTTTCAGTCGCGTGGCGCTGTTTTCCATCAGCACCATCACGCCGGGTACGCTGGTCAGCGTGGAAAAACCGCACTGGCGGAACAGCGCCTCGTATTCGGTTTTGGTATAAATAAACAGATGCGTGCTGTGCCGCTCATAGGCGAGGTTTATCAATTCAGTGGCTAATGTCAGCGCCAGTCCTTCACCGCGGACGGATTCACTGATAGCAACGCATTTAATAATATTTCCGGCAATTCCACCGCACGCGATAAGCTTTTCATCGCGGGTTACGGTAATAAATACTTCGACTGTGGTGTCAACGCTCAAATCATTTTCATGCAGGAATTGGGCGATTTCCGCCATTTTTTTATTTTCTGAACGTTTTACGCGGGTGAAAATATCATTGCCGAACATAATAAATAGTATCCTGAAGGTGCATGTTGTTATCGATTTGCAACGAATGTTGTTCAATGTTGCAAACTGATAACCTTTTATTTTCACTTGGGAGAAAGGGGGTGATCGAGGTATATCTTTTTCTCCTTTCGCTATACATCCTAAGGAGTATTTCGGCGTGAAATTTTGATTTATTTCACATAGAGTTAGTGGTTTTTTATTTATTTAATGATTTTAAGTTTTTTAATTAATGTAATTACGAAATGACTCGCAGGTTTAAGTGATTTAATTGATTTAATGAATAAAATTTGCCACGATCATAATTAATATCTATGTATTTTGATTCAACATTTTAATTACATCCGTCAAAGAGGCTCGGGACAACCCGCAAGGAAAACAATGTTGCAGCTTAACGAGAATAAACAGTTTGCATTTTTCCAAAGACTGGCATTTCCGCTGCGTATCTTTTTGCTGATTCTGGTGTTCTCAATATTTGTCATTGCAGCCCTGGCGCAATATTTTACGGCCAGTTTTGAGGACTATTTAACGCTTCATGTACGCGACATGGCAATGAATCAGGCGAAAATTATTGCCTCCAATGACAGTGTCATCTCTGCGGTGAAAACGCGTGACTACAAACGGCTGGCGACCATCGCTAACAAATTACAAAGAGATACCGATTTTGATTATGTGGTGATTGGGGACCGGCACTCGATCCGCCTTTACCATCCTAATCCGGAGAAAATTGGTTATCCTATGCAGTTCACCAAACAGGGCGCGCTGGAGAAAGGGGAGAGCTACTTCATTACCGGGAAAGGGTCAATGGGGATGGCGATGCGCGCCAAAACGCCAATCTTTGATGACGATGGAAAAGTCATCGGCGTGGTGTCGATTGGCTACCTGGTGAGTAAAATCGATAGCTGGCGGGCTGAGTTTTTATTACCGATGGCAGGTGTGTTTGTCGTGCTGTTAGGGATTCTGATGTTGCTGTCGTGGTTCCTGGCCGCGCATATCCGTCGGCAGATGATGGGCATGGAGCCAAAGCAAATCGCACGCGTGGTCCGTCAGCAAGAGGCGCTGTTTAGTTCGGTTTATGAAGGGCTGATTGCGGTGGATCCGCATGGTTACATTACCGCCATCAATCGTAACGCAAGAAAGATGCTGGGGCTGAGTTCCCCCGGACGGCAATGGTTGGGTAAACCCATTGTTGAAGTGGTCAGGCCCGCCGATTTCTTTACCGAACAGATTGATGAAAAACGTCAGGATGTGGTGGCGAACTTTAACGGTCTGAGCGTTATTGCCAACCGGGAAGCTATTCGTTCAGGTGATGATTTGCTGGGGGCCATTATCAGCTTTCGTAGTAAAGACGAAATTTCCACCCTCAATGCGCAACTGACGCAAATAAAACAATACGTTGAGAGCCTTCGTACATTGCGACACGAGCATCTCAATTGGATGTCGACGCTCAATGGTCTGTTGCAGATGAAAGAGTATGATCGCGTGCTGGCGATGGTGCAGGGGGAGTCTCAGGCCCAGCAACAGCTTATTGACAGCCTGCGCGAGGCGTTTGCCGATCGCCAGGTGGCGGGGCTGCTTTTTGGTAAAGTGCAGCGCGCCCGGGAACTGGGGCTAAAAATGATCATTGTCCCCGGTAGCCAGCTTTCGCAACTGCCGCCAGGACTGGATAGCACCGAGTTTGCAGCCATTGTGGGCAATTTACTTGATAACGCCTTCGAAGCCAGCCTGCGTAGCGATGAAGGAAACAAGATCGTTGAATTATTCCTCAGCGATGAAGGCGATGATGTGGTGATTGAAGTCGCCGATCAGGGCTGCGGCGTTCCAGAGTCTCTACGAGACAAAATATTTGAGCAGGGGGTCAGTACGCGTGCTGACGAGCCCGGTGAACATGGCATTGGGTTGTACTTGATTGCCAGCTACGTAACGCGCTGCGGTGGTGTTATCACTCTCGAAGATAATGATCCCTGCGGTACCTTATTTTCAATCTATATTCCGAAAGTGAAACCTAATGACAGCTCCATTAACCCTATTGATCGTTGAGGACGAAACGCCGCTGGCAGAGATGCATGCGGAATATATTCGTCACATTCCCGGATTCAGTCAGATATTACTGGCGGGAAATCTGGCGCAGGCCCGAATGATGATCGAGCGTTTTAAGCCGGGGCTAATCTTGCTCGATAACTATCTTCCTGACGGTAGAGGGATTAATTTACTGCATGAACTGGTGCAGGCGCATTATCCCGGCGACGTGGTGTTTACCACTGCAGCCAGCGATATGGAAACGGTGTCTGAAGCCGTACGTTGTGGTGTATTTGATTATCTCATTAAGCCCATTGCCTATGAACGGCTGGGGCAAACGCTAACCCGTTTCCGCCAGCGTAAACATATGCTGGAAAGTATTGATAGCGCCAGCCAGAAGCAAATTGATGAGATGTTTAATGCTTATGCTCGCGGTGAACCTAAGGACGAGCTACCGACCGGTATTGACCCCTTGACGCTAAACGCGGTGCGAAAACTGTTTAAAGAGCCTGGTGTGCAACATACGGCAGAAACGGTGGCGCAGGCACTGACCATCAGCCGCACCACTGCCAGGCGTTATCTTGAATATTGCGCCAGCCGCCATCTGATTATTGCTGAAATTGTTCACGGCAAAGTTGGCAGACCACAACGCATATACCACAGTGGGTGACATGATAAAGCCGGAGGAAACTTGCCTCCGGCATTACTATTTACTTGCCTGTGACCGCTGCTGCCGTTCCTGGCACCATCAGCTCTGTAGCAACGATAACAATCACCAAACCAACAAGCACCGGTACCGAGGTGCGTTTTACGACTTCAAACGGCGAGATCTTCGCCATCCCGGCAACCGCAACGACTACGCCAGAAACGGGCGAAAGGGTACGGCCAAGGTTTGACGCCTGCAGCATCGGGATAGTCAAATACGCCGGGTTAATGCCGGAAGAGTGCGCCAGTTTCGGGATCATCTCAACAAACGCATAAAACGGCGCATTGCCTGAACCGGTCGTGACTGCCGCCAGCATTGTCAGAATCACCAATACCAGCATCAGGATGATACTCGCCGAACCAAACGAGGTAGCGATAGAAATCAGACTTTGAATAAAGCCGATGGTGCTAAGCCCCTGAGCGAATACCCCAGCGGCAACCAGCAGCATCACCACGTTAGCAAACGCATCTGCCATCCCGCGATAAGCCACTTCCAGACCAGAGAAAACTTTCTGGGTATTAAAGCTGCGGAGGAACTCCAGAATGGAGGCAATCAGCATACAAATCACCAGAATAGTGATGATGTGTAATTGCGGACCCCATTTACCGTCAAAAATCAGTACACCGATGATCGGCGTGAACGGCAAAATGGCATAAAACGCAGGAGCAGTGGTGGTGATTTCACTGACATCTAACATTTCATGAGAGATGTGCTCTTTTTTATCCAGATAACGTTGCCAGAAGAAGTGGGCGATCGCCATGCCGATAATTGCAGCAATTGAGATAGGCAGCGTCGTTTTGAAGGCGAAGTCAATCAGCGACATTTCGGAAGCTTGCGCCGCCAGCACCACATCCCCTGAAGTCGGTGCGAGAATAATCGCCGCCGGGGAGGCACAAATGGCAGCAGCTGCGCCACGACTGATACCAACGTTTACCATCACCGGAAATAGGGTTGCCATCAGCAAAACACCCAGACCGGTTGCGGAAGAGACGGCCAGAGACATCAGACAGGCGACAAAATAGGCGGCAATCATCAGCAGGTAAGGGGAGTTAATATACTGCAATGGTTTTGACGCCAGCTTGACCACCATATCATTCGCGCCGATATGGGTCATGTAAGCGGCAAATCCACACAGCATCATAATCATCATGCCGAGGTCGCCGCCGCGGCTCATTAGTAATATTTTAACGTATTCAACGATATCCGTGGCGCTGTAGCCTGTTGAAGCCTGGCTGGACGGTAACACTTTGTGCCCCATAATGGCACTGATAATCAGCAATAACAGGCCACCGACAAATAACACACCAGTGGCGGAATACCCTTTAATGATGTAGCGAGCTACACCCACAATAACCACAACCCCAATAAGGAGTTCAATGAATGTCAGCATAATTTTTCCTGTCTCCAGGCCCCAAAGTAAATAATAAAAAATTCCTAAAGCTTAAGGAAAAAATATGCCCAATAAATTGGCGATGAATGCTGATTAAAATCAAGAAAAACTGCCATTAAGACATTGAAGTTGCTGTTTTTATACATAGATAACAAAACGCATATTTAGCGGTTGGCAATTATCACATAATAATGTGTGCAAATTGATGGTGGATTGATGCAAATTTGTTAATTGCAATGGTGTTAGCTGCGGCTGTGCGCTCAAAAAATAATCTAATATGAGCATAGGTTGACGATATATATTATATACTTCGTTAAGATGATTGTTGTATCTCGTTAAAAAATAAAATAATTTTTCCTTGATTGCATTTTGTCATCAAAAAAGACTTGGTTTTTCTTTTTTGACTATTCCCATCGCAGAAAACGACGCATCATCTTTAATCGATGCGCGGAAATATTTAACTTGAACAAGCGGAAATAAATAGAGCAGCTATTCAGATTATTCTTTATGTTGGGTCTATTAAGGTTATGTTAATTGTAGCTTTGCTATGCTAGTAGTAGATTTTTGATAAATGTTTTATGGTCACAAATGAACGTGAGTAAATATGTCGCTATCTTTTCCTTTGTTTTTATTCAGTTAATCAGCGTTGGTAAAGTTTTTGCTAACGCAGATGAGTGGATGACAACGTTTAGAGAAAATATTGCACAAACCTGGCAACAGCCTGAACATTATGATTTATATATTCCTGCCATCACCTGGCATGCACGTTTCGCTTACGACAAAGAAAAAACCGATCGCTATAACGAGCGACCGTGGGGTGGCGGTTTTGGCCTGTCGCGTTGGGATGAAAAAGGAAACTGGCATGGCCTGTATGCCATGGCATTTAAGGACTCGTGGAACAAATGGGAACCGATTGCCGGATACGGATGGGAAAGTACCTGGCGACCGCTGGCGGATGAAAATTTTCATTTAGGTCTGGGATTCACCGCTGGCGTAACGGCACGCGATAACTGGAATTACATCCCTCTCCCGGTTCTACTGCCATTGGCCTCCGTGGGTTATGGCCCAGTGACTTTTCAGATGACCTACATTCCGGGTACCTACAACAATGGCAATGTGTACTTTGCCTGGATGCGCTTTCAGTTTTGAGACAAATGAAGTTTTAGTAACTTCTTTAAAATCAATAGCTAAAATAAGTAACATCAAAAATAACGCGACTTTTATCACTTTTTAGTAAAGTTACACTGGACAAAGCGTACCACAATTGGTGTACTGGTAACCGACACAGCATTTGTGTCTATTTTTCATGTAAAGGTAATTTTGATGTCTAAGATTAAAGGTAACGTTAAGTGGTTTAATGAGTCCAAAGGATTCGGTTTCATTACTCCGGAAGACGGCAGCAAAGACGTGTTCGTACACTTCTCTGCAATCCAGACTAATGGTTTTAAAACTCTTGCTGAAGGTCAGCGCGTAGAGTTCGAAATCACTAACGGTGCCAAAGGCCCTTCTGCTGCAAACGTAATCGCTCTGTAAGATACGTCAGCAAGAATTCAAAACCCGCTTAATCAGCGGGTTTTTTTTGGTCTTTAGTGTGCGGTTGAGGCCGAAAACAGCCAGAATGCCAGTGCGGTCATGGCAAAAGACCCCAGAAGGTTGACGAAAACGTTCAGTAATGCCCAGCCAAAGCGGCCCTCTTGTAACAAAAACACCACTTCTGCCGAAAATGTTGAGAAGGTTGTTAGACCGCCACAAAATCCGGTGGTGATTAATACTTTCCACACTGGATCAATGTTCGTCATCCTGCTGAACCATGCGAATCCTATTCCTATGATGAATGCCCCAATCAGGTTTGCTGTCAGCGTCCCCAACGGAATCGCCTGATGCAGTGGGTTAAATCGCATACTTAACAGCCATCTCGCCACGCTTCCCGTACCACCGCCAATAAAAACTGCTAAAAGAAGTTGTAACACTGCAAAATCCTGCTATTTGATTTGTATGAGTGATAAGTGTAACGCCGAATAATCGTCGTTGGCGAATTTTACGACTCTGACAGGAGGTGGCAATGCTGGTTGCCGCAGGACAGTTTGCTGTTACATCTGTGTGGGAAAAGAACGCTGAGATTTGTGCCTCGTTGATGGCGCAGGCGGCGGAAAACGACGTATCGCTGTTTGTCCTGCCGGAAGCATTGCTGGCGCGCGATGATCATGATGCAGATCTATCGGTTAAATCAGCACAGCTGCTGGAAGGCGAATTCCTCGGACTTTACGGCGAGAAAGTAAACGTAACATGATGACGACAATTCTGACGATTCATGTTCCTTCAACGCCGGGGCGCGCATGGAATATGCTGGTGGCACTTCAGGCAGGAAACATCGTCGCCCGTTATGCCAAACTGCATCTCTATGATGCATTTGCCATTCAGGAATCACGCCGTGTTGATGCTGGTAATGAAATCGCTCCGTTACTGGAGGTGGAAGGGATGAAGGTCGGTCTGATGACCTGTTATGACTTACGCTTTCCAGAGCTGGCGCTGGCACAGGCATTACAGGGAGCTGAAATCCTGCTGTTCCGCCGCCTGAGCCGTCTGGATATGCAGGGCATCGTTCAGATTCAGCTGGCGCGTCTGGGCAACCGTCTGGCGGAACGCCATATCAGATTGGATCTGGACGAACAGGCGGACTGAAAAAGATAGACAAATGCACCGACGGCGTGTTTGCCAAGGGCGAAAAGGGCGTAACAAACGTGTACGCAACAGGCGACGGCAAGGTGGAATTTGTCTGCTTCGATGACAGCACAATCGCGTACGTTGCTTCGGCAATAGGCTACCCCGCCTACTACAAGGTGAAGCCCGTTGCGGTACAAGCCCCGATAAAAGCCGTGCTTATGGACCTTGACGGAACAAGCGTGCGCAGCGAAGAATTTTGGATCTGGATTATCGAGCAAACCACCGCTTCGCTTCTCGGGGACCCCGACTTCCGCATGGAAGAAGCCGACCTGCCGTTTGTTTCCGGTCACAGCGTGTCGGAACACCTGCAGTACATGATTGACAAGTACTGCCCCGACAAAACCCTGGAAGAAGCACGCAAGTACTATTTTGAACACACTCACCGCGAAATGGACGCCATAATGCAAGGCAAAGGCAAGGCAGGCGCGTTTACTCCGTCGCCGCGACTTAAGGAATTTTTGCTCGCGCTGAAGGACATGGGCGTAAAAATCGGGCTGGTAACAAGCGGTCTGTACGAAAAGGCTTATCCCGAAATCAAGTCGGCGTTCGACACCCTTGAAATGGGCGACCCGAAAGACTTCTACGACAGCATTATTTCCGCAGGCTTCCCCCTGATGAAGGGCAGCGTAGGTACGCTGGGCGAACTGTCACCCAAACCCCACCCGTGGCTGTATGCCGAAACGGGCGCGGTAGGACTGGGCATTGCCGAAGCCGACCGTTGCCACGTGCTTGGCATCGAGGACAGCGGCGCAGGCGTTTGCTCCGTTCGTCTTGCGGGCTACACGACCATCGGGATCGCAGGCGGCCACATCGTTGACAGCGGCCCA
>OQVO01000741.1_pt1 | contig 9926 bp, 2 predicted proteins | sample 1691511 | NCBI WGS metagenome assembly OQVO01 (sample SAMN03418254, study PRJEB22391) | human gut metagenome | biome: human-gut; feature: organic feature; material: feces | host: Homo sapiens | place: Tanzania | collected 2013-01 | reverse complement strand
CGCTGTGCTTCCGGCTCAGAAACAGAGAAAACCGGGAAAAAGACGGGGCGGACAATACCGAACCGCAGAAACAGGAGGGAAAGACGACATGATGAAACGTTTTTTGGCGCTGGTGCTGTGCCTGTGCATGACGTTCACGCTGCTGCCAACTACGGCGTTTGCAGCGGTGAGCGATTCGCTGGGCAACACACCCGAGGAAAATCAGGCGATTTTGGAGCAGCTCTCCGCCCTGACCGGCGGCAGCAGCGACCAGGTGCTTTCCATGCTGAACGCTTTGGGGCTGCTGGATGAAGACGGCAATTTCAAGGTGGATCAAACCATCACGCTGGACGGCCAGGTGTTGACACTGGCGGCTGTCATGGAGCTGCTGGAAAATCCCGCCACGGATCTCACCCGTATAGCCGACGTGGATGGGACTCCGGTGGCGCTGGGCGATTTGAAGACCATGATCCAAATCGAACAGGAGCTGCAGCGGATCAAGGACACCTATTTCTCCGACAGAGAGTTTACCGGGGAAGCTCTGGAGAATCTCAATAGCCTGATGGAGCAGCTGGAGCTGCAGGGCATCAGCTTGCAGTATTCCGCCTTTGCCACAAAGCCCGAGGGCGTTGAGACGGTGGATATGAGCGGCATGATGAGCCAAACGCTGGGGACTCTCGCAAACAACAGCTGGAGCTCCGGGACTTTTACTGTATACGGCGGAAAACCGGTCGGCTTTTCCTACCGCATTCAAAAAGGCCAGCTCAGCGAGTATATCACCGGTGTGGAGGTCTCGATAGGCGAGACGAGTGAGGTCGTCGAGCAAAGCGACGGGTCCTACAAGCTGACCTATGACGTAGGCTCGACTTTCAGTTTAGGTGGTTGTAAAATCACTGTCAAGGTTACAACCAAAGGAGGGAACCCAGACTGGCTCAAGGATTCTTATTCCTATGGCGACCTGCTGGGGATGATTGAATTTTACGATGCGGAAAATCTGGTGTTCTATGACGGCGCCGGTTATGCCGACCACTGTCAGCTCAAGCTAATAAAGACGGTTGGCGTCCCCACAATACAAACATCAATGACCGCGCCGAACTATGAGGAAAGATACGAAAGCACAACCACAATACAGGGGGATATGTATATTCCTTTGCTGGCAGATGAATACAATGCCCTCGGTGCCAACAATCCGGACTTCGTTGCGTTAAGCGATACCATCAGAATTTTGGATGGTGCCCGCAACTCGGTGCTTCCCAGCGGCTCCTCCCCATTTTATCAGCCATACCAAATCGACGCCAGCATCGAGTTTAACTGGAGTACCGAAAAAGCTGCCTATACTGGCGATGCGCCGTATGGCTGGTATAAAAATCAGCCCTTTGCCCCGTTCTATCTGACGGAGTACAAGTTCAATGAAGAATCTCTGGGGTTCAGCAACAACAGAACAAAAGCGCTGAACTGTACGATTAACAAGGGCGAAACGGTCAACATCTCCCTGCAGTCTACCACGCAAAACAGAGGGGATCAGCAGTACTGGCTGCCCTTCCGACTGTATATGAAAAGTGTACAGGGCGAAATCCAAAATTCCTGGGCCACCACCAAGAACAGCAACGTCACCGCCAAGCTGGTGGACACGGACAAGCCCATCATTCAAAGCGTCACGGCCCCGGCGGGAACCTATGCCAGCGGACAGCACGTGCCCATCACAGTTACCTTTAACGAGTTCGTGGATCTTAGAAACGCCCGCGTGACCATCAATGGCAAAGAGTATACCGCCGCTGAGCTTTCCATGAACAGCTGCGGTGTCACGGCAATGCTCTGGTATCCGGTGCAGGATGCGGATGACACCACGGTCACCGTCAATGGTATGACCGGTGTGGAAGATGTTTTCGGTCATACGCTGGATACCACATCCTATCAAAGCAACTCGATTACCGGCGTTACGCTGAAGAGCGTCTTGATGCGCAACGCTCCCACCGAGCTGACGGCCACCTACGCCAACGGCAAGGCATCGTTCACGATGAACGCCAACATGGAGCAGGCCTACAAGACCGTATACAGCAATTATCACACCCCGGAAGGCACAGACCCGAAGGAAGCCCCTTTCCGCCTTGAGCTGGGGTACGACTCCGCGGTTGAACCAATCCATCTGCAGGTCTATCTGGACACAGAGAAGGAAGCCTTCACCATTAGCGACTACGCAATCGCACCCTCTGCTTTCGACCGCACCTACACGGTGACGCTGCAGGCCAACGAGGGCACGAAAGACGCTCCTAACTGGGTGAATGTTCTTCCCCTGACCCGGCAGTTCACGGTGATAAAGAAAGTTTCCGTGAGCACGGTGAACGTCGTCCCGGAAGCGAATGACGCCGACTATACGATTTCCCTCGGCAAAACCGCCCGCCCCACGCTTCAGGCCCAGGTTTTGGGGGCAGGCGGTGAGACGGCCAGCTACACCACCGGTAAATGGAGCAGCAGTGACCCGCTCATTGCCACCATCAACGAGGATACCGGCGTTGTTGCCACCACAGGAACCAAGGTGGGAGCCGTCACCTTTACCTTTACGGCGGACAACGGGACTGAGGACACTGCCGATGATGTGACGGGTCAGTCAAAGCCCTATACCGTGACGGCAGGCGATTCTCTGGCACTGGTGATTCCCAGCGGCGCGTCCATCGTGACGCGGGTAAATCAGCCCGCCACCGTGCTGTGGAGCTCCAACGCCGCGCTGATGGCACCGAACAAAGAGTTCAATTACAGGATTGACCTGTATGAGGGCAACTACGCGAATGAGGCGGCGCTGAGCGGCCTCCATCCCGTTGCGACTTATACCGCCGGCAAGGATAAAAACAGCGTGCGGATCGAGGAGAATGTGCTCTCCAAGCTCTCCAACGGCAATACCCCTGCCTACACGGTATTGGTCTCCATGCCGCACCCCAACGCCGAGGGGGAGAACGTCCGCCTGTCGGCACTTGCCTGGATCATCGTGCAGGCACCACCTGCCACAGCCAAGCTGACACCGCCCCAGAGCATTTACCTCAAGGATACCGACGGCGCCGTCAATATCGACTGGTCGGTGGAAAACGCCACTGACGGCGCCTCTCAACAGCCCACGCTGACCATTACCCGGGTCACAGAGGACAACAACACCCAAGAGGTGGCCCGTGAGCGCCTATCCGGTACCTCCGGAAGTTTCTCCCTGCCATTACAGAGTGTGAAAGCCGGCAATCTGAAGGACACCTATCAAGTGGTTTTGAGCGTGGAGAATCCTGGTGAGGAATCTCCCAGCACCGACTCCTTCCCCCTGTATGTCTACAATGCCGACGCACTGAAGGTGCAGAACGACGAAGGAAAAACGATTTCTAAGCTGACCATGGACAATACCTCCAAGGTCAGCGGCAGCCTGCCCACCGATACAGCTGAAATTTTGCAGCTGCGCCAGGAGTTGGGGCTGATCGAGTACATAGGCATCAACTATGACGAGTACGGATGGAACTCCTTTAAAGACGGCATCCGGTGGCTCTCCAGCAACAACAATGCCATTTCCGTCAACTACAAGCAGGGCGGACTGTATGAGGACATCAGAAACTTCTCCTTTGATTCCTACCTTCCCGAAACCAAAATGGCGCTGTCCGGCTTGGCCAACGGCACCGCAACCGTCACGGCTACCCATGCCGCCACGGGCATGAGCGCCGCCGTACAGGTGACAGCGAAAACGCTGCAAAATAAGTTCTATCTCTTCCAGCTGACGCCTGCAGCGGAAACTACGCTGCAATACACCGACGGCAAAGGTGTGCCCAAAACGGTCACGACCAACAGTGAAGGCGTGCTGGCGCTTTACGAACCCAACGGAATCGCCAGTGAGGTGTCTCTGCGGTCCGGCTCCGGCGCGGATATTTATCTGGGCACCATCTATAAAGAAAATCTGCGTTCCGGCGAGCGGGATGCCACAAAACTGCAGCTTTATCCCTTGAATACCTTCAGCCTTCGGCGAGTCGCCCGGGCATCTGTGACGCTCATCACGCCGGGCGGCGATCCGCTGGCGAACAAGACGGTGACCGTTCGCGGCGGCGTTTATAAAAACGGAGGCTACTGCCAGACAGCTCTGCTGGGCTCCAGGGCAGGAGCACTTGTCAGCGGCATCACCGGCGACACCTATACCACGGATGCGGCGGGAAATATAACCGTCTATCTGGATTCCACCCAGTTCTGGTCGGCCGAAAAGGGCGAGAGCAACACCACGGCGCTTTCCGCTCTGGATCAGCTGGAGTACATTCTGGAGATCAGCGCAATTGACGGCGACAAGTACTATCCGCTGCTGCTGACCGTCAACGGCAAGCTGGGCGTGGACGATGTAATGCGCACCGCAGAGGGCGTTGTCTCTCTGGAGAGCGTGCCGGCGGGGGAGGAAAACAAACCCTTCATTGTGGCGCAAAGCGTTGATTACGGTCTTGCCAACGGTCAGAAGGTGGATGTCCGCAGCTCGACTGGGAAGATCGGCCCTAACAGCAGCTTTAAAACAGCAAGCCTGCACACCACCATGTTCCTCTGGGGCGAGGATATTGCCAACGCGCGGAATTACAGTCTCAAGCTGGCGGACGAATACGGCGTTCTTCCTGCCGCCCAGAGCAGCAGTACCAAGCAGTATCCCTTCTCATCCATCCCTGTAGCGGAAAACGATCTGACCCTCACCGAGGCCACCATGACCACCTCTGGATGGATCGCCGACGGCAAGGATGTGGGTATGAAAACGCAGCTGAGCCTGAACGGCAGCCTGCTGCAGGAGAAAATAATGCCCTTCCGGGTCGTTGATCTGACCCGAGTGCCCAAGGTGACAGAGGATGACCGCGTCACCGGTATTCTGGCGACGATGGGAGCCTCCAGTGGAGTGAATCAAGTCGACTTTGGCGGAGTGGGCGGTAGTAACATTCTCAAGGTGCTGACCGGACGGCTGGATGATCTGAGCGGTCCGGTGGACACTTCCGTGTTCAAAATGATCATCACCCCCAGCGAAGATCCCTCCGTGTTCCGTGCCATGATTTGGGCCGGGTACAATACGCTGGAGATGGAGGACATGGACTATTCCGAGGACGGCGTGGCGTTGGGTGCGAATGTGCTGACGCAGAACCTGGAAGTGGGCGTGCCCGGGACCGGGGACCTGAGCCAGATGGCCCAGGGCACCTATGATCCCAAGGGGGACTACAAAACCAACTCCTTGGCCGACAATGTCACCAGCACGGATCTCAACTTGCAGTTGGAGGGCTTTTACGAAGCGGAAATCCGCTATAACGCCGAAAAAAAGGAGTGGGAGGTTTTCACCGTAGGCGGCGGCTTTACCGCCGGCGTTGGCGTGGGCTTCTCCTTCAGCGTGAACGCCATGGCTGGCCCCGTGCCGTTGACAGCAACCTTTGAGCTGGGTGGTGCCATTCAGCTGGATTTCCGTACCGCAGTGCGCTACGGCCAGCAGGGACAGGGCACAGAGCTTGCCTGGAGCGATCCCACGGCCACGGCAGTGAATGACTTTTTGACCACGCTGCGTATCAACGCCTATGTCCACGCGTTTGGCGGCATTGGCTTTGACTATTCGGTCGTGGCGCTGAAGATCGGCCTATTCGGCAATTTGGATGTGGACAGTCAGAATAAGTTCCTTTCCCGCACCTATCTTGCCGACGAGACAAAGCGCCAGATCAACGGTCAGGCCCTGGGGATCCAAAGCGAAGTGGGAATCAAATTTGTGGCCAGCTTCCTGTTTATCTCCTACGAGGCGGTGATCGCCTCCGGAACCCTTGGAGCCACCAAGACTTTTAATGACTGGAAAACAATCGACGACTACTGGAATAGCGCCACCAGTGGGCTGAGCCTTGCCTCGCTGCGGATGGCGGCGGCCCAGAGCGGAATGCAGGTGGCTTCTGGCAGTGCAACGCTCCAAAGCCGGGACTATCTGGAGCAATATGCCCGTACCTGGGGCCAGCCCCAGCAGCGGATGATGCTGTTCTCTCTGAACTCCACCAGTGGGCTGGAAAACATCCAGACCAATGCCAACCCCACATCCTATCCACAGCTCAGCGATGACGGGAAGGTATTGGCCTACATCAACGACGGCAACAGCAGCAGTATTTACGACAGCCGGGCGCATTTCTCCACCCTCAATGGCGGCGTCTATTCTACCTCCAGCCAAATTGCCGATCCCACAGGGTTCTCCGGCTACGGCGACACGAGCGTTTCTCTGTCCGGCACTGACAGCTTCGCGGCGGCGGCTTGGGTTCGCATGGGCACCGACCTGCCGGGTAAAAATGCCGGTGATCCCGTGACATTGGAAGAGCAAAACCTGCTGATGAACAGCACGGAGATCGTAGTGTCCGTCTATAACGGCACAACCTGGACTTCCACCCGCCTAACCAACGACGGCACGCCGGATCTGGCCCCAGCCACGGAAGTGGGCGGCAATGGCAAGGCCATCGTGTTCTGGCGCAGCGTCTACACCCCCGATCCCGGTACGCAGGGCAGCAACAACCTGCTGAACTTCACTACCAGAGATTGTATCATGTACCGTTGCTATGACAGCACTGACGGCACCTGGAGCGAGGCCAAAATGCTTTATAACGGTGCTACTGGCAGCGTGAAGGCGTTGCAGGCGGCCATGCTGCCCGACGGAACCGCTATGGCGGTTTACTCGCTGGACCGCAGCGAAACCGGAGATACCTCCGACTACGAGATCGCCTATTGTACCGTGGCTGCTGACGGAACTCCCGGTACAGCCATGCTGGCGACCTGTGACAGCAATCTTGACGAAAACCCCCAGGTCGTTGCAGCCAACTTCGGCAGCGGGGATGACCGATTTGTCATCGGTTGGCACAGTGTCCGAGACGGCAGCAGCGATATCCAGCTGTTGGCTGTGGACGGCAGCGGCACCATGTCCAACAGGTTCCCCGGCTCTCGGTCGAACCTGACCAGCAGCGGCAACGCCGTCGTGGGCGGAGACTTCCGCTTCGCTTCCCTCAGCGGAGGTCATCGCAGCCTCAATGATCTTACCATCGTCTGGAATGAGACTGTCAATGACGCCAACGGCGCGGTAGATCACGGCATTTTGAAGGCGGCCAAGCTGCGCTATGCCGCAAATACCTACACTCTCTCCGCACCGTTGGAACTGGCAGAGCTGCCGGATCGCACGCTGGCTGACCACTTTGATGCCTATGTCAGCGGCACCAATCAGGTGCAGGCTGCCATTCAGGCCACCCGGTATGACGATAAAAACCCGCAGGTAATCGGCGGCGTGACCGTTCCGGGTGAGGAAACGATCCTCTATACCGCTACCTCTGATTTTATCACCGATGCGGTGGCAGTGGAACAGATCGGTGTGGATTATGCAACGCTGGCGCTGAACAGCCTGACACCCATTCGCTTTACCATCCGCAACACCGGGCTGAACGATGTGACAAACCTAACGGTCAAGCTTGGCAGCGGGGAAACCGCCACCCTTACGGAAAAACTGCTGCCCAATGAAAGCACCACCCTTACCGTCTGGCACCATGTGAAGGACCGCGTGACCGACCCGAGCTATACCATCACCGCCGCCGGCGGCATCAACGAAAACGGCACAGTGTATCTGGATTATCCCGACATTGGCATCTCGCAAATGGAAGTGATTGCGGAGAGCGCCGGCAAGCGCACGGTGCGCATGACCCTCTATAATTCCTCTGCCGCCACGCTGGCCGGCGGAAAGAACCGCGAGGTGAAGCTTGCGTTCTATGCGGATGATCTGCATACCAAACCTGCAGAGGTATCCTGCACCACAAACGGCGTATCGGTTAGCGGTAATGAAATCACCGTTTCCGGAAACAGCGCCCTCGCCCGCATCGATCAGGGAACCTTTACACTGGACCTGACCTATGATCTGGGCAAGTATATGAAATCCATTGGCAAAACCGAGATCCCCAATGTGGGTACCTATCTGTACGCCGAGGCGTGGGCGGAAGGTCAGATCGGTGGAACGGGAAGCAATCAGCGCCTGCCGGAGTATGACGGCAGTGACAGCGAGGCCAGCGTCCATATGACCGGCGCACTGGCCCGCACCGGAGAGCAGCTGACGATGGATGTGACACAGGGGAACGACGGCAACGGTCACAGCACCGCCGCCATTACCCTGCGCAACAACTGCCTGCAGCCTCAGACTAGCGCAGAGCTGGTGGCCACGCTGCTGGATGCTGCCGGGACCGTTCTGGAAACGAAAAAGACCAGTATTGGCGGTGCCATCTCCGGGGAAACCTTCCAGGCGGAAACCGTCACCTTCTCCCGGCTTGGCACCCGCGTAGTGGTGCGAGCCGCAGTGCCCGGTAATGACCTTCTGACCTTTGAAGGTCTGGCAGTGGGGCTCGGCGATTTTACCGCCAACGGAACGAACTATACCTATACGCTGCAAAATGATAGCGGAGCAACATCTACGCTAGTCACAGCGGTGTCTGGAAACGGCGAGCCCGTGAGCATCAACGGACAGGCTCTGTCCACCGGCGGCAGCGCAACCGTTGCCATCCCCAACAGCGGCACAACCGACATTGTCGTGGGAATCGGTGCTAAAACCTACACGCTGACGATTCTGCGCAATAGCGGCACAGGCGGCAATGAAGGCGGTGGCAGCAGCGGCTACAGCTACTACACCATCAAGGCAACTGCCGGGGCTGGCGGCTCCATTTCTCCCTCCGGCAATGTCAGCGTCCGTGAGGGCCGGGATCAGACCTTCACCATCACCCCGGATAAGGGCTATGCTGTCGCCAACGTCAAGATTGACGGCAAGAGCATTGGCGCGGTGAAGTCCTACACCTTTGAGAATGTCCGTAGAACCCATACCATCGAGGTCATCTTTATGAAGGCCAACGGCAACCCCCAGACCGGCGTGTTTGTGGATGTAGCCACCGGCAGCTATTATGAGGACGCTGTGGATTGGGCAGTGGAGAACGGCATTACTACCGGTACGGGCGATGGCAAGTTCAGCCCGGATGCTACCTGCACTCGCGCACAGAGCGTGACCTTCCTGTTCCGTGCCTCCAAGGCTTCCGCGAATGGCGCACCCGCTTTCAGCGATGTTGCGGCAACCGCTTACTACGCCGAAGCCGTGAAGTGGGCTACGAATAACGGTATTACCAACGGTATCGGCGATAACCTGTTCGGCTCCGACAACGACTGCACCCGCGGCCAGATCGTGACGTTCCTCTACAGAGCATACAACAAGTAACGGGAACGCGCTCCCTCAGACAAAACAAAGAGAAGAGGCCCAGCTTTTCATCAAGTCGGAAGAAGTCCCATGAAGGCGCGCCCACGAATTCGCCGCGCAGCTCAGCAGGAGCTGAGACGCCGCGAGATACAAAGAGGCCCATCTGCCTTAGCAGATGAGCCTCTCCGTCTGTCGGAAAAGGGGCTATAGCCCCTTTGCACTTCACGATGATATCTTAAACGGGACCTTTTCTCCGTGCGAAAATGATAAATTTCGCGTGACATTTCTCGTGATTCCGTGCATTTCGCCAAAATCACTTTTCCGCTTTGCACCGCTATCACTTTTACTTGACAAAGCGTCCGCTTTGCGCTATGTTAAAGCATCATAAAACAGAGGGTGAGAATATGGTCCATTACAACTTGCTCAAGCTGAAGGAGGGCGCGGACGCCGCCGCGATCCTCGCGCAGTGTCAGGCGGTCTATGCCGCGCTGGAGGCCGAGCTGCCCTTTCTGCACGACGCCAGGGTCAGCCGCTGCGTCACCGTGCGTGATTCCAACGCGGACATCATGATGGTCATGCGCATCGACGCTCCCGAACAGCTCGGTGATTATCTGAGCCACCCTATGCACGTCGCGCTGGCACAGGGTCTGAAGGACACCGTCGCCGCCCGCATGTCGTTCGACGCGGGGTGAGCGCCGGAGCATTGCAGAAAGGGAGAACACACATGGAAAAGAAGAAAACC
>OQVO01000739.1_pt1 | contig 9932 bp, 4 predicted proteins | sample 1691511 | NCBI WGS metagenome assembly OQVO01 (sample SAMN03418254, study PRJEB22391) | human gut metagenome | biome: human-gut; feature: organic feature; material: feces | host: Homo sapiens | place: Tanzania | collected 2013-01 | reverse complement strand
AGCCTGATTTATAGCGATCGGCAGCCTTTTCAAAATTCCTGACAAAAATGAGCAAAACATATTTCAATAAAAAGGCGGCTCGGTCCATTCACGGATCGGGCGGCTTTTCTGTTATGGCTATATTAAACAAATTTAATGAAATTTTCTTTGAAGAAAATAAAAACGCTGCAAATTTATTGACGAAATGTTGATCCTGTGTTAAAATAATTTTAGGTATATTCGAGAAGTGCGTTTTAAACATCGAATATATTTTGTAAAAAATTATCAGATACAAGGTGGTGTTTGTGATGAAGCTCAAAAGGAAGATCATCAGCATAATTGCAGTGATCGCTTTGGCTATCTCATCTATCCCGCTGACTCTTATGCCGGGAGGTATTACCGCTGCGGCGGCTCCTGCGGATCCGACATTGGTTCTTAACAGACCGACTGCCGGCATATATGTCAATGAGGTGACGCGAGTTGCGTATGCAAGCAACTCCATAAAACCTCCGTCGGGAAATAATTCGGTTATTGTTAAGGCTACCAAATCGGGAGTGCCGTACCTCTCGGGTAAATTTGCGAACATTGCATACTGCGGAGAGACTCCTTATTCGACGCAGATCTCATTTACCCCCGGTGTGACGCTCGACAGTACGCCTACAATTTCTTGCAGCAATACCACCGTTACATACGCTTCGGCAACTCCGACGTTTTCTAACGGTACGTATACCTGGACGGTAAGCGGCGGTACTGCGCTTGTCGGTACTTCACTCATATTTACCGTCAAATATACATACAGTGAAACTAACAAGATCAGCGGCAAGACCTATACAAATAAGTATGAAACCCAGTGCGTTTCATATGTTGAGTCGATTTCTTCGCCGACGGGACTCTATTCGATAAAGAGAACATTTGAAAACTTTGTTGTGGGTACGGACACCAAAAACCGTTCTTACATAGCAACGATGATTCTCGGTGAGAATACTTACGGTTCATTATATAACAACGGTACAGGCAACGGCACGGTTGATTTTACAAACGATTCAGCTTTTACAAGCAGTACACCTGCATGGACATCGGGTTTCGGCAATATGAGAAGCATCAGCGGATCCGACGCCAGCAAGAACTATAACGTTGCCATCAGTGCTGATTCAAATCGTCCGCTCTCAACAGTTTATATTGACAAGAGTGTCACTTCCACTCTTTCCTCCTTGAACCTGCGTTTCCATACTGTTCTTCCGACATATGCTTCTAAGACCAAAGAGCAAGTTACCGTCGGTGTTGACAGCGCATATGTATCTTCGGGAATTGTAAATACATTCAGCTCGTCAAATACAACTAACAACCCCGAGAACGACACAGCGGCAAGCGCCGAGCTCGGTATGTCTTTGCCGAAGAACAAATCTATGGTGACCGGAATTGCCATGAGCTCAACTCTTCAGACCTATTTCGAGGGCGTCGGACCCTGTAAGGAGACGGGAACCAAGGAATACACCGTTTCACTGAAATATCATACTCCGGGCGGATGGACCAATGTCTATGTCGGACAGTCATTCAGTTTCCGATTTATTACATACGATAAGGGCTCGCTGAGAACTCTTGTTGAGGAGATTCAGGGAACCGATCCCACATCAATGACAATTGAGCTTGCCGACGGTGAGTTTAAGGGCTACAACCCGCAGTCGTGGTATTATTCATCCGGCTGGGAGGATTTCCAGACAGCTTTCCTGAATGCAAAGACCTGTCTTGCAAAGCCCGATCAATCCCAGAGCGATATTGATGCCGCCTATACGGCTCTAAAAACGGCATATACTAATCTTCAGATGAGAAAAGCGGATTATTCGCTTGCCGATGCTTACTATAAGCAGGCTATCGGCAAGAACAGTGATAACTACACTCTTGCATCGTGGGCAAAGCTTCGGAATATACTTGATGTATACGTTGACAATTACAGCGTTCTTTATCAGCCGGCAGTTGATAAGTCTGCGATTGATATCAAAGCCGCAATTGACGCTCTTGAGTATGCAACGGCTGATTATTCCGATTTTATTGCAAACATCAATACGGTTAATAAGATAATGACGGAAACACCGACGATTTACGGAAAGCCTGCATCTGAGGTATACTCGGGCTGGGCAAAGGTCGAATCCGTCCTTAAAAACTCAGGTTGTCTTTATAACGAGCTTGAGGGATATACGGTCGGCACCTACCTTGACATTACAGGACAGGCAACCGTCGACGGCTACACACTTCTTCTCAAAAATGCGATAGACGCACTTAAACTTAACGGCGCAGACTATACCGAGGCGACGAAGGCTGAAAATTCATATAAGATCCTCAATCTTTCATATATTGTCGACGATGTCGCAGAGAATCTTAAGTCTGCCTACAATGCACTTGTTGCTCTTCACGGACTTGACCTTTCAAGGCAGAGCGAAGTTGATTCCGCAGTCGCAAATCTTAAATATTGGCTTGATAATATTGAATATAAACCTGCCGACACAACAGCGGCTGTAAACATTATTGCAGAGGCAAATTCAATCGACAGATCAAAATATACCGATCTCAGCTCGCTTGACAATGCGGTTGCGAATCTTGAGTCGAAACTCGATCTCGATATCAGATACCAGAGCGAGATCGACAGAGCTGTTGCCGCCGTCAGATCAGCAATTGACAGTCTTACAACGAACGGTGCGGATTACACCGATGTTGACGCCGCAATTGCAGAGGCGCAGATAATTGCCGATAACGTAATGAAAGCCTATGCTTCAACCTACGGTTTTACGGCTGAAACCTTCTATTCAAACTGGTCGAATGTTACCACGGCTATTGACAATGTAATTCGTAATCTTGACAGCGATAAGCAGGCACAGGTTGACGCTTTTGCGGCGGCTATCAGAAGCGCTGTTGCGGCTCTCAAGGAGAACAAGGCGGACTATACCGAGGTTACCGCTGTGCAGAAAGAGGCGTCTCCGATAATCTCTTCCGGCAGTGCTCTCTATACTGCCGAAAGTCTCAACAGACTGACAAGCGCTTACCTTGCCGTTGTTGCTAACCTTGACATCAGCAAGCAGGCACAGGTTGACGGCTATGCGCAGGCGATCCGAGAAGCTATTTCAAAGCTCGAATATCTTCCTGCAAACTATACGAATGTTGACAATAAGATAACAGAGGCGAATGCAAAGCTCGCCGAAAACGATACTTTTGAAAAGGCTCATCCGGGATATCCGCTCTACACCGGCAAATCCCGATCGGCTCTCAATCTTGCAATTGCAAGCGTGGACAGAAGCCTTGACATAAGATATCAGTCAACTGTTGACGGCTATGTAACCGCAATCAACGATAAGATCAACGGACTTGAATATGCACCGGCGGACTACACGCAGGTTGAGCTTGCAAAGGCTAATATCCCGTCCGATCTGTCGCCTTACACAACGCTTTCCGTTGCAACACTTAATTCGATCCTTAAAAAGATTGATACAACTCTTAAAACGGATCAGCAGTCCAAGGTTGACGGCTACGTGACGAGCATAAACAATGCTGTTGCATCGCTTAAATATAAGAATGCGGACTATTCAAAGGTCAATGCCGCTAAGGCAAAGGTTCCCTCAGATTCATCTCTTTATACTGAGGAGAGCTGGCAGCATCTTCAGGATAAGCTCGCCGATGTTGTAACGGGTCTTGATATCAGATATCAGGATCAGGTTGATAAATACGCCGAGGCGATCGAAACCGCAATTAATGTTCTTAAATATAAGCCCGCCGATTACACGGATGTAAACAAGGCGCTTTCGGAAATTCCATCGGATCTTTCAATTTATACCGATGACTCCGTGCAGGCTCTCAATGATGTTGTAAATTCGATTGACAAGTATCTGGATATCAGATATCAGTCAACGGTTGACGGTTACGCTTCATCGGTCAGAGCAAAGATAGGAGCGCTTAAAGCAAAGGGTGCGGATTACACTGCTGTTGTCGAGGCTGTTAACAGGGGCAACGCAAAGATTGCCGAGGGAATTTATACCGACGAATCGGTCGCTGTTCTCAACAAGGCGATTTCCGATGTTCAGTATAATCTTGATATAACAAAGCAGGCGCAGGTTGACGCTTATGCACAGGCGATCAACGATGCGATTTTAAAGCTCGCTGTTAAGTTCGTTCCTGCGGATTACACACAGGTCGACAACGAAATCGGCAAAATCCCGTCGGATCTGACTGCTTATACCGACGAAACCGTTGCGACTCTCAATGCCGCAGTGAATGCGGTTGACAGATCGCTCGGCAAGGATCAGCAGGCGACCGTTGACGGCTATGCGGAAAGCATTAAGGCCGCAAGAGAAGCCCTTAAATATAAGGACGCCGATTACAGCGCTGTTGAAACAGCTAAGGCAAAGGTTCCGGCAGATTCGTCTCTTTACACAGAGGAGAGCTGGCAGAATCTTCAGAATAAAATCAATGCGGTTGTTGAGGGTCTTGATATTACTCAGCAGAGCAGGGTTGACGCTTTTGCAAAGGACATTGAGGATGCGATTGCCGCTCTTAAATACGTTCTTGCAAATTATGACGAGGTAACAAAGGCGAAAGGCGAAATCCCGTCGGATCTCAGTCTTTACACCGATGAGACTGTTGCAAAACTCAACGATGTTCTTAACGGAATCGACTATACTCTCGATATAACGAAGCAGGCGACGGTGGATACTTATCCTCCTGCAATCAGAGAGGCGATAAAGAATCTCAAATACAAGCCCGCAGATTATACTGCGGTTGACGCCGCAAAGAAAAAGGTTCCGTCAGATTCCTCCCTCTACACGGCGGAGAGCTGGCAGGAGCTTCAGAATAAGCTCAATGCGGTTCGGACAGGACTTGATATTACTCACCAGGCTGAGGTTGATAAGTTCGCAAGCGATATTGAAGATGCACTTGAAAATCTCGAATACGTCGGCGCAAATTATGACGACGTGAGAAAGGCAATTCAAGAGGCAAATGACACTATGGACGAGAAGCTCCACACCGCAGCGTCGAGAGCGGCGGTCAGAACGGCGATCAATCTTGTCGATTACACGCTTGATGTAACAAAGCAGGCAACGGTTGACGGCTATGCGGCGGCGATCAGAAAGGCTGTATCGGAGCTTGAATACAATCCCGCAGATTACAGTGCCGTAAATACCGCAAAGGGCAAGGTGCCGAAGGATTCTTCAATCTACACTGCGGAGAGCTGGCAGAATCTTCAGGATAAGCTGGCGGCGGTAAAGGAGAATCTTGATATCAGATATCAGACTCAGGTAAACGGCTATGCGGCTGACATTGAGCAGGCGATAACGGATCTTAAATATTTGCCGGCGGATTACACCAAGCTCCGTCAGGCGGTTGAAGATGCCGAGACGGAGATTAAAACAGGTTACTACACCAAGGAATCCGTCAGCTCGCTTGAATCGCTTATTGCCTCGATCAACTGGGATCTTGATATAAGGGATCAGAAAAAGGTTGATCTTTATGAGCAGTCCGTAAGAGCGGGAATCGAGGCGCTGAAACTTCTCCCGGCGGATTATACGGCTGTCGATAACGCAATAACAGCGGCAAAGGCTGAAATTGACAAGGGCTGGTATACCGACGAGAGCGTTGCAAAACTTCAGGAAGCCATTGATTCTGTTGTGACAGGCTATACTAAAAATCGACAGAGCGAGGTCGATGAGTTTGCGCAGAATATAGTCAAAGCTACCAATGATTTGGTCAAAAAATTGGCTAACTATACAGAACTTCAAAAAATTCTGGATTTGCTTGACAATTCGAGCTCGGAAATTTATAATAATACATATAAGAACTTTGATGAGGTAATGGCTCTTATTGCGTCTTATCGTGAAAACACGGTCAAGAATAATATGAATTTGACCGTTGATAAGCAGTCGACGGTTGATGAAATGACCGCTACGCTTCAGGGCTATATTGATTCGCTTGAGCCGGAGACCGCTAAGGAGGTCTTTGAGGCAAAGGAAGGCAGTACAACAGTCATAAAGGGCGGTTATATTTACGGTCTTTCAACCGGAATGACAAAGTCGGCGTTCCAGAGCAAGTTCATTACTTACGAAAATGTTGAGCTCAAGTATTCCGGCAACAGCGGAAGATTCCTCGGTACAGGCACAAAGGTTAAGGTCATTTCAAGCATTACCGGCGAAGAAATTGCCTCATACATAATCATTATATACGGCGATGTCGACGGAAACGGACTGATCAATACGTCGGATCTTACCATCGTTTCTAAGGCGGTGAAGAATAAGATCACGCTTTCCGTACCGGCGAAAAAGGCCGCAAGGCTTGTTTCAAGAACATCACTTACCGTTTCCGATTACACGGCGCTGAAAAAGGTTGTAAAGAACGAAGCGTCGGTTAATCAGGTAACCGGCAAGGTCAAACGTTAGGCTTAAATCCATTATCGTAATGATGGATTAAGATAAATTTAAGGAGGAATATCTATGGCAAAGAAATTAATCAGCATTGTTCTTTCCGTGATCCTTGTATTCTCTACCTTTGTCATCGGCAGCTTTGCCGGCGATACAATAACCGATGATGATAGAGCTTACTATCCGGAAGAGGAACTTGCTATCACAGATCCCAAAGAGAGAATTGACATTGTCTTTCTTTCCGGTAAGACTGACGGCGGCGCCAATTTGGTAAGCACCCCTGCAGATAAGGAAACTCGTGAGTACAACCTCAGCTTCTGGGATGATGAAGTTATCAACGAGTACCACGCTCTTGAGGCTAAGGGAACTGCTGCAACAGACGAAGAGTGGGGCGCACTCTATCGTAAGATGAAGACTCCTCGTAACAACGATGACGAGTGGATGGATTACTTCTATGAGCATCGTCGTGAGGATAAGGCAACAATCGACTTTAGGCTTGTACCGAGCAAGACCGATCTTAAGCCGGGCGAAGAGTTTACTGTTGATGTATATGCAACATCGAGCTTCTATTTCAGCAACTTCTATGCAACATTCTTCTATGACAACACCCTCGTTGATATGATGGGTTGTGATGAGAAGTACAGAGGAACTCCGGATGAAAAGGGCGGTCAGAAAGCCGAGGATATGAAGCTCCATACATTGGGCAATTATTTCAAGAACCAGGGATTTACCTATGATGAAATGACCCATTACGGCGACTATTCTTGGGGTGATTATGACACCAAGACATACGGCGATATGCGTGACGTATCATGGCCGGATTCCATCCTTTCAATGGATGACTGCATGAACAGAATTGAGGCTTTCTGCTTCCTCGTTTACTGCGATTTGGATAACTATTCAACAATCAGACCGCTTAAGCCCAACAATGATCTTATGTTCACACTCAAGATGAAGGTTAAGGATACCGCAAAGGTTGGTTCCACAACTCAGATTCTTGCACCGGGCGATGCTATTTATTCATCAAAGAAGCAGCTTGTTTATGATGAGTACGAAGCTCTCGGCAAGACAATCAGACCGTGCTGGCAGTTTATGCGTGTTAACCCGAACGATGATGCCGATGTATTGGTAATGGCTGACTATATGTCTCAGTATGACCATACAATGACATCTACTCCGGCTACGGTTAATATCGTAGGCGACGATGTTCAGAAGGCTGACTACACAGCACTCGACGCAGCTATCGCAGGCTTTGACGCATCCGTTTCGGGACTTTACACAGCAGCTACTTGGAACGCATATGCTTCTGCTGTAACAGCAGGTACAAACGTTTCAAGAGATCTCCTCATAGCTGATCAGGCAATCGTTGATGCCGCTACAAAGGCAATCACAGACGCTAAGGCTGCTCTTGCTCTTAACAAGCTCGTAAGCGCTGACGTTATCGGCACACCGACTATCGGTTCCGCTGCAAACGTTCAGGTTGTTGTAAACGGTTCTCCCGCTGCAATCCGTCTTGTAAACACAGACGGCAATGCACTCACATTCAATCGTGACGACGCTACAATCACGGCAAACGGCGATAACGAAGTATGGAACATCAAGGTTTCCGTATCTTCCGCAACTGCTGACTACACCGTATTCGGTAAGTGGGGCGAGGAGTTCAACGATGCAGGACTCGCACTTACTATCAACGCTACCGAGGGTCTTGACCTCAGCGTTCATTCAATCGTTGTTCCCGATATGTATCCGACAGGAACATACACGGACGGCAGAATTTATGCAGGTATCCACACTGTAATCGTCAGAACGAGCACAGATGTTCATAAGCTCCAGTTTGTTGATCCTTACGGCAACACACGTACATTTGACAAGGTTACATGGACTCCTGTTGTTGAGGGCGACGAGCTTGTATGGACAATCCAGTTCAACTTTGCTCAGGGCGTATTCAACTTCGCTGCAAGAACACGTGCTGTTAACACAACATTTGCTCTTACAGGAGACTACATTACAGGTAGAGCATTATATTATTAATCTCTGACCGAATCAGAAAAAACAATGCTAATTTTGGCTCCGTGCTTGCACGGAGCCTTTGCCTTTTCAAAAACAGGCTTTGAATTTATAAAATTACTTATCCGTATCGACTTTTGCACTTTGCGGATAAAAGAATAAATTTAATAGCTCATTTAAGATTTTTAATCTTTCCGTTAAGAAAAATGTATTGACATAAAGATGCAAAGATGATAAAATGAAGCAGGATACTGGGATTATTGGAAAGTTAAATGTTAACAAAAAGAATTCTGATTTAATTTTTCGATATTCTGTATTGAATACATAATACAGGGGTGAAAAAGATGACTTACACAAAGCCCGAACTTGATGTTAAAAAGTTCAACATTGTTGAGGAGATCACGGCAGACGGTGATTCAGCAGCAGTAAGAACCGATTCTGCAAAGGGCGGCAAAAATGCAAGCTCGGCAGCATCGGCTGCAGAAAACAGCATCGGCAGCGATCTTATCATCGGCTAATTGAAAAAGCAACCGGATTCGGCAGACAGGCGTTGTGTTTGTCTGCCGAATCTTAGGTAATGGGAGATTATTTAGATTTTATTCATACTTATCATTTATATGGTAGATGTGAATAAATTCTGAAAAGCGGTGAAACGATGCCAGTTTATAAAATTGCCGGACTGAACGTCGGATATGAGCCGAGATATGATTTGCTCCGCCTGCGCAGCGAGAAATATCTCTGCAATGAAGAGGCGGAATTCAAGATCGGCATATCCGATGATATGATTGAGCAACAGATCAATTACTATAAGGATATTATGGAGGGTGCCAATCTTGAGTACCTTTGGGTCGGTACGGCTTTTAATCTGAAACTGCTTGAATACAACGGTATGTATCTGCACTCGTCAACCGTTGTTGTTGACGGTAAAGCGTATTCGTTTTCCGCTCCGTGCAGAACGGGAAAATCGACGCATACTTCTCTTTGGCTGAAAATGCTCGGTGACAGAGCGTATATAATCAATGACGATAAAGCGGCTTTCAGAAAGATTGACGATAAATTTTATGTATTCGGAACACCGTTTTCGGGTAAGAACGATATCAATGTGAACACATCCGTTGAACTTGGCGGAATATGCTTCGTCGAGCAGAGTGAGACAAATCTGATTGAAAGACTGTCAAATGATGAGGCTCTCAGTCTCCTGATTTCACAGACGGTGCGTCCGTCGAATCCCGACAGAATGATTTTACTTTGCGATTTTCTCGACGACCTTTTGAAAAACATTCCGATCTACAAGTTGAAGTGCAATATCAGCCTCGAGGCGGCAGAGCTTTCTTATAAAACAATGAGTCGGCGATTACTGTAAAGGAAAGATCGTATTGAAAAAGAAACAAAACGGCAGCGATATAACTGCCCTCAAGTGGATAATTAAAACGTCAAAGGGCAGCTGGCTTTTTGTATTTGTTTATGCCGTGCTCAGTGCCGCACTTGCATATTTCGGCATCAATACGGCATACGGAGTCAAGGACGTCGTCAACGGCGCAGCGGGAA
>OQVO01000734.1_pt1 | contig 9965 bp, 7 predicted proteins | sample 1691511 | NCBI WGS metagenome assembly OQVO01 (sample SAMN03418254, study PRJEB22391) | human gut metagenome | biome: human-gut; feature: organic feature; material: feces | host: Homo sapiens | place: Tanzania | collected 2013-01 | reverse complement strand
CGCAGTTCACGGACCGTGTGTTGGCCGCACGCCCCTGTTCCAGAAATGCAACAGCGGCTTCCTCACTGTCCGCAAAGGACAGGGATGCAATGAAGCGGCTCTTCTTCTCTTCGTATTCTCCTGTGGCCGTGCCACGAATCGTGCGGTAATCCTCCACGGTGGTTCCTCCTGCTTTTTATTCAGAATAAGTATAACATAAATCGGCCGTTGTGCAACCACTGCAGAACACGTTATCTGTTTCATTTCTTTCTGGCCGGAGCCTCAGCCCTCCCAGCTCTTAAAAAAGACAGCAAAAAATCGGCTGAGCCCTGCGGCCCAGCCGATTTTTCTGAAGAAAGCATATGATTATGATGATCACTTGGTAAAGAGCTGGATCCACTGATGGCCCCAAGTGCTGGAGCTGTTGTAGTAGTAGCCAACACCCATTGCACGGGCTTCCGGGTCCAGAATATTTGCACGGTGGCCTTCGGAGTTCATCCATGCCGTTACGACCTCTTCGGGAGAAACGCTGCCCCATGCGGCATTCTCACCGGAAGCAGCATCGGTCACACCGTATTCACTGAGCACGGTGTACCACTTGGAACCATTGGGGCGCACATGAGAGTTCACAGTTGCGATCTCCTCAGCACGATGCTGTGCAGCTGCAGTAAGCTTTGCGTCCCCCATGACCAGAGGCTGCAGGCCGTAGTTTGCGCGCTCTGCATTGACCAGATCAAGAACTCTCTGACGATAGTCGCTGGTGTAAGAGTTTTCAGGGTAAGAGAAGATCAGCACCCAGTAGTTGTTGTAAACGCCGCCTTCATAGTGGCCCACGCTCATGGTGGTCGCGTCTGCGTTCAGGATGCGCTCACGGGTGAAATCAATGTTCATCCACTGATCCACCGCTGCATCGGGGGTGGAAACGCCCGCCATGTAGTCCTCGCCAATCGACACATCATCGATGCCATTCTCTGCGAAGATGGTAAAATCCCGCTGGCCATTGGGACGAACGTAAGAATAAGAAGAAGCCAGTTCCTTCGCGCGCTCCTGAGCAGCACTATTGTGGCTGCTATCGCCCAGCTGAACGGGCTTCAGTCCAGCCTTTGCGCGCTCGCTGTTCACACGGCGCAGGAACTCGTTCTGGTAAGCTTCATCCTGATGGCTCAGGAAGGAGTTTTCTTCTTCCATCACGGAAGCAGTCTCAGGCCCGGCCTGTGCAGCACTTGCGGCAACAGGCTTGAGGGATGCGGCACCAAAAACCACAGCCATGGCCATCGCAGCGGCTGCGACCTTCTTTACGATCCTCATCTCAAGTTCCATAAGACATCCTCCACAAGTTTTTGCAACTTGTTCGCAACACTACCGTTTCACAAGTGCAACTGTTGTGCAACAATAGTATCACAAAAGTGTCTCATGGTCAAGGGATTCAGTCGTATTTTGATGAATCACATAAAAATTTAGAACTTTTTTCTCATATAAAGCCCTTTATAAGCGCCTCAGGCACGTCCTAAATGTTGTTTTATTGTTATGCAAATGTTGCAATCCGTCCTTTCCAGAGGCTGTTCATGGCACTTTTTGTACGGAAGCTTACTTTTGCAACACGATTTTGTGACGTTTTGATTGTGTATTTCCGTCTCTTTCTTAACTCAAAGCCGTTTTTCCATGTTTCGCTGCACTTTGTGTGCACTTTCAGACGCTGCTTTTTCTTCCTCTGGCTATCCCTGCACTGCACCCGCTCTTTTGCAGCACCATCCGCAACAAAAAACAGCGCAGACGGTTCTTCCGAACCCATCTGCGCTGTCCCTCCGTACAGTTTAATACTCTAACTCTTTGCTCTGACTGAACCGAGTATTACGCAAAATGCAACAAGCCCCGCCAAAAAGGACATAGCTCAAAGAATCGCCGAACAGAGCAAAAAGGCAGGACCTCTGGCGAAGCCCTGCCTCTTGCTGTTTTGTCCACCGTCTTTTATGCGTCACCTTAGCATTTGACAAACAAAAAAGAAGAGCGGCTCCGAAGAGCCGCCCTTCCACAATTCAGGCTATGCTATTGAAAAGATCTTGCTTCAGGCGATCACTGAGCAGCCTTTGCTGCCTCGATCTGCTTGATCAGCTCGGGCACGACCTTGAACAGATCGCCCACGATGCCGTAGTCAGCCACGCCGAAGATGGGAGCACCCTCGTTCTTGTTGACAGCGATGATGCACTCGGAGTCCTGCATACCAGCAGTGTGCTGGATAGCGCCGGAAATGCCCAGAGCAACATAGATCTTGGGGTGGACCGTCTTACCGGTCTGACCGACCTGATGGTCAGCGGTCATCCAGCCTGCATCGGTAACGGCACGGGAAGCACCCACAACGCCGCCGCCCAGAGCAGCTGCCAGCTGCTCAGCCAGCTCAATGCCCTTCTGGACATCCTTGCTGATGCCGCGGCCGACAGAGACGATCACGTCTGCGCCGATCAGATCGACCAGCTTCTCAGCGGCCTTCTCAACGCTCAGAACCTCGGTCTTGATGTCCTCAGCAGCCAAAGCGAATGCGGGCTTCACGATCTGGCAGGCATCAGCCTTGGCCTGATCGAAGGGAGCCTTCTTCATAACGCCGGGACGCACGGTGGACATCTGGGGACGGAAGCGGGGGCAGATGATGGTAGCCATCAGATGGCCGCCGAATGCGGGACGGGTCATCTTCAGGTTGCGGTCTTCCATATCGAACTTCTGCTTGGACAGGTCGATGGTGGAGCTCTCCTTCAGGAAATCGATGTACTTTGCAGTGTCGATGTCCAGATGGGTAGCATCAGCGGTCAGGCCGGTGTGCAGACGAGCTGCGCAGCGGGGGCCCAGATCGCGGCCGATGTTGGTAGCACCGATCAGCAGGACTTCGGGCTTGTACTCGTTGACCATGTCGCACACGACCTTAGCGTATGCATCGGTGGTGTAATCCTTCAGCAGGGGGCTGTCGCAGACCATGACCTTATCGGCACCATAGCCGCCCAGCTCCTTGGCAATGCCTTCCACGTTGTCGCCCAGCAGCAGACCGGTGACCTCGCAGCCCAGCTCATCAGCCAGCTTGCGGGCCTCGCTCACCAGCTCGAAATCAGTGGGCATCAATGCGCCCTGGCGCTGCTCGCAGAAGACCCATACGCCCTTGTATTCGTTAAAATCAGCCATTGTAATCCTATGCTCCTTTCATCAGATCAGGTGCTTCTTGGCCAGGATGCCAGCCAGCTGGGCAGCAACATCGTCGCCCTGCAGCATGGTGCCTGCGCCCTTCTGCGGAGGAGTGAAGGACTTAAAGACGTTCGTCGGAGAACCCTTCAGACCAATGGTATCGACCTCGATCAGCGGATCGTCCTTCAGTGCGTTGTAATCGAACACTTCCATCGGCTTGTCGTAGCAGGTGAAGATGCCGTTCACGCTCATGTAACGGGGCTGGTTCAGCTCCTTGATGCAGGTCAGCAGGCAGGGAGTCTGCACCTTGACCATCATGTAGCCGTCCTCCAGCATACGCTTCACGGTCAGGGTGTTGCCGTCCTTCTGGATATCAGCAACGTAGGTGACCTGCGGCAGATGCAGCTTCTCAGCGATCTGAGGGCCGACCTGTGCGGTATCGCCATCAATTGCCTGACGGCCGCAGAACACAACGTCCTCGGGGCCGACACCGATCTTGTTGACAGCAGCAGCCAGGATCTGGCTGGTTGCGAAGGTATCGGAACCGCCGAACTCACGGCCGGAAACCAGAACAGCCTTGTCAGCGCCGCGGGCCAGCAGCTCAAAGGGATGTTCAGCTTCGGTGATGGGACCACCAAAGGTGCGAAAGAGCTGCCAGACAACGATTAGGAACAGCAGTGCCCAGGCGGTGTACTGCATGATGGAATAGGCAGCGGTCACGAAGGGGAAGTATTCCTCCATGGCCGTCATGTCGGTGCCAAGTGCCTCCAAAAAGACACCGGATACCGCATCCATCACCTGTGTCATAATACTGGCGATCCAGTTGGCAATGCCTTCAAAGATCCAATCTATCATGGTTGGTCACCTCGGAATTGATGGGGGATGAAGGATGTTATGGGAGAGCATATTGCAACGGAATCTGATGTTGAAGTGATTATTTTAGTTTGCTATAATGTTTTTGCGTTAATAGTTATGTGCCAGTGTATAAAGTGAGGGTGAGTTGTTATGAAAAAGATACCGATGATCCTATTGGTGATCGCACCTTATACATTGGTGGCATTCATGTTTTATTCGGTAAGCTACAACACAAATATCAGGGCAGCGCTTATCGTGTATATAGCAATCCTGTTGCTTAATATGGGATATGCTTTTCTGCTTCCTTGGATGGGATTCGGCGGGAAAGAGATTTTGTTTTGGAATATGCTTTTGAAGCTATGTCATATCCCAGTTTACCTCGGCGTGATGTTTTTCGTATTGCTTACTCATGCTTTAAGCCTTCCTTTGGTTCCTATTCTGGTTGTGTTTGATTACTCTCTGCTACTGTCGTCGACCATGTACGGGATCAGTGGGATGCTTAGATGCTACAAGGAGAAAAGGCTTAATTCAGTTACATTGGTTGCCAATATGATCGCACAGTTTGTTTTTTGCCTTGATGTGATTAGTGCAATATATTGTTTTATCAAGACAAGGAAATCAGAAGCATTATGAAGAGATTTGTTTTCGAATTTACCAATGAGGAAAATGGCCGAGCCATAGAGGAATTTTACTTGCTGAAAAATGTAGAAACAGCGAAGTCTGATTGCAAAACTCTGTGTTGTGTGTTTGCAATGATGCCGTTACTGCTGGTCTTTCTTTACATTATTGATTCAGTTAGGGAAGAAGACCTGAAAGTGATTTTGGGCTTATGCGTTGTCGTCATAATTGTAGGCGCAGCAACCATTTTCCGCCTCATGTGTTTTGGCGGTGCTGTGCCGCTTGGGGAAATCTACAACAAAGAAGTCCGGCCGAGTGAAGAGTTTCAGAAATCCAAAAAGCAACTGATATTTGAAGGCGATGTGTGTCGTTTTGTGGCGGGATTAGAGATCGGCACGATGAAATGTGAAAAGTTTTCCAAGGTGCTGGAGAGCGATGTGGTTTTTGTTTTGCAAAAGGGAAGAATGCTAACGGGTGAATCATATACTATCGTGCCTAAAGAAAAGATTACAGAAGGCACCTTGGATGATTTCCGTGAATACTTGAATGAACGCCTAAAAGGACCCCGCAAGATTAGGTATTATAAAGTGCCCATTCGTTGGCGGAAGCGCATGAACGCTGATAGAGAAAAGTTGTTGGAAAAACTTAATAAATAGCGAACCGCACCTGCAAAATGCAATTTGTCACGTGATGAGAAACTGAAGCAAAGACTCCTTCGCCGAATTGGCGGAGGAGCTTTTCTGTTTTGAGAAGGCGAGCTGGGGCAGCACCCAGCGTTCGGATGCTGCCCCAAGTGTATGGCATGTGGGATTAGTAACCGGTGCGGGGTAGAGTGGGCGCCGTGTTCTTGTTATAGACAATGGTCACCCAGCGGTCATTGGCCATGATCCACTGGCTGCGCCATATACCGCCAACATCCGTCTTGTTGGTGAAGCGGTACTCATGGCTGAGGCCGGGGAGCACATCGCAGTAGACATAGGGGGTCTGTAGCTGCGTGAACCCAGCAGGCACGGTACCAAAGACGAACATGAACTCGGTGATATACTCGTTGCTGGCAAGACCGAGTGCAGCGGGGGAGGCATCCAGTGTGTTGTTCTTTGCAGTGCTCAGGTTATCTGCCAGAGTGCGGTAGTTGCTGTTGATATTGGTCTTGAACACCACGCGGTAATTAAGCTTTGCCGACCAAGTGCCGGTGATGATCTTATCCAGCCGCACGGCGTCCGTGGGCAGGGTATCGCGCCAGTAGAAGTTGCCCAGCGACACAGTGGAGTTGTTGGCGATGTCCTTGAAGGTGTAGAGGATGGACTGGCCAGGCACAACCTCTGTATAGCCGGTTTTGCTGACGGACGCGTTGGTATAGACGCTCTCGTTCAGGAACTCGATCTGCACGATCTGACCCTCATGCTCCAAATAGACCGTGACCTCCTCACCATTGACGGAGTAGAAGGAGGGACTGGATACCTCTTTCACGGTATAGCGGCCCAAGGGGAGTGGCTTGGACACTGCGAGCCCCCGATGATTGCTCTCTACGGTATCCACCAAACGGTTGGCCTTGTTGTAAATCTCGAACACAGCGCCTTCCAGTGCGGTGCCTGCGGGGAACCCGTTGATGGGGTTGTCGTCAGCAGATTTCTTCCAGATCTGGATCTGACCGGTGATGGGGGTGTTCTTCCATGTAATCTCGGTCGTCTCACCGGCACGCAGGTACACGGTCTTCAGAGCGGTATCGAGAATATAGCCCTCTGCCTCCAGCTCACGCAGATAGACCTTTCCGGTGATGCCCAAATCATCCACATAGGCGTAACCGCTCTGATCGGTAGTCACCTGATCGATGGGGTTATGGTTGCTGTCATAGATGATGAAGCTGATGTTGGGGATGCCAGAGCCGTCGACACTGCTGACCTTATGAATGATGAGGCCGGAGATGGGATCGTTTTTCACCCTGACGATCTCATGGCTGCCGTTGGTGATGGAGAAATAGTGGCGCTCGGAATTGAGGCGGAACCCCTTGGCAGCCTCTGTCTCCAAACAGTAGTAGCTGCCATCCTCCAGAGCAAGGAAAGCACTTCCGGTCTTCCCCGTCGTGACCGTGTCGATCAGTGCATCGTCACCGGTGCGTCTGATCTCGAAGGTCGTATTGGGGATCCGGGTTGTGTTGTCCTTCGAGCTGACCTTGATGATCTCGACGCCTCCAATCGCCTGGTTGTAGAAGTAAAGTGTCTGCGTGTCGTCACCGGGATTGATGACCACGGTCTGAGAGGGATTTTCAGCAATGGAGAATCCCGGGACACTTGAAGTCTCAGTTACGATGACAGTGCCAACGATACCGGAGAGCACCACCTGGCCCTGGGCGTTAGAGTGGTAAATACCATTGCTGGAAAGCTGCCCGTTTTCGGCATCGACAACCTTGCCGTCGGCGTAAGTGATTTTGAACTCAACGCCTTCCAGAGGGACCTTCTCACTGCCCTTAACACCGTACTTCTGAATGATCAGATTTCCTTTTTTGGCGTTCAGGAACTCCAGTGTTACGGTGCGGCCGGGGCGGACCACTGCTGTCTGGGGCGTGTTGTCCAGCACGTAATTATCCAGCGTCCGTACCTCGCGCGCCACGACGCTGGTGCCGGGGTTGAGCCCTTCGATGAGGATGCAACCCGCGGAGTCAGTCCAGAACTTACCGTTGTTGTCGCCCAGGACTGCGCCGGTGGCGTCGGTGACGTAGAACTCCACGTTGGCCAACGGGCTCTTATCGCGGCTATCTTTTTTGGTCAGCAAAACGGAGCCCTTGGGAGTGTTGCCGAAATAGAGCTGGACCACATCCTGATCCTCGCCGCTGATGAATACCGTCTGGGGCGCGGTATCAATGACGTGATTATCGTCGCTGGCAATTTCCTCGGCGATATAGGTGCCTCGTTCCAACCCCGTAATCACGATGGCACCGTTTGCCGAAGTCTCATAGACGCCGACCACTGTGCCGCCAGTACCAGACTGGCCGCCCAGATAACGCAGCTGGAAGCGTGCGCCCTCGATGGGCTGGGAGTTCTCCGAATCATATTTCCAGATGACGATAGAGGACAGAGGGGTGTTTTGGAACAGGAAGGTTTTGTTCTTTCCGGACTGCACGAAGGCTTCCTGGGTATCGCTGTCCTTAATGCCGAAGCCCTTTGGAGCCTCCAGTTCCTTCACTCGGAACCAGCCGTCCTGCAGGCCGTGTTCGGCACGGGAGAGATGGATCTCACCATTTTCATCCGTTGTGAAGACGCCCAGGTTCCGATACTCACCATCAGAGGTGTTGTTGGAAGCGTACCAGACCTGGAAGCGCACATTTTCGAGCCGGTTTCCAGTGATGCTGCATTCCTTAATAATGGTGATAGTCGGGGCTTTGTGGTTGTAGAAATACACGTCGCGGTCACGGTTGGGATAGAGGGTCGCCAACTGCGGCTCGGCATCCAGCAGGTAGGGGCTGGGGACCGACTTTTCGGTGATTTTAATGACGGAGGGCAGCAGATTCTCCACGGTGGCGGAGCCGTCAGGCCCAGTTGTCACCTCAGCGATGCTGTGGCCATCTGCATATTCGACCAGGAACGTGGCGCCGGGTACCGGCTTGGAGGGGTCGTCTGCATCAAATTTCCAGATGGTGAGGTTCGGACGGACCTGGTTTTCCACTACCAACTCACTGGTCTTGCCGGGGAAGAGCTGCACATGGTACTCGCGCGGATCAAGAATATGGGTCGAAACGGTGGATGTTTCCTTGATGGACAGCACACCCAAATCCATATCGCTGATCTCAATGATTCCGCTGCTGTTCGTTACGCGGTCGAGGTAACGGGTGCCATCCTCCACATAGGCGATCCGGAACGCAACACCCTCCAGCGGGGTCCCGTCTGCCGACAGCTTGATGATCCGCAGGGTGGGTTTGATCGTATTGGTGAACACATGCTCAGCATTCTCGTTGGGGTCCAGATGGATGATGCGCTGGGCCTCGTCAATGATATAGCCCTCACAGGACTTCTCAGTGATGACATAAGAGCCAACGGGGAGCATGGACAGGTCAATGGAGCCGTCGGCCGTAGTTACAAACTCTTTCGGACCATAGCTTCCATCAACTGCTTTGACCTCGAATACCGCCCCGGGGATGCCCTTCGAGGGGTCGTTTGAGTCAACCTTGGAAATCTGGACGCCCGGCTTGAGATCATTGAAGAAAACGAGCTCACGGATCCCGTCGCCCGACTTCAGTTCGATCTGCTGCGGGGTGGTGTCCAGAATGTAGGCGGGATTCCCGGTGTCAGATTCAGATGCCCACCAGGTACCAGGCTCCGCATTGGTAATAAGGATCTCGCCAAACTCATCGGTGGTATACTCGCCGTAAAGCGCGCCATCGTGCCAGATTTCAAATGTGACGTTGGCGAGGTTTCGGTGGTTCAGCCGATCATATTTCACGATGCGCAGGCCCGGCAGCTCTTTGTTAATGAGGACCTGTGTGGTGGTCTCACCGGGCAGCACATTGGTGGTGTAAACGGTATCATTCAACTCCCAGCCGATGGGACTGGACAGCTCCAAGACTTCATATGCACCCGGTTTTACCGGAGAGAAAATGGCGGGGCCTGCGGAATTGGTGGTCTGGGTATAGACCTTACCACTCTCAATATGCTTGACCTGCACGACGGCGCCGGGCAGGTTCTCACCGGTATCCGACTTCTTTTCTACCCGCAGTGAACCATAGGGGTCGTTGTAGAAGACGACCTCAGCTACCTCACCGTAATCGACGGTCACATTTTGGGCAGGCTCATCGCTGAGCAAGTAATGGCTCGGTGCCTCCCGTTCATAAATTGTGTAATTTCCCGTCTCCACCAGGGGCAGTACGACCTGTCCGCTGCCGTTGGAGGCAAACAGACCGATGGTGTCACCGTCAGGCCCAACCACCTCAAATAACGCGCCTTCAAGCGGGAGGGTCGTGCCCGTTTCGTACTTCCGGATGATCAATCCGGTTTCAGGCAAATCAGTAGGCTCATCACTGCCGTAGGTGCTGTAGGTGGACAGCCGTTTGTTGACCGTCGGGTCCGTATCCACCATATAGTTTTGCAGCTGCCCGTACTTGTCCACCTCGGCACAGGTAGCATAGAAGATGGCGTATTTGTAGACGTTGGTCGAGAAGGAGAGCTGGACACTGCCGTTGGTACCGGCAATGGCGCTTTTGGGGTAGATGACTTTGAACTGCGCACCATACCCATCACCCGTAGCATCTGTCTTCAGGGCGGTAATCTCATTGTTCTGCATATCCACGATCTTCGTACCGGCGGGCACGCTGGCAGGATACGGTGGTGTTTACGGACATCACGGGCATTTTC
>OQVO01000729.1_pt1 | contig 9987 bp, 8 predicted proteins | sample 1691511 | NCBI WGS metagenome assembly OQVO01 (sample SAMN03418254, study PRJEB22391) | human gut metagenome | biome: human-gut; feature: organic feature; material: feces | host: Homo sapiens | place: Tanzania | collected 2013-01 | reverse complement strand
CGTCGGGAAAAGGTTCTCGTAGGGCACGAGGTTGTCCCCGCCGCCCGCACCCGTCATATAGTGAAGCCGAAAATCATGGCACCTCCGGTCCTGCGTATGCCCACCTTCACCGCGCCCGCCCCCTTTTGCCCGAGCGAGGCCGGAAAGCCAAAGGAAGCTCCTGTGCGGGGAATCGAGAAGCCGGCTCCGTCCAAAGAAGAAAAAAAGGAGAACGGGATTCTCGCAAGGATCAAGAAGCTGTTTTGACTGGTGGCTGGTGACTGGGGACTGGGGACTAGGGACTAGGAGACGTTAGGCTCTCCCGTATCAACATTTCGAGCGAAGCCCTCGAATCTTTTTCGTTCGCGGTCAGGCGGACCATGTTTGTAAACGCCAAACGGGAAACCTGTTATCCACAAAACCTTCGGGCATCGCCCCATATATACTCGCGGCGCTTCATTTTTTATGCGCCGCACCACCATTCCTAATTCCTCATTCCTAATTCCTCATTTGAGTAGAGCTTTCAGCCGCAATCAAGGGGCGGCACGCCCCACGGGCTAACCCTGCCCACCCTTTTGATGCCATCAACCTGAAGTTTGAAAGCAGGGATTAGGGATTAGTAGCTCGGGATTAGGGTTCCCAAGAAGTTGGGTAGCCCCTTAGAGAAGGGGCGCGCCAAAGGCGCAGGATGGATGTGCCGCGCAGCGGCACCCTTCTACGTAGCGGAAAGCATGCCATCTGTTCCAGATGTTCTACCGTCTATTCCACATTTCCCGGTTCTCATTCTGCAGAATTCTGCCTCTTCGAGGCAGTCTATCCCCTGCCCTTCGGGCACCCCCTTCTTCAAGGGGGGGACGCGCTTTACGCTTATTTTAATACTCTGCGGCGCTTCTTTTTTATGCGCCGCACCACCCCCATTGAACCCTCTGAACCTGCTCCCCCGCTCCCCCTCTTTCGCACGCAATCGAAGGGCGGCACGCCCAAGGGGGCTAACCCTGCACCCAAATAAAAAAGCACTCCTTTCGGAGTGCTTTCTCTGGTGCGCTTGGGGGGATTCGAACCCCCGACACACGGTTTAGGAAATCTAACTTCATATTTTTATATCATCACTCAAAAGTCCGATAAACACCGATGTTATCGGGCTTTTTGCTGTGTAGAATATCTCATGCATGTGTCATTTAATACCGCATAATATCACTTAAAATCACGTGATAGTGCATTTCATAGTGCATTTCTTTTGGCGGTACTTTATTCGATATTATCTACAATTTCGCTAAACCCCTTTACTACATTTTCGCTACTTTCATTAGACGCATGACTATAGAAGTCTAACGTGGTTGAAATACTGGCGTGCCCTAACTGTTTTGAAATATCAGTGATGGGCACACCTGCTTGCAAGGCTAAAGTGGCGAGCGTGTGTCTTAACTCATGTAAACGAATATGGGGGAGCGAGCCGAACTTCAATATATTCCTAAATGCCCGTGCAATGTTAGACGGCTTTATATATTCGCCTGTGCATGTGTGAAATACTTTATTACATTTGCTATCTTTGAAAGGGAGTAACTTTGCCATAACGTCTTTAGGGATCACATTCACCCTATATGCGTTCGTTGTCTTTGGTACTTCTATATCTAAATGTTCATTGATACTTTTGTTTATAGAGACTGTACACTTCTCTACGTCTATATCATCCCATGTGAGGGCACATAATTCCCCACGGCGTGCCCCTGTATAAATGGCGAGATAGACATAAGGATAAATAAGCATGTTGACGCTCTTATAGTTTTTCTTCTTTTCATAGTAAGCGTCAAGAGCGTGCAATAATTGGCGCACTTCTTCACCAGTGAGGGCGCGTCTATTTTCTTTTTTCGTTTCACGGAATACGGGAATATTTGTCAATGGATTAAACCCTATCACATTCTCTTGCACTGCTAAAACCATGATACCGTTTAGCACGTTGCGAATATTCCTTTTAGTCTTTACTGCTAGCCCCTCTTTAGCAAGGCTATCCAAAAATATATTTACGTCAGTGGGGGTAATACTTCTCATTCTTTTATTCTTGAAGTATGGGAGCAAGTGATAAGAAAGAATACTTTCATACCCTTCAATGGTCTTTCTTTTGTGTTCTAGTCCGTGCTGATGGTCAATGAAATGTTTAGCATATGCAGAAAATGTAATACCGTTGGGATCAGAGAGTGTGCCTTCTATTTTAGATTTCTTTAATCTGTCAATCCATGCATTAGCGTCCCTCTTGGTTGTAAATCCTGCTTTCGTGTATCTCTTTCCATTGATCGTGATACGCGACCTATAGAGCTTTCCTTTCTTGGTGGTGTAATCTTCAACACGCCCATTTCCTTTTGTTTCTCTTTCCCTTGTCATTGCTATCCTTCCTTTCTGATAATGCATAGTAGTGTTGATTTAAGGATAAGAGCTGATGAGGGAAAAGTCAATAGCGATATACGGTTTATAGTGCATTTGTTTACATAGTGCATTTATTTAAGTTTTAAGGCGTTCTCTATGGGCTTTAGGTAATCTGATACCTAAAACTATAGAGAACGCCTTAGAAACGAAAATAGGTATGTTTTGGGATGAATGATAATAAATACCGCCGGAAATATTGCAGTAAACCCCATAGGGGGGAAGACACACCGCCCATAGGGGAAAGACACACCCTCTCTTTTTTGATGGTCTGAAACAAAAAATTGAGAAAAATTATGAAAGGCTATTCATATCCTTTTCATCTGTTATTTTTTCCCCCGTGCCCGTCACCTGTTTTATGACAGTTTTTTGGTAAGGAAGAACGTATCTTTTATTATCGTTTAGTATCACTTGCTATTGTTTTGAGACACATTAATATGACAAAAGGAATTGAGACACCAACAGAAGGAAGAACCATAGGATATCTTATATTTACTAACTATTAAATATCTCTATTTAGGTAGTTAGTAGCGAGTAGCTAGTAGAGATCTTATAGGTATCCTTCAGTGTACTAAATCTTTGGTCTTATTTATCATTGGTAGAAAGAAGGTGAAAGACTATGAAAGCATATGCAAATATTCTACCGCTATGGGATGGCATAGGCGTTATGCAACGTGGGAAGACATGGGAGAAGGGAGACACCAGCGCCCTTGAACCGTGGACTACAGAGAGGAAAGAAGAAGAGAGAAAGTATAGAGCCCATAAAAAGAGGATGAATGAACGGGCGCAGAAGGAAGCAGAGCAGATAGAACTAAATGGGAACGTTATTGGAATGGGAGCAAGAGCATATAGGTGTAATGGAGCTTTAAGACACTTGGCAACATTTAAGGCGCTTATTAGACACGCTAAAGAGCATAAAGAAGAAATAGCACTTTGGACGATGAAAAAGCGAGCAAAAGAAAATGATATTAGGAAAGAATGGAATGGGATTCGCACTTACCTTTCTAGGAAGGTGGGAGCTGATGAGACAAGAGCTATAGCAATAACTATTGGGCGGTGTTGTCGTGGTTGGTACGTCCTTAGAGGGATCACTATTGGCATGGGAGCTATGGACTTTATGCTAGACACTATCCAATACCTTAGAAAAAAGAGAGGTTGGACAAATAATAGCGGTTCATATTCAGAAGATAGTAGGGAACTATTGGCGCATTATGATAGCAGACAGATAGAGGACTTCTTAAAGGAGTTGTTTGAGGTCTATCGAATGACGCTTATGATTGCAAAAAGGACGTATAAGAACCATAAAGCTATTGGGATTTTGGAAGATGAGAAGATAGCAGTTAGCAGTAATGGTAATTCCTTTATAGTCAATGCACCAGCTATTAAGGGAAATTCTAATAGTGGTGTTGCATTGTGCGTATATGAGGTAGTCCGTGGTAAAGCGAGTGATTGTATCCCTTTATATGATTATGGGGGAGACATGAACAATGAGTGCCTAGATGTATAACCATGCAACACAAGGATCCATGAGAGGGTGGGGAGCCCTTCGGGACTTATCCTCATGAATTCCTTGTGAAAACATGGGGGTTACAAAACGTGGGAAGTATAGTATTTATCGGTGCTTAGAAGAAAATATGTCATTGTAATGTAAGGAATGTTGAAAAGGCGTATGAAAAAAGATCATACGTCTTTTTCTTTTGCCTTAATTGAGGTATGAGGGTGAAAGGATATGCATAAATATGAATAATGATACAAAATTTCAGATCCCTAAAACTTTGACTTTGGAGCAGTTAATGGCGCACTTGCAAATAGAAAGAACATATGCGTATAATCTAATGAGAAGGAAAGATTTTCCCTCATATAAAGTGGGGAGAGAGTGGCGAGTAAACATGAAAGATTTGCTAGAATGGGAAGAGGTACAGAAGGAAAATAAATGTGCTTAACCTCTTTTTGAAAGTGATAGTGCATTGAATAGTGCATTTTTCAAGAAAAAGCGTCCTTTAGATAACTAAAGGACGCCGATAAAACCTTGGTGCGCTTGGGGGGATTCGAACCCCCGACACACGGTTTAGGAAACCGCCGCTCTATCCAGCTGAGCTACAAACGCATGAATCTTTCCTATTATAGCATGGGAGAGAACATGTGAGAAGGGAGAAGTTGGGCGGTGACTGGTGACTAGTGACTGGTGACTTTATCTTCTCTCTCTTGCATACCGCCAGTACCCTATCCGCCCCTTCGGGGCACCTTCCCCTTGAGGGGAAGGCTGACGGTACGAGAATACAATGATTTAACATTGCGGCGAAGCTGCCACCTGAACCCTTTGAACCTGTTGAACCTATAGAACCTATGAAACCTCTTTTTTCTCGCCATCAAGAGGCGCATCCTGCCCCTGTTTTTACAGAAAGCGTGAACTCTATGAATATCAGACATCTTATGATCGGCAGCGGACGGCCGAAGATCTGCGTTCCGCTGGTCTCTTCCACACTGGAGGATCTGGAAAAGGAATGTGCATCACTATCATCCTGTCCTTTGGATATGCTCGAGTGGCGTGTGGACTACCTCCTGAATCAAGAGGATTTCCATGCGACAAAAGATCTGGAAGCTGCCTATGCGGTTATCCGCAAGCATTTCAAGGATGTGCCTCTTTTGACGACGGTGCGCACGAAGAGCCAGGGCGGGGCGCACAAGACCCCGGGCGGTGAGTATGTATCGCTGCTCTCGCTCATCATCCGCTCGCACTGGGCGGATGTGCTCGATGTGGAGTATGGGCATGAAGTGCTCGATACGAAGGTTTTGATCAAGCAGGCGCACGAGCAGGGGATCCCCGTCTTGATGAGCTATCACAAGTTCCAGCGGGCGATGAGCGAGACGGAGCTGATCGATACGTATGAAAATATGGCGTCTTTCAAGGCAGATATTTTGAAAATCGCGGTCATGCCCAAGACACCTCGCGATACCGCAGCACTCCTCTCGGCGGCGGCCCGCATCCGGGAGGATTTCCCGGAGACGCCGGTCATCGCGATCGGTATGGGGCAGGCGGGGCAGCTCACCCGCATCGCAGGCAGCGATCTGGGCGCTCCCATCACATTCGCGGCTGGCAAAGAAGCCAGCGCACCCGGCCAGCTGACCGCAACGCAGGTGAAAGCGGTGCTGGATGTGATGTATCAATAGTGACTGGTGACTAGTGACTGGTGACTAGTAGCTGGGGATGAGTGGCTAGGGATTAGGAGCCTCGAGTGACTAGTGACTAGTGACTGGTGACTAGTGACTGGTAGCTAGGGATGAGTGGCTGGGGATTAGGAGTGACTGGGGGCATTCGATCATTCATCTTTCATACCATAGTCACCCTATCCGCCCCTGCGGGGCACCTTCCCCTAGAGGGGAAGGCTACGATGCGAGAATACCCTCTTTCTAAAAAGGCGGCGAAGCCGACACCTTCATTCCTGATTTCTCATTCGAGCAAAGCTTTCATTCACAATCAAGTGGCAGCACGTCCCCAGGGCTACCCCTGCTTTTGCATACTCACCTAGGGAAACGCTGATTAAATTTCAAAGTATACCTTAAAAGCTATTTTCTTTTGTAAAGTTTTTTAAATATACCTGTAAAACTATTTGTCAAATGCCACTTTTATAAGTATACTTAGTAAAGGTGATACATATGATACAACGAGAAACTTATCTGAATCAATTAAAAGCCTTTCAAGACCAGCCACTCATCAAAGTCATTACAGGCATGCGGCGCAGCGGCAAATCCACCTTGCTCAAACTCTTTGCAGAAGACCTCCTCTCCCAAGGAATTCACAAAGACCAGCTGATCCAAATGAATTTCGAATCCATGGAATTCGACCAGATCCGGGACTATCGTGCGCTCTACACGTGGATCAAAGACCGCATGACGGGAAAGTCTCATGTGTACCTGATGCTCGATGAAGTGCAACAGGTGGAACACTGGGAAAAAGCCGTGAATTCCCTCTTCATGGAAGGCAACGCTGACATCTATCTGACCGGCTCCAATGCCAGCCTGTTATCCTCCGAGATATCAACACTCCTTTCTGGCAGGTACATAGAGATTCAGGTTCTCCCGCTTTCCTTCCAGGAATACCTTCAGTTCCTTCCGGCACCGAAAGCAGAAAACAAAGACTTAGCCTTTCAGCAATACCTGAAGTACGGCGGTCTCCCGATCATCCCCCTTCTTCCGCAGGAAAATGACGCCATCCGTCTCTTCCTTTCGGGTATTTATAACACCGTCCTCATGAAAGACATCGTGCAAAGAAACGCTGTCCGCGATCCAGCCCTCTTGGACGCCTTGGTGCATTTCCTTGCTGACAACGTGGGAAATCCAGTTTCCTCTCCAAAAATCAGCGGCTATCTGACCAGTGTGGGACGCAAGACCAGTACCTTCACCATAGACAACTACGTGCGTATGCTGCAGAGTGCTTTCATCTTTCACAAAATCAGCCGCTATGACATCAAAGGAAAACTGCATCTCAAAACGCAGGAAAAATACTATATCGCAGATATAGGCCTTAGAAATGCACTACTCGGTTTCCGAAACACAGACTATGGGCACATTCTCGAAAACCTTGTCTACCTTGAACTCCTCCGCCGAGGCTACCAGGTAAGTATCGGAAAACTGGGGACTTTGGAAATTGACTTCATTGCAGAAAAAACAGATGAGAAAAAATACATCCAGGTCTCGGCTTCTATCATGGATGAAAATACGAGACGCCGCGAGTTGGCTCCTCTCGAAGCCATTTCCGACAATTATGAAAAGTTCATCCTGACCATGGATCATACGATTTTTTCTGATTTTAATGGAATCCGCTGCAAAAACATCATAGATTTCCTGTTAGAGAAGAAATAATCACCTCATCCGCGCTACTTAAAGAAAATAATATAAGAACGCGAAAAGCGCGCCTCTTCCAAAAGGCGCGCTTTTCGCGTTCTTATCAAAGAAAAAATGCCCTTTATGTGGTACTATTCCTTCCCCCCGTATCGTCATCCCGAGCGCAACCCTCGATCTTTATTGCACTGCCGCCATATGCACACATGCACCCTCACTCAAACGACACCTTGGTGCTTCCTTTTTCGCCTTTCCCTCGCTCACAGTTTACCGGTCTGCAAGAAAGATCCCTCCACTTCGGTCGGGATGACGTTTAAGGGAAACGGGTAGTCTCACATCCTCTTTCACACCGCTACGTGGATCCATCCTGCGCCTTTGGCGCGCCCCTCCTCCAAGGACCAACTCGTATCATAATATATTATAGAACAGCTTGGATATGCTTGTGAAGAATATGAGGGTGCAGGGTATGATCATATTGGAGTAAATATCTACCCGAATACACAAAGTGGCAGTTATGTTAAGAAATTAAAGAATACAGTAGAAGAAAAGGCAGCAGGAAAGCAGATGATCATTTCCAGTGTCAAATGTCCATGGAAAGATTCAGAAGGAAAAGCCAGCATAACGACACAGACAAAGAGCATTTATGATTATCTTCAGGCAACGATCGATGAGAAAAATGCAGGTGGATTGATCTACGATGATGCAGATTTTGTCGGGGCATGGGATTCATTCTTTGATGGTAATGGACAAGCAATGTCTTCCCTTGCAATCTTTGCTTATGCACAAGGAAATCAGGTTGATGTAAGCAGCTACAAAGATCCATGGGAATACGGTGGAGATACAGGATTAAAAGATCAAAAAGTAACGATCAAAAAAATCAAAGGAATGTCTGAGAGTTCTATCCGAGGAATGGATATTTCATCTTATCTTGCATTAAAGAAAGCAGGAGTGAAATATTATGATTATGAAGGAAATGAGACCCCATTATTAAAAGTGCTTCATGATAATGGAATCAACTATATCAGGATCAGAATCTGGAATGATCCGTTTAATGCAGATGGGGAAACCTATGGCGGTGGTGGAAATGATGTTTCCACAGGCGTAGAGATCGCAAAAGAGGCAGCAAAATATGATATGAAAGTTCTGCTTGATTTTCATTATTCTGATTTCTGGGCAGAACCAGCGGTCCAGTTAGTTCCAAAAGCATGGAAAAAGGATGTAAATAATACAGAAAAGATGTGTTCATGAAGTAGATTCGGGAATCCCAATGACCTTTTTCAAAGGTTTTTCTACCTCTCTGTCTCTCCTGCAAGGAGAGTTTTACCTTTCTCACCAAGCCTCTCATCAATGGTCTTTAAGACCCCTTCGATTCCCCTCGCAGGGGACAGAAACCTCAGAAGGAAGGATGTAACCGCCCTACAGTGCTATTTTTGCCCCACCTGTCCCTCCCCTGGAGGAGGGTCCTTACCCTATCCCCAAGCCCTAAATCCCTACCATAGGGATTAGGGATGTAACCGCCCTACTCGGTGCTCGGAACCGCTGCGCTCTAAGGTTGGCGGGGCATCAAAGCCCTTCGCCAGATTTTGCGGGATGGGACCGCCTGGGGAATAGAAGGTTATAGTTTACAGTTAATAGTTTATAGATTTTTGTGGTAATTTGCTGATGAGTTGCAGATTTCTTGTGATTTTCTTGGTGGTTTCGAGAAGAAAACGTAACTTTGGGGGCAAGTTATATAAACTAAATAATAGGAGATAAGATTATGGCATTAGCAATTAGTGGTATCCCAATGCTGACAGGTGATGAGGCTTTAGCTTTCAGAGAAAAAGCTGAAGAAACCTTGAAGAAGCGTGGTAGCATAGATTTCTCAAAGCAGCGTGCTGAGATGAAGGCTATTTTGGCAAAGGCAAAATTTTAAAGTTAGTATTATGGGATTTCTTGCAGACAAAATGGTGTTTTCACCATTGACAAAAGAAATTTTGGAAGAATCTATTTCATTTTCATGTGGCAATGAAGACTTGGATGGATTCTTCCATTATGATGCTGTGGCTTATGCCGATAACTTGTTTGGTAAATCTTACTGCTATTATCTTGAGGAATCTAAGGCTGATATCGTATGTGCCTTTACGGTCTCAAATGCCAGTATTTTCACGAAATACTTGCCTAATGCAAGAAAGAAAAAAGTTGGAAAGCATGTTCCTCATATAAAACAGGATTTGATATATCCTGCTGTACTTATAGGAAGGTTAGGAATTTCGACAAAATTTCAACATCTTCATATAGGAACAGAAGTAATGGACTTTATTAAGTCCTGGTTTGTTGAACCATATAATAAAACGGGCTGTCGTTATTTGGTAGTTGATGCCTATAATGAAGATGTGCCTGTGGCTTTTTATAAGAAGAATGGTTTTGATTTTATGTTCAGCACTGAAGAGCAGGAAAAATCTTATAGAGGTATTGTTTCTGATAAGCCATTAAAGACTCGTCTAATGTACTTTGATTTGATACTTATCAAGTAAGTAAAAGCTAGTAGCTGGTGATAGCGGTGTCTCGGTAATATGCGATTACTACAATCTGTACAGAAACAATGAGAGAAGCACCAGTAATTTTACCAGTGTTCACAACTAGTGTACCTTTGGATTTTACGTCTGAAGGTACGTTTGAGTTTTTCTAAAATCATCCCGTCCTTCTTTTTTTTGATAAAGCGAGCTGCACTCGGCAATTTGAAAGCGAGCTTTCATTGCACTCATT
>OQVO01000726.1_pt1 | contig 10017 bp, 9 predicted proteins | sample 1691511 | NCBI WGS metagenome assembly OQVO01 (sample SAMN03418254, study PRJEB22391) | human gut metagenome | biome: human-gut; feature: organic feature; material: feces | host: Homo sapiens | place: Tanzania | collected 2013-01 | reverse complement strand
TTGTTTTGTTTTTTTTTTTTGATAAATTTTGTTATAAGCAAAATTTATCAAAAAAAGAGGTTTTACATGAAAAACGCAAATATGAGCCGTTTAGGCGGCTTTACGCTGATTGAATTGTTAGTCGTGGTGCTGATTATCGGTATTTTAGCCGCTATGGCTATGCCGCAATATTTTAAGGCGGTGGAACGCTCCCGGATGACGGAGGCTGTCACGCTTATGGATAGTGTTGTTAAAGCCCAACGCCGTAAGTTTTTGCAAACCAACCGCTATGTGCACGATTTCCGCGGGTTAGATGTGGCCCCCAAGGGGGCAACGGGGCAGAGTTATTACACCAAAGGGGACCCTCAAACCGGGGCGGGCGGAAATGGGTTTGAGATATTTCTGGTGATGTCCGATTTTACTGCCAGTGGAGTACTTGCGTCTCGTATGGTTGATGGAAACGATCGCCACCCTTCATTGCAATACCAATATGCCTTGACACGCGATAATCAGAGTGATAATGTCTCTTGCTGGGGATTCAACCAAGCCGGACGTGAATTATGTGCGGATTTCTGCGGGATTGATACGCCTGTGCGTGGTTACTGTTGTAATAACGGCACCAGTGAGATGTGCCCTCAGCCCACTGACAACTAATCTGTCCGCGTTCCGCGCGCGTTATAGCGCCGTTTAGCGCACCTTTACACCCCGCCCAAGCGGGGTTTTTTATGGGGCTCCGCCCCAAACCCGCCTTACTTTTTTTCACGGAGAAAAAATCCGCGCCCAAGCGGGGTTTTTTAGGGGTTGCCCGCAAAAGGGCATAAAGGGGCGTTGCGGGCCCCTTAAATTTGCTATGATATATCCATGCCAAAGAAAGATTCCGTTTTAGTCGTGTGTACCAACCGTAAGGCGTATCACGAATTTTTTATAGAAGACACGCTGGAAGCCGGACTGGAACTGCTGGGCGCGGAAGTAAAATCTATCCGCCAAAAGGAGTTAAGTTTGGAGGGCGCCTTTGTACGCATAGAAAACGGCCAAGCGTATGTGTATAATATGCACGTCAAGCCGTATAAGTTTAATTCTTTGGTGGAGCTGGACGCCACGCGCCCGCGGCGGCTGTTGTTAAATAAAAAAGAAATCCGCAAGTTAGCCGCCAAGGCGGATGTAAAGGGCTATGCGTTGGTGCCGGTGGAAGTGTATTTCAAAAAAGGTTGGGCCAAAATACAGTTGGCCGTAGCCAAAGGCAAACACCTGTTTGATAAGCGCGAGGCCCTCAAAAAGCGGGATTTGAACCGGGAAATGGAAAAAGGATTCAAAAATAAAATCCGTTTTTAAGGCTCTTTTTACAGTATAAAAACGGCCCTGCGGCAGGGGCACTTGGGTCCGCTAAAAATATAGTGGAAACAATTTGAAAAATATTCTATAATATATCTTGTGATGGGCGGGTGGCGGAATGGCAGACGCGCACGGCTCAGGACCGTGTGGACGAAAGTCCTTAAGGGTTCAACTCCCTTTCCGCCCATTTTCTTTTTGGTTTTAAGCACATGAAAAAGTTTGATTCTTACAGGCCGTCATCTTTTGTAGCTAAAAGAGTTCCCCGGCGGCGCAAAAAAAGCTTAAAGCCGTTTTTTTTCCTGTTGTTTATTCTGTTTTTTTTAGTGGCGGCGTTCGTGGGCCTGAGTAAAGGCTACGCGGCGTATTCGTCGGCAAAAATAAGCCGTTGGGCCCCCCAAAAAGCGGTGGTTTCCGGCTTGGAAGGCAATATGCAAAAAGAGCTGTTGGCTTTGGGCTCGGCCGCCGTTGGTAAACCGTTCACGCCGGCACAGGCGGCGCAGTTGCGCACGCAAATTGTGCAAAAATACCCCATGCTGCGCGAAGTGGACGTAAGCCGCGGGTTGTTGTCCGGCACCTTAAAAATATCTGCCGAGCGCCGCACCCCGGTTGCCAAATTTGTCTTGCCGGATAATTCCGTGCGCTACATTGATAGCGACAGCACCGTATATGCGGACCCAAACCCCGGCTTGCTTACGCCGGTGCCGTTTGTGGAGCTGGAAGGCCGCGTGCCCGAAAAATTGACGGATGAATTTGTGGGCCTGGTGCAAAGCACCTTAAAGTTGGAAAAAGAACTGTCTTTTGCTTTTTTGCGTTTTAATTTGGAGCGTGACGAAGTGGCTATGCACATGCCGGACGGCACCGTGATAGACTTTGGCCCTGCTAAAAACCTGCGTGCCAAGGCGCGCCGTGCGGCGCAGATTATCAGCTGGTGCCGCCGGAACGAAAAAGGTCCGCAGAAAATGGACTTCCGTTTTTTTGAAAACGGACAAGTTTTTTTAACACAGTTGGGTAAATAAGTTTTATAATGGATTTAGGTGGATTTATTTATGGCTAAAACAAATATTATTGCAGGTTTAGATGTCGGCAGCGGTAAATTAACGTGTATCGCCGCCGCGCAAGATTATGATACCGGCACTTTGCAGGTATTGGCGGGGCGCAGTGCGCCGTGCCGCGGGGTAGAGGGCGGCGTAGTAAAGGATATCCGCGAAACGTCCGCCGCCGTTCAACACGTTTTGGGCGGGGTGGAACGGGAGCTGAACGAAAACATTTCCACCTTAATTGTGGGGTTGCGCGGCTCTCATTTAAGCTCTTATACCAGCCACGGAACGTACAACATTTCCCGTATGGATAAAGAAATTACCCAAACGGATATTAACCTGGCTATTGAAAACGCCAAAGCGATTTCTATTGATTCCGATAAAGAAATTATCAACACCATTCCGCAAGGTTTTTTTATTGATAAACAAAAAGGCATTTCCAACCCGGAGGGGATGGAAGGCTCTTTATTGGAAGTTGACGTCCACATTACCACGGCCGCTTCCACCCATTTGAACAATTTAGCCAAAGCCATTCAGCGCCCGGGATACCGTATTGATAATATGGTGTACGGCCTGGTGCCGCTGGGCAACGCCGTACTGACGCAGGAAGAAAAAGAAATGGGCGTAATGCTGGTGGATTTGGGCGGGGAAACTATGTCCGTCGGGATTTATTTGGACGGCATGCTCCGCTTTTCGCGCGATATTCCGTACGGGTGCGATTTAATCACGCGGGACCTTTCCTGCGGGTTGCGCACCAGCCGCCAGCACGCACAGGAAATTAAAGAAAAATACGGCGTGTGCGAGCCGACCTCTTTGGACGAAGACGGCGAAATACCCGTGCCGTCTTTAGACGGCCGCACCGTGCATAACATCAAAAAGAGTTTTATTTTGGATATTATCCAACCGCGTATGGAAGAACTGCTGGAATACGTCCGCCGCAGTGTGGAGCAATCCGGCTATAAAGATTATCCGCTTTTGGGCGTGTTGACCGGCGGCGGGAGCCAATTAAAGGGCGTTTCGGGCCATTGTTTGAACATTTTGGGCCTGAAAGAAGTGCGTTTGGGCGGGGTTCAGCGTGATTTGCTGACCGCTAACGAAGAATTTTTTGACCCCAAATACAGTACCGCCATGGCGCTGGCCTTGTACGCCTGCCAGGAAAACGGCTACGAGGACTTCCAACGGGAAGGGTACGAAAATAATGCGTCCTTGTTCGGTAAAATCGGCAAGGTATTCAAAAACTTCAACCTGTTTGGGGGTTGAGGAGGCATTTTAGTATGAGCGATTTATTTCAACCGGCCAATTCGTTTGAAAGCAAAAAGGCCAAAATTAAAGTAATCGGCGTGGGCGGCGGTGGCGGCAACGCCATTAACCACATGGTAGATAGTGGACTGAAAGATGTGGATTTTATTGCCGTTAATACAGACGCGCAGGACTTGCGCCGCAATAAAGCCCCTTATCTGGTGCAGGTGGGGGAAAAAATTACCAAAGGCTTGGGCGTAGGCGGAGAGCCGGAGCGCGGGCGTTTGGCGGCGGAAGAATCGGCCGAGAAACTAAAATTAATTATCGGCCAGTGTGATTTGTTATTTATTACCGCCGGTATGGGGGGCGGCACCGGCACCGGGGTTGCGCCCTATTTGGCCAAACTGGCTAAAGAAACGTATGGGGACGACCTGTTGGTGGTGGGGGTCGTCACGCGGCCGTTTAATTTTGAAGGCTATGTGCGTGAAAAACACGCCGACGAAGGCATTAAAGAAATGCAAAAGTATGTAGACTCCATGATTATCGTGCCGAACGAAAAACTGTTTTCCATTATAGACCCCAAAACCTCCTCGCGCGAAGCGTTCCAAATGGTGGATGAAGTTTTGCTCCAGGCGGTAAAGGGGATTTCCGAGGTCATCACCCAACCCGGCGAAGTAAATATTGACTTTAATGATGTGCGCAAAATTATGAGCAATTCCCAAAAAGCGCTGATTGGGGTGGGGGAATCCAGCGGGCCGGGGCGGCACTTGCGCGCCATGCAAAAAGCGATTGCCTCCCCCTTGTTGGAAAACGCCGATATTCACGGCGCCAAAGGGTTTATTGTTCACTTTTTGGCGGCGGATTTAACCATGATTGAAGTGGGCGAAGCCATGAACTTAATCCGCCAATACGCCAGCAACGATTCTTTAATTATGTACGGGCATTCTTTTGACGCTTCCCTGGGAGACCGTTTCCAAGTGACGGTAATTGCCACAGGGTTCAGCGCCGAAAAAGCCAATTTATATACCACGCGCCGCACGATAGCTTCTCTGGAGCGTTCGGGCATGGGCAGTACCGGCGTGCGGAATACAATGCCGCAACCCGTCTTGGAGGGTTTGGATGCCCCCAAGGCCACACCGCAAGATGAAATGCTTATTCCGGCTTTTATGCGCCGGAAAAAAGGCCGGTTATAAAACCGGAGGGAGATGAAAATATGGCAGTAGGATTGCAAAGTTTGCTTAGAACCGTAGTAGATAACCACGCCAGCGGTTTGCATATACGCGGCAACTCCAATACGTTTGTGCGTTTGCACGGCCAAATTAAACCCATTGATGACAGCTTTATCCCCAACGACGAAGCCAAAAAAATGGCCTATGCCTGTATGGGGGAACGCGAACGCAAAATTTTTGAACAGTACAGCTCGGTGGACTTTTCGTTAGATGCTAAGTCTTACGGGCGTTTCCGTTTTAACGTGTTCCGCCAAATGGGTAAAATTTGTATGGCTATCCGCCATATTCCGCTTAAAATCCCCACCTTTGAAGATTTCCACCTGCCGGGCGACGTGCTTAAAAAAATTGCCGATAACCGCCGCGGTTTGATTTTGGTGACGGGGATGACGGGTTCCGGTAAAACCTCCACCCTGGCCGCCATGGTGGACCACATCAACCAAACCCGCTCCGGGCATATTTTAACGATTGAAGACCCCGTGGAATTTATCCATACCGAAAGCCACTGTATCATCAGCCAGTTGGAATTAGGGGTAGATACGCCTTCTTATACCGGCGCCTTGCGCGCGGCCATGCGCCAGGACCCGGATGTCATTTTGATTGGGGAATTGCGCGACAGCGAAGTAATGAAAGCCGCACTTTCCGCGGCGGAAACCGGCCAGTTGGTGCTGGGCACCATGCACACGGTCAACGTGACGCAAACGCTTTCCCGCCTGACGGACGCTTTCCCGGTGGAACAGCACGCGCAGGTGCGGTTGCAACTTTCGGAACTTATCCGCGGGGTGGTTTGCCAGCGCTTACTGCCCACCATTAAACCGGGTATGCGCCCGGCGCTGGAAATTATGGTTTCCACGCCGCAAATCCGCAAATTAATTTTGGAAAACAAACACAGCGATATTCAAAAACAAATGCAAAACGGCGCATTTTACGGGATGCAAACCTTTGACCAATCCTTAGCAAAACTGTATCAGGAAGGACATATTGATATGGAAACGGCTACCTCGGCGGCTACTTCGCCGGATGCCATTATGTTGGCTATCCGCGGGGTGACGGACAGCTTGTCCGTGGCGGGGGAGTAAATGCGTAAAAACCTGGCGTTCAAACGTAAAAACCAGTTTTTGCGCCAACGCCAAAACGGCATCATGGTCGGTGGGGTCCAGCTTTTGTTCAAACTGAAGAACGCGCCAAACGCCGCGTAAAACAGCTGGAAGAAAACGGCCAAAAAGCCGATTATAACGCCATTTTGGCTATGATAAAAGAACGCGACTACCGCGACAGCCACCGGGCCGTTGCCCCCTTAAAACCGGCAAAAGATGCCGTGGTGGTGGACACTTCCGCCCTGAATATGGCCCAAGTGATACAAAAAGTTATGGAGAAGATTTCCCAGTATGCTGCTTAATTTGGTAAAATTAATAGCAAGGGTATATTTTAGAACCTTTTATGATTTTAAGGTAGAGGGGCTGGAAAACATCCCCAAAACCGGCGCTCTTATTATTGCGGGCAACCATTTGTCTAATGCGGACCCGCCGGCTATTGGTGCTTTTGCGGGCACAGTGCGTGATTCGCGCTTTGTGGCCAAAAAGGAGCTGTTTTCCGTACCCGGGCTGGGGTGGTTTTTCCGCCGCAGTGGGTATATAGCGGTGGACCGCGCGCGCAATATGAAGGCTTTTGAGGCTTTGCGGGAAGTGGAAGAAGCGTTGCAGAAGGGGCAAAGTGTAGTAATGTTCCCGGAGGGCACGCGCTCCAAAGACGGCAAGCCCCGCCCGCCCAAAAGCGGTGTCGGGTACTTGGTGTACCACACAGGGGCCCCGGTGCTTCCGGTAAAGGTGGAAGGCACTTTCGGGTGGCCGTGGGTACGCAAAATTCGTGTAAAATTCGGTACGGTGATGCACCTTACAAAAGATGACTCACAAGAGCCGAAAGAGCAGTACAAACGTTTTTCAAAAGAAATAATGGATGCAATCCTATCAATTAATATCTAACGGAGGTTTACGCAGCTTGCCCTAACGGGCGTGCTGTAATAAGGACTTATGACTACAAACGAAGAAATTAAAAATACGGAAGAAACAATTAACGAACAAGAAATGACGATGGACGAGTTAATTGCGCAGCAAGAGTCTTTATCGGAGCAGTTAAATAAACGTGAAATTGTGGAAGTGACCGTTGTGCAGGTGACCAAAGATAATGTATTAGTGGACACCGGGACCAAAAAAGAAGGGGCGATTGCCATAACGGATTTTGACGGAAAAACTTTGCCGGTAGCCGGCGATAAGGTTTCCGCCGTTCTCGTAAAAAGAGGTTCTGACGAAAGACCGGCCATTCTTTCCCACAAAAAAGCGTTGGAAGCCCTGGGCTGGGACGTGTGCAAAAAAGCGTACGAAGCCAAAGAACGTGTAAAAGGCACTATTTTGCAAACCGTAAAAGGCGGGTATATTGTGGAAGTTTTCGGCGTGAGCGGGTTTATGCCGCTTTCTCTGTCCGAACTGCACACCGCGTATAAACACTATTTGCCGGTGGGTGCCAAAATTAAAGCCCAAATTGTGGAATTTTCCAAAGAAAAACAGAAACTGATTGTTTCCCGCAAACAAGTGTTGGAAGAAGACGAAGCCGTGCGCCGCACCCAAGTTTTGGGCGAAATTAAAGAAGGCGACGTGTTGCGTGTAGTAGTGGCTAAAGTGGATAAGGACAAATTGTTCTTGCGCTTCCACGGCATTGAAGGCATTGTAAATTTGGAAAACGTTGCCTGGAAAGAGCCCGAAACCGCTATTGCCAACTTCCGCCGCGGGCAACGCTTGAAAGCCAAATTAATCGCTTTGGATAAAGAAACCCCCAAATTGGAATTCGGTTTGAAACAGCTGTTCTTAAACCCGGCTGATGCGTTGAAACGCCGCTATCCGTACAAAAGCTCTGTAAAAGCGACGGTGACGAAAGTTTCCGAAGAAGGCGTGGAATGCACCATCGGCAAGAACAACACCAAAGGCTTTATCAGCCCCTTTGAAATGGGCCGCGATTTTGCCGCCAAAGAAGGCGACGTAATTACGGCGTTGGTGGTGGGCGTAAACCCGGAAACATTCACGGTAAACCTCTCGGTCAAGAAATACGACCAAGTGCAAAACCGCAAAGTGGTGGCCCAATATCTTAAACAGGCCCCGCGCCCTACGCTCGGCCAACTCCTGCAAGATTCTTTCAAAACGCAGGAAGAAGATAAAAAAGACGCCGAATAGTTAGATATTAACCATAACCTGCGGCTGGGTATTTTGCCTGGCCGCAGGTTTTTTGCAACTCTACTGCTTTTTTAGGGGTTGCCGAACGCCTGTTTTTTGCTACACTGGGGTTATGGAAAACAAAAATACTTTGCTTTTACTTTCTTGCTGTGCGCCTTGTTCGGGCGGCGTGCTGGCGCGTTTGGCGGCCGAAAACCGCCCGGTGGCACTGCTGTTTTATAATCCAAACATCTATCCGGCCGAAGAATATAAAAAACGCCGCGACGAGCAAAAACGCGCGTGCGAACATTTCCATATCCCGTTTATTGAACTCCCGTACGAGCCGCAAGCCTGGTTGCAAGCGGTAAAAGGGTTGGAGAACGAGCCCGAGCGCGGCGCGCGGTGCAGTGCGTGCTTTTTATTTAGGCTCACGCGGGCGGCCGAATACGCGCGCGAACACGGCTACCGGGCGTTAAGCTCCGTGTTGGGGGTATCGCGCTATAAAGATTTGGAACAAGTCAACCGCGCCGCGCGGCAGGCGTGCCGAGTGGCCGGCATTACTTACGACGAAACCAACTGGCGCAAAGGCGGTAAAACACGTCCAGTTGCTCAATATCCAGTAGCCCCAACCGGGCGGTGTGGAAAGAATTGCAATTTTACGCCCAACAGTATTGCGGCTGTGTGTTCAGTTTGCGCGCGCGGCAGGGGGAAAAAGATGAAAAAAAAGCTCAAAAAAATTAGCAAATGGGGTTTTTATATTTTAGGCGGCCTGTTGTTGGCGGCCGCACTGGCGGATGCCGGATTACGGTGGGCCTCTTCCAGCAGGCGCGTTAAAAATTATCTGGTGCAAAAAGTGTCTGCCGCGCTCCGGCGCGACGTGCGCTTAAAACAGGTGCGCGCCAGTTTGTTTGGGGTGCGTGTCAGCGGGTTGGAAGTGGCCGAACAGGGCGGGTTTCAACAGGGCACTTTTTTAAGTGTGGATAAGGCCGGGGCGCGCTTTTCGTTAATCCACTTATTGCACGGTCACTTAAAATTACGCACGGTGTTTTTGCACGGCGGCACTATCCGCATTACGCGCAGTGCGGACGGAAAATTTAATTTTGCGGATTTATCGTCTTCTTCCGTGCCTTCCGCCCAAAAGGAGCCGCACGCGGACCCCTTTTTGCCGCGCATTACGTTGGGGCTACTGGATATTGAGCAACTGGACGTGTTTTATATAGATGCGGCGCAAAACCGCAGTTTGGCGGTACAACAGTTTATGCTCCGCGCGCGACGGCTGATGTTTACGGAGCCGTTTAGGGTTATTTCCAAAGCGCAAGTGCGTTGGGTGGAGGGGGATTTTCCCTTGGAAAGTACCCTGGCTTTTAACGCCCGGTTGAATTTGGCCGATTTGGATTTGGAAAAAGCCGCCCTGGATATATCTAACCTGATTGTGCGCTACCGGAGTACCCCGGCGGTGCTGACGGGGCAAATCCAAAATTTTACCAATCCGTCTGCCCGCCTGGCGTTGGAAATCAGCCGTTTATCTAACGATACTTTGGCGGAACTGGCGCCGGATACGCCGGAATTTTTAATTCCCGCGCTCCGGGTGGAGGTGGCGGCCCGGGCGCCCCTGGCGGACTCCCGCGCGCAAATCAGCCGCCTGCACTTGCAACTGCCGGGGGGCGAGCTAAACGCCACCGCCAAGGCCGCGTTCAAAGAGCGGGCATAGCCGTCAAAATGCGCGCCGTTTAACGTGCCGGACAAATCCTTTACCGCCAAAGTTTTGAGCCCTTCTGCCGTAATTTGGGTGGAAAGGCCGTCCAACCGGCCGGCGGCGGGCAAAGTGGCCCCCACCTGTTGCACGGAGAGCTTGGCGTTCCAGTTATCCGCGGCGGCCTGAAAAGCGCCGGTAATTTGGCCCGTCACCCCGTAAGTGCTTGCTAAAATGGGCGATAAGGCGGCCAATTCTTCCAAATTAAACGCAAAATCCCCCTCGGCCTGATAATCTGCCCGCTCTTT
>OQVO01000718.1_pt1 | contig 10069 bp, 9 predicted proteins | sample 1691511 | NCBI WGS metagenome assembly OQVO01 (sample SAMN03418254, study PRJEB22391) | human gut metagenome | biome: human-gut; feature: organic feature; material: feces | host: Homo sapiens | place: Tanzania | collected 2013-01 | reverse complement strand
ACCATCACCTCCGAAAGCCCTTTCTTCATCCTAGAAAGGCGAGCCGTCGCAGGGCAGGCTGGCGCCGCTTCTCCGGCGCTACTGCGGACTGTTCCTTGAGAGGTACAAGGTTTATTCCACTGCTTCGAAGATCTTGTTGATCCTGAATGAATTGGGAATCGCTGGGGATCTGGAGAGAGAGTTCCGGGCCTTGATGAAGGAGAAGAATGTCCTGAGCATTGATGACTCCAACGTGATCCTCAGGAACATCATCGACGGCACCGACGCGCCTTTCATCTATGAGAAGCTTGGTGTCCGTTTCGAACACTTCCTGCTCGACGAGTTCCAGGACACTTCCAGGATCCAGTGGGACAATTTCCGGCCGCTGATCGAGAACAGCGTGGCGCAGGGGAAGGAGAATCTTCTTGTCGGTGACGTGAAGCAGAGCATCTACCGCTGGCGAGGATCCGACTGGAGGATGATGGCGCGTGAGGTGCAGAGTGAGTTCCAGAGCTGCCGGGTGGAGACACTGGACAGTAACTACCGGAGTCTCAGGAATATAGTCGAATTTAACAATGGATTTTTTGAATATTCCTCATTGACCCTCGATGGTATGATTGGCGGCGGGTCGGGTTTCAGTGTTCATGAGATATACTCGGACGCGGGCCAGCTGGTGAGGTCGAAGGACTCCTCGGAAGGAAGCGTCGAGGTTGTCTTCTGCGACAAGGATGAGGAGATGCCGAGGATACTGGACACCGTGAACCGGGTTCACGAGGCAGGGGCGAGATACGGGGAGATCACTGTACTGGTGAGGAGCAACCGGCATGGGTCTGACGTGGCCATGTACTTGATGGACAACGGGGTGAGTGTGATCTCGGACGATTCCCTGCATCTGAAGTCCTCGGCTGTGGCCCGTCAGATGGTGTCGCTCCTCTCCTCTGTGGGGAATGAGGATGACACGATCGGCTCCTTCCTTGCCGGAGAGCTGGACATCGATGTGGGCGGACTGTCCTGCCTGTCTTTGTCCGACCTTTGCGAGCAGCTTCTGCGCATTCTGAAGGGCAGGGAGCCGGAGCTGTTCGAGTCCGAGACGCAGTACGTCCAGGCCTTGATGGATTTTGTGCAGGATTATGTGGCTGTCAACGGCAATGCGGTAGACGGCTTCCTTAAGGCTTGGCAGGAGGCCGATCCGAAGATCAGCTCGCCGTCGGATCCGGAATCGGTCAGGGTTATGACGATTCATAAGTCGAAAGGGCTTGAGTTCCATCATGTTATCTTTCCATTTGCCGAGGAGATCGGGCTTTTCCGTCCGGAAGAGCACTGGACTCGTCCTTCGGTTGAGGGGACCGAGCTTGAGGGTGTCGCCGACGGGGTCTATAACGTGAGGCTGAGGAAGCCGGAGAACGAGGACTCCCTGTTCAGGGATGGCAGTCAGAAAGAGCTTCAGTTTCAGTTTGTGGACAACATCAACACGTTCTACGTGGCCTTGACCAGGGCTGTCAAAGGCCTGACTGTCATAGCGGCGGATCCGCCGGCGAAGATCGCTGACGCCCTCGTGCCCGTCTGTGCGGACGAAGCTTCTGGCGGGGCGGAGGTCGAAGCCCTCCCGGTGGACTTTTCCGACTTCTCGCAGATCCTGTACGCCTATCTCTACTGTCACGGTAACGCATTGGGATTCACTAATGAAGAATCGGACGAGAGCACCGTGTTCTCCAAGGGAGAGTTGTACGACTATTCCGGGTTGGAGCGCAAGGCGGACACCATCTCCGAATTGACGCCCGGCTATCCGTCCTACCCGCTCAACCCGGCACAGGAGGATGGCGACTCCGATGTGAGGGAGCGTGGCCGCCTCAAATTCAGCGCTGACTCCATCGACTTTTTCCGCGACGGTTCACGGAACGAGGCCCGTCTCAACGGCACGGTGCTGCATGCAATCCTCTCCGAAGTGGTCGTCCCGTCGGATCTTCCGGCTGCCGTCAGGCACGCCTTCGAGGCGGGCGAGATCGATGCCGGCCAGGAGGAAGAGTATCTGAATATTCTTGCCCAAAGAATCGCCGCACATCCTGAGTGGTTCCCTGCCGACGGCACTGAAGTCTTGAATGAGACTGAACTGATTGACACTGACGGAGAACCCTATCGTCCGGACAGGGTTCTTGTCAAAGACGGCAAGGTGACGGTCATCGACTACAAGTTCGGGGAGAGAAACCGTCGCTACCTCCGGCAGGTCGCCCGTTATGCCGACATCTACCGTCGGATGGGATATTCGGAAATATCATCGGTAATCTGGTATGTTCTTGCGGATGAGGTGGAATAATTTTCGTATATTTGCCATTTGACATTATAATAATTATTTATGGACGCTATTGACAACACGATAAAGCTCTACTACAACACAGAGAGAGAGAAACTTCAGATGCCTGAGTACGGGAGGATTGTCTTGAATATGGTTGAACAGGTCAAGGCCATCCCCGACAGGAAGAAGAGAAGCGAGCAGGCAAAGGCCGTCGTACGGGTTATGGAACTGCTTAATCCTCAGGTTCACACGCAGGACAACTATGAGCAGAAACTCTGGGATCATCTCTACATGATCGCAGGCTATGACCTCGACATTGACTCCCCGTTCCCGGCACCGCATCCAGAGGCTATGGATGTGCCGCCGATGAAGATTCCGATCAACAAGACTCCGGTGCGGGCCAACCACTACGGACGCAACATCGAGAGCATCATCGACCTGATCGCCGGTGAGCCGGAAGGCGAGACCAAAAGGGCGATGCTCCGATCACTTGCCATCTACATGAGGCAGCAGTACCTCATCTGGAACAAGGACAGCGTGGCCGACGAGACAATCTTCGCCGACATCGAGAAACTGTCTGGCTACAGGATCCAGGTGCCTGCCGACATGGAACTCTCCAAGATTTCCTTCGACTCCAACTTCTCCCGTCCGGGACTGAATCTGAACATGGGTCAGAATCGCAGGAACAACAAGAAAACCAATCGTAAGAACAGAAAATAATGTTCCGGTTCTGGAGGAATATGGACGATGACGACAAGTCGAGGCTGGTGAGGATCATCGGCCTTGTGGTCGCGTTGGCGGCGGTGTTCACGCTGCTGTCAACGGTCTCCTATTTCTTCACATGGAAGGCTGACCAAAGCTCATTGACCTCGGCTGTCGGCGACACGACCGTGGAGGTGAGCAACGCCGGGGGAAAACTTGGCTACAGATGGGCTGATCTGCTTGTCCGCAAGTGGTTCGGACTTGGAAGTCTGGCCTTCATCGTCATACTTTTCGCCGTGTCCGTCCGTCTGCTGCTGCGCCGCTGGCGGTATTCGATGCTGAAGACCACGCTGCTGACTTTTTCGGGAGCGTTGGTAGCCTCTTTCGCGCTGGCCTTCGTCTCTGATCTGACGGGACTCGGCAACGCTTTCGGAGGAGGACTCGGAGGAGAGTGCGGAGAGTCCGTCATCAGGTGGTCGTCCGTAGTGTTCGGCACTTTTCTTACGGGTTTCCTGCTTGTCTTTCTGGTGGTGCTGTGGCTGGTTTTCGCTTCGAGGCGCTTTTCCTGCTGGCTGATGTCGCTCGGAAAGAAAGATCCTGATGAGCCGGCTGTCCCTCAGGATCAGGAGCCGGAGACTCCGGTGGCCGGACAAGCCGGGGCAGCCTCTGGCAGAGGAACTTCCAATCTGAGTGTCTCCACTCCGTCCCTCCGGCAGGCTCAGGAACCGGAACCAGTGCCGGAACCGTCCAGCCCACAGGCTCCGGGACAGGATGAAACTGCCAAGGAGCCAGGAAAGGACTCCGGAGAGTCTCTTGAGGTGATCAAGGGCAAGGAACTGACGACAAAGGTGACAAGCGACCTGCCGAGGATCAATGTCCGTGACGAGCTTCCTGACTACAAGTTCCCGTCGCTTGAGTTGCTGGACACCTACTCGTCAGGCAGAAGCGAGGTTACCGATGAGGAACTCTCCAGAAACAATGCCCGGATCCGTACCGCGTTGGAGAACTACCGCATCCAGATCAATGATGTCAAGGCCATTGTCGGCCCGACGGTCACCCTCTATAAAGTCTATCCGGCTCCCGGCGTAAAGATCTCCGAGATCAAGAAGCTGCAGGAGGATCTTGGCATGCATCTCCACGCAAGGGGAGTGCGTGTTGTGACCCTTACCGACTCCGTGGGCATCGAGGTCGCCAATGACCGGCCTTCGATCGTGCCGATGCGGGCAGTCCTCAACGACGAGGCGTTCCGCGTCAGCAAGGCAGAGCTGCCGGTGGCCATCGGCTACACCATCCAGCAGAAAGTGAAGGTCTTTGACCTTGCCGACGCTCCTCACCTTCTGGTGGCGGGCGCGACGAAGCAGGGCAAGTCCGTGGGACTCAACGTGATAGTCACATCGCTATTGTACTCGAAGCATCCGTCGGAGCTGAAATTGGTCTTCATAGACCCAAAGATGGTCGAGTTCTCCGCCTACTCCCATCTGCTGAAGCATTATCTTGCCGTCCTTCCGTGCAATGACGAGACCGAGGAGATGGACAACGCCATCGTGAAGAAGGCCGACAAGGCGGACAAGATCCTCCGCTCGCTGTGCATAGAGATGGATCAGCGCTACGAACTCCTCAGCAAGGCCTCGGTTCCTAACATCAAGACTTACAACGAGAAGTACCGCAATCGCAGGCTGCGTCCCGACGAAGGCCACCGCTTCCTCCCTTACATGGTCACCATCATTGATGAATATGCCGACCTGACAATGTCAGTCGGTGGAAGCGGCGATGCCAAGGCTGTGGCAAGGAGCATAACTACATCCATCATCAGGCTTGCGCAGAAAGGCCGTGCCGCCGGTCTGCACGTCGTTCTTGCGACCCAGAGGCCGTCCGTGGATGTCATCACCGGACTGATCAAGACGAACTTCCCGACACGAATAGCTTTCAGGGTTGTCTCACGGACCGACTCTTCGACCATCCTGGACTCGTCCGGAGCGGAGAAACTGATAGGCAAGGGTGACATGCTCTACTACGCCGGTGTCGAGATGGAACGCGTCCAGTGCGCCTACATCGACAGCGAGGAGATCAACAGGCTTACTGAATATATCGGCTCGCAGTCCGGCTACAAGAAGAGCTTCAACACCCCGTTCTATCTCCCACCGGTGGATGACGACACCGAGGAAGGGTCTGGTGGAATGGTTGACATGACCAAGCTTGACGAGCGTTTTGACGAGGCCGCCAAACTGGTCGTGATGAGTCAGCGCGGATCCACATCCGATCTTCAGCGCCGTCTCGGAATGGGCTATGCCAAGGCCGGAAGGGTGATGGATCAGCTTCAGGCCGCCGGCATCGTCGGGCCGCAGGAAGGTTCCAAGCCGCGTCAGGTGCTTGTGTCCAGCCTTGACGAGCTTGATCAGATCATCGCGGCCTACAAGAACAACAGGTAAACATCCCCTAAAGGCACGACTTGTGCAGACACGTCACCGAGTATGAGAACAACCGCAAGAACAATAATCGCCTTCGCCGTGGCTTCCCTTCTGGCCATGCCGCAGGTGTTGTCCGCGAAGAGTAAGACATTGAGCGCCTTTGTGGACAAGGTCTCCGTTTCGCTCGTGTCTTTTGACTATTCCTTCACAATGCCGACCAAGAAGGCCAGGATGACAGGCGAGGGTACCGTAAAGGTGCAGGGAGACTCGTTCCTCGTGGACGGAAACGGGCTTGAGATCTGGTGTGACGGGAAGACCCGTTGGACGATAGACAGAATCTCTGAAGAAGCTTTGGTTGAGTCTGTTGACGATTCGTATGATAGCTATGCCACAAATCCGGCCTTGATGATAGCCTCGATAGACAACGCTTTCAGGGAGGAATCTTTCGGAAGTTCAAAGTTCGGAGGAAAAGTCGTGGACGCGTCTGTCCTCACTCCGGCCAATAAAGGGAAAGGTTCAATGGACATCGCCGGACTGAAACTCTTTTTCAAGAGTGGTACAACAATTCTCATTGGAGCCGAAGTCACTCTTAATGATGGCTCGGTGTCAGAATTCACGATAACGAATCTCAAGTTCGAAGGGGCGGGAAAAACAAAAGAGTCTTTCCGTTTCGACGAAAAGACTCTCGATTCTTCCTATGTGGTCACGGATCTTCGCTAATCTTTCACGCACCTGACGGATGCCTGGAATGATTCCTTGTCGCCGTAGCCTATCATGATGTCGTTCTGCTTCACGTAGATGTACCTGTAGTATGCCGAATCGTCGCCGTTCTGGTCTGATGTCCAGAAAGCGGCGTAGTTGTTGGTCCCTGTGTATTTTGAGGCTGATCCCGTGTTGACGGCATAGCCGACAGGCAGTGCCGAGAAGCCGGCCTTGTTGGTGATCTTCACATCAGGCCAGTACTCCCACATCCTTGTTCCCAGGAATTTCGCGTCAACCATCAGGCCGCCGGCCACTCCCTTGAAATCGGCTTTTTCCTGGAAGGTTGTCCCTTCTTTGGCAAGCGCGTCGGCCATCGACTTGAAGTCGGCGTTGGAAGGCAGCCGCCATCCTTCCGGGCAGGCTTCGCTCGCCTCTTTCCAGTTGTAGAAGCGTCCGAAGATCGCGTCCATAGCCTCGCTGTCCTTGTAGGAGATGCCCGAGCCGGCGTAGTAAAGATTGTTCTTCATCCAGGTCTTGCCGTTGAAGACGGTCGTGTAGTAAAGATTGCCGTCTCTCGGATCTTTGAATGTCAGGTCTTTGCCGGTGTAGGCTCCGGAAACCGTCGAGTCACGTGCCGGATCCACGACATAGAACGAGACTGTGCTGGAAGATGTGTAGTAGTCTTTCGCGAAGGCCACGCAGCCAACGGAAAATGTCCCGACCTTTGACGGCGTTGTCAGCTTGAGGGCTCCGTCGCCGTTGGCGTCGGACTCTGTCTTTGTCGTGTCTTTGCCCGTGGTCCAGGATCTTGTCCAGTAGAATCCCACATCCTTGGTTGTACCGCTCACCGGATGAGTCACACCTGACGGAGTCAGGGTGAGAGCCTCACCTTTGCGGAGGTAGCTTGATATGGAGAAGGAGAGTGTTCCTTTAAGGTACTCTTTTGTGGAGCTATCGTCTTTGTCCTTCTTGCAGGAAGGAAGGGCGATAAGCGAGGCGGACAATCCTATCAGGATAAAATTCTTAATCTTCATCTTTTTTGATTGAAAACACAAATATCGCATAAAAAACGCAAAATCGGTAGGCATTAAGCAAAAACTAGTCCAATGATGCCGATATTTGGAGGTTATTTCTTATTATTGCATCCATGAATGCTGTTGAAAGAATATTCCGGAGCCTGATTGCCGGCTCCATAATCCTCGCGGCCATTGTCTCCTGTGGCCGGAAGAATGACTATCACGAGCTTACCGGCTATGCCCAGGGCGGCACCTATTCGGTCAGATTCAGCACCCGGGGTGTCAAGACCGGGACGGATGAGATCAAACGGGCGGTAGACTCGATCCTGACCATGGTTGACACGACGCTTTCGGGCTACAACAAAGGCTCGCAGCTGAGCCGTTACAACGCCGGGGCGCAGGTTGAGCCTAACGGAATGTTCAGAGAGATATTCACTGTCTCGAAGCGGCTCTATGAGGAGACCGGCGGAGCCCTGGACATGGCCTCCGGCCCTTTGTTTAACGCATGGGGCTTCGGTTTCACCTCTGATTCAATGCCTTCGGCCCGGAAGGTTGACAGCCTTAGGGCCGTATGCGGGATGGACAAGCTGGACGACCGGATGCTTCCGCTGGATCCCCGGATCCGTCCCGGCTTGAATTTCAACTCGATAGCGCAGGGTTACACCTGTGACAAGATCGCGGGCTATCTTCATTCGCTTGGCGTGAAGGACATGCTGGTGAACATCGGCGAGATCTATTGCGAGGGAGTCAATCCATCGGGCAAGCCTTGGACGATAGGGGTTGACATGCCGGAGGACGGAAACATGGAGCTTGGCGGCGCTGGCCTTGTGGGAATATGGCAGGGCGATGGCAGCGGGTGTGGCGTGGTCACATCCGGCAACTACCGAAAGTTTTACGTCAAGGACGGTCGGAAATATTCACACACCGTGGATCCTCGCACGGGCTACCCTGTCAGCCATTCTCTCCTGAGCGCCACGATAGTGGCTCCTGACGCGACTCTTGCGGATGCCTATGCGACCTATTGCATGGTCATCGGACTGGAGGAGTCCAGAAAGTTCATAGAGTCTTCGGAAGACATAGAGGGCTATCTTGTCTACGCCGATGGTGATTCTATGGCAGAGTGGGTCTCTTCTGGCTTCAATCTTGTAAGGGAATAGGACAATATTCCTTGAGTGATGGCGATTCGATTGACAGATTCTTCCATTATCCTGGCCACAGCTTTCTTTGTGGCCGGTGGTTGCAGCACCATAAGCCAGACGGAGAAGCAGCTTTCCAGGGTTGACTCGTACGATTCTCCCGACATCCCCTCCATCGGGGAACTTCCTCCGCTCAGACCCCGGCAGGCGGGATTGGCTTATTCACCTAACACGTTGATAATCTCTTATGACGAGACTGTCGGCAAGGAGCCTCTGGTGAAGGCTGTGGCGAAATTCGGCGCTGAGATCCTTTATGACTACAGCATCATCAACGCGTTGAGCATCCGGATTCCTGAGGGTAAGACGCTGGATGAGAGCGCGAAGCATTTCAGAAAGGTCAAGGGGGTCATCGAGGTTTCAAAGAATAGCGTCTATCATCTTGATTGACAGGGCAGAGTCTGAAGTGAACCCTCCCGAGGCCTCACGCCTGAGGGAGTTCAGATGCGCTCCTGTACCCAATGCCTCTCCCAGATCACGGGCCAAGGCTCTGATGTAGGTGCCTTTGCTACAGGCGACACGGATTTTGGCGAGAGGGAAATGCCTGTCCGATGTGTCGATGACGTTGATCCTCGGATTCGGCCTGAGATCCTCGGACTCCGGTCCTGAGGATGGCTCCCCGTCCGGGAAGAATGACACCAATTCCATCCGTGAGATATTGATCATCTGTTTGTTGAGAGTCTCGGCCACGGTGTGGTCGAAATCCGTCATCACGTCCGTTTTCTCCTTGTGGGCTTCCCTGTACTGTTTCCTTGCAAGCTCGTAGGCTCTTACGCCGTCAACAGACTTTGCCGAGAACAAAGGGGCGATCTGCTCCTGTCCGCCAAGGAATCGCGGCAGGATGGCCCGCACGGACTCCTCGGAGACATTGTCGGTGGGATATTCCTTGTCAATGGCCTTCTCCAGGTCGTAGGATGGCGTGGTGGCGCCGAACGAGACGCCGGCGAGATATTCCTTGCCCTCTTTCTGGAGCGTCTCGGCCAGTTTGGTGGCCTTTCCGATGCAGACAAGCAGCACACCTGTCGCGAGCGGGTCCAGGGTGCCGGCGTGGCCGACCTTGAGGTTCTTCTTGTGGAAATGCCGGCATGCCGCCCATTTGACCTTGCGGATTACATCGGCTGATGTCCAGCGGTAGGGTTTGTCCACGGGAATGATGATTCCTTCCGGGTAATCATCGATGCTGCAGGAGAGCCGATGATCGCCCGAAAGAAAATCCTTGTCAATTATTAAGGCTTTGATTTCCAATTTATTTACTTAGTGGAATCTTGTCGATGCGGCGCTGGTGTCGTCCTCCTTCGAAGTCTGTGTCCAGCCATTTGTTCAGGATGGTGGTAGCCATCTGGTAGGAGATGAAGCGGGCCGGCATCACAAGCACGTTGGCATTGTTGTGGGCCTTTGCCAGACGCGCGAGCTCGGTTCCCCAGCAGAGGGCGGCGCGCACGCTCTGGTGTTTGTTCAATGTCATGCAGATTCCGTTTCCTGAGCCGCAGAAGGCCACGCCGAGGTCAACCTCACCCTTGTCGATGGCAGAGCCGAGGGCGTGAGCGAAATCAGGATAGTCGCAACTTTCCTCTGAATGTGTCCCGAAATCAACGACTTCGTAACCCTTCTTCCTGAGCAGGGCTGCGATTTTCTGTTTGTACTCGAATCCAGCGTGATCGCTGGCAACACCGAATTTCATAATATTACTTGATTTTAGATGATTTTCCTCTTGCTTACTGTGGTCATGAACTCCTTGAGGTAGAATGGCTCGAAGTAGGCCACATCCTCGAACCT
>OQVO01000717.1_pt1 | contig 10079 bp, 8 predicted proteins | sample 1691511 | NCBI WGS metagenome assembly OQVO01 (sample SAMN03418254, study PRJEB22391) | human gut metagenome | biome: human-gut; feature: organic feature; material: feces | host: Homo sapiens | place: Tanzania | collected 2013-01 | reverse complement strand
TTATCTTCTGCGCTATCATATCGCTAATCAATTATTATTTTCTATATTTTATCTTAAATGTATTTATATCTTAGTGCAATGTTGCACCCTGTGTACGCTTAGCCCATGAGAGGACGTTGATACGTACAGCGATGTAAGACTTCAATTCATCATCAGTATCAGTAGTAACTGTTGGAACCTTTGGAGAACCCAATCCCTTAACTCCTTCTACAGTAATATCATACCAGTTGTTACGGAGTACACCATAACGACCTAACCAATTGGCTTCGGCATTAGGAGTAGGATAAACTTCTGTACCAACACCAAGTTCTCCGTTTGCCCATGGAGTCAAATCATCGCCAAAGTGCTTGATACGAACGAAGTAATAAGATTCACCATTACTATACTTCTGAATAGTACCAAGTCTTGCAGTAACCTTGTCCAGAACATCAGAAGGAAGACCGGTTTCTGTTGAAGTTGTCTTTAGAGTTAGACCATCAATACTAATACTTGTAATATTAACGGCACCCGCAGCAGAAGAAATTGTAACCTTCACATTAGATTCATCTACTTTAGCAGGAGTTGCAACATTATCTTTGATCCACTGGGCATACTCTGTTATGAACTGATTCTGAATCTCTTTGATAACATCATCGTACTTATAAATAGTATTCTGATTACCATTAAGTACATAGAAATCACTACCATTATTCAATTTAGCCTTAATCAAGACGCGAGTAGTCTTATTATCGTTTTGATTTGCTACATCAAATGTATTCTCAAAACAATACTTAGGGTTTTCATCACCAAACTTAGTACTATAATCTGCATCTGTAGCCTTATTGAAAGTTGCCCCAGTATTTCCTGCAGTATCAAAATTAGGATCTTTTGCAAAATAAGTACGATAGAGACCTGTACCAACTTCAGCCGAACCAACAAAGCGATACTTGTTAGTAATGCCTATTTTCATTGTAGCCAAATCTAACCAACTACTGAAACCATCTGTAGATCGAACCAAATAAGTACTCTGGTTGGTATTATCCAAAGCCCAAGATGTGACCTCAAACGGAACCTTAGTAGTGTGTGCAGCATCTGTGTAAGATCCCTCTACATCTGATACTGTTGTAGGTTTCGACATAGTAACCTTAGCAACGCCACGCTCAACATAAATATCAGCAGCTGCTGCGCTGGCTTCAGCCTCTGTTGCCTTAATCTTGCCATCAAGATTAACTAAAGTATTGATAGTTGCACCGGTTGGGGATGTAGAACCACCACCCTTATTAGCCAAAGGCGCATTAGCCATATAGAAACCAGATTCAGTCAATGATTTACCTGTAGTTGCGCTCGTTTTTTTCAAGAACTCATCAAGAGTTGAACCAGCGAGATCCGAACCACTAACTGTAATCTTACCATCCGAACCAAGAGAGAATGCCGATGCCAGAATCAACCCGAAAAAGAACGCCCAGGTAAGAATCGGATAATAAGCCAGGAGCCAGGTCATCAACTTGGCAAGAGAGAAAATGCTTATTATCACACCAACAAGCAGCGCTACGAGAAAATTTCCGTTGATACATTTCCAGAACTCCCCCAGTCGTCCGCCGAAAAGCGACTTCCATGTGCATTTTTCGGTCAGAGAATTAAGAGAATTGATAATGTCCTGATATATTCCCGTCAACAGGGCAATAGTGCCTCCGCTCACACCGGGAACCACATTGGCGGCACCCATTCCAAATCCTTTAAGCGCCGTAATGAAAAATCTGCGTGGTGATGTCATCGTATTTTACTTAGATAATCTTTAACTGCCGCAAAAACCGCACTCTGAGAGGAGACTTCTCCGGCAGGAGAGGTAATTACCATATCAAAAACATTCCCTGAAAGTTGCCTTCGTCCCACCTTGAACGCCGCCGTGCTATGAGAACTCTCATAATCGGACAGAAAATTGTCTTCGTTGTCAAGCAACGAGACAAACAGTTCCGTCTCAGAAGCCGGGAAAGGCTCTCCTCTATAGGAACGCTTAAGACATCCGGCGATATTAAGATCCCGCGGGGATGGCTTGTACAGCCTCAGCCGGATATTCAGATAGTCAAAAAACTGCTTCACGGCACCACTTGTCGCCTCTGCGTCCGGAGCAGAAGCATCCATCAATACCGTAGCACAGGTAATCTTGCTCAACGGGAGAATGCAATGCGCCGCAGTACTCCGATTCCTGCTCATTACAAAACAGCGGATCAGGCATTTAAGCGGATTCATCATATCTGTTTACCATTGGCAGCAAACAAGTCGCGGATCTCCTGCTTGGCCACTTTCCAACGAGGTATGTCAATCTTGGTACCTACCACCTCCACCACTTTGGCCGCTATAATTGAGCCTGCCTTGCCACATGTCTCAAGAGGCATGCCAAGAGAATGGGCGTAAAGGAACCCTGCCGCATAAGTGTCGCCCGCACCGGTAGCATCCTTTGTCTGCGCCGGATAGGTTTCAATGAAGTGCTTCTCGTCTCCGCTTTTAATCCAGCTTCCGTCTTTTCCTATCTTCACTACTGCAATCTTGCATAGCTTGGCAATCTCGTCAAGGGCCTCTTCAGGATTGTCCAGCTTGGTAAAAGCCTTGGACTCGGTCTCGTTGGCAAAGACAATATCCACATACCTCTCCACTATGTCGTGGAGAAAAGCCAGATTGGACTCTACTACATTATATGAAGCCATGTCTATGGAGATAAGGCAGCCGGCATCGTGGGCATACTCCACCGCCTTACGAATAAGAGCCTGATTCTGAACAAGATATCCTTCTATATGGAAATAGTCAAACCCTTCAAAAAACTCTGGTTTCAGATCTTCCGGGACAAACTCCAGACAAGCTCCCATATAATCCGCAAATGTCCTCTCCGCGTTAGGCGCAGTAATAAGCACCATTGCTCTGCCGGACGGCTTGGTTCCCTTCAAAAGTACAGTATGTACCCCATACTGCTCCTGATCGCTCTTGAACAGCATCCCGAGCTCGTCATCACCAATCTTTCCGATAAAGCTTGACGGCATCCCAAATATGGACGTGCAGGTAATCGTATTGGCAGCAGAGCCACCGGCCACATATTTGACTCCCAAAGGTTTCAAGGTAGCCCAAATCTTATCTCCTGTCTCCATATCCACATGTTGCATGCTTCCTTTCGGCAAATGAAACGTATTAAGAAGCGTGTCGTCCGGAAGGACGGCCAGAATATCAGTAAGGGCGTTGCCTATTCCAAGAATTGTTTTCATATTTTACAAAAATAGCATAAATTTGCGAACTATGAACAAGAACGCTACCAAAGTCATCAAGTATTCTCTGTCGTTCATTCTGGCCGCAGTACTTGTATATTTCGCCTTCCGAGGCATAAATTGGACAGAATTTCTTAATGATATAAAACAGACTCGCTGGGGTTATGTCGCACTGTTTTTCGTCGCCTCCATACTGGCTCTTGTGTTCAGAGAAGAGCGCTGGCGGATTCTTCTGAAGCAGTTCGACCCCGATATAAAACGAAAAGATGTCTGGAATGCTGTCAATATCAGCAATGTGGCCAATCTGGTTCTCCCCGGCATTGGAGAGTTTCTCAGAAGTGGATATGTCAGCACCAAAAAGATGAACGCAGACAAGGCTTTCGGCACTATAATATGCGAAAGGGTTTGCGATGTGCTGGCAATAATCGCCATATTCGTCATTGCACTCTCTGCCGGATGGCAATTCTTCGGAGATTTTTTCCTCAACCAGCTGATGGCGCCGCTCAAGGAAAGGATGACTTTTTCTCTCTGGTGGATCATCATCCCGATAATCCTGCTGCTGTCCGGATATTTTATATTGACCTTCAAGCTGGAGAACAAGAACAGTTTCTTCCGGACCAACGCCCGCACAATCCGCAATCTGGGTAAAGGCATCGCAAGCGTAGCCCATATAAAGAACAAATTCGCCTTCTTTGCCAGCACCATCGGAATATGGGCGATGTACCTGCTTATGAGCTGGTTCATGCTTTTGGCACTGCCGGAACTCTCACATCTCGGAATGATTGATGCACTGTTCATTTCCGGCGTAGGCAACATCGCTTCCATTATCCCTGTACCTGGAGGTATCGGAGCATATCACTACCTTGTTGCGTTGTGCATACAGAATCTATATGGCACCGTATGGGAAACCGGTATTGTATATGCCACATTGAGTCATGAACTTCATGCACTCCTAATCATCATTTTGGGGATAATTTCATATATCAGCCACACGATGAGACACAGAAAATAGTGCTTTTTCAGAAATAATTCCTATATTTGCAGTCCGTTACGACGAAGCGGTTGTCATGCCGTTCGTCCGCAGTGTCCCCGGGCACAAAGGGGAGCTGCTTTGAGGTTTTGGTTCCGTAGCTCAGTTGGATAGAGCAACAGCCTTCTAAGCTGTGGGTCGCGCGTTCGAATCGCGCCGGAATCACGAAAGACCCGGTCTTCACATCTGAAGGCCGGGTCTTTTGCTTTATATTCTATCTTCTAAAGTCCTTTTGTAAAGGCTTCCACCACCTCTGAGGTAAGTCCGGTGGAAGAGAATCCTCCGTCATGATACAATGTCTGCATGGTGACATGCCTTGTAAGATCCGAGAACAGGCTCACAATATAATCAGCACAATCAGACGCAGAAGCATTGCCGAGAGGCGACATCTTGTCCGCATATACGAACATTTCCTCCATTCCAGCTATACCGCTGCCGGCAGTGGTCTTGGTCGGGGACTGCGATATGGTATTGATACGCACATGACGCTGCTTGCCATAGATTACACCGAAACTTCTGGCTATGGACTCAAGAAGAGCCTTTGCATCAGCCATATCGTTGTAACCCTGGAAAGTACGCTGGGCAGCTATATATGTCAGAGCCACTACGGAACCCCATTCATTGAGCGCATCCTTCTCGTAAAGCACGCTCAACAACTTATGGAAAGACAACGCGGAAATATCCAGAGTCTTACCGAAGAAATCGTAATTGGTGGCCTCGTACGGCTTATTCTTTCGTATATTCGGAGACATTCCGATGGAATGGAGCACGAAATCGAACTTCCCGCCGAACTGCTCCATGGCGCCGTCCACAAGAGCTCTCAAATCTTCCATGGAAGTGGCATCGGCCGGGATAACCTTGGCATTGCACTGCTGTGCGAGCTGATCTATGGTTCCGAGCCTTATTGAAACAGGCGTATTGGTGAGAACAAGTTCCGCCCCTTCTTCAGAGGCCTTCAGGGCTGCTTTCCAAGCTATCGACTGATCGTTGAGAGCACCGAAAACTATACCTTTTTTACCTTTTAATAATCCGTATGCCATAATTACTGCAATTTATCATTTGGAACCAACATAAATGAAAGTCTTCCCTGGCAGACCAGTTTGTCATTCACGGAAGCCTTCGCCTCGACTACCACAAGCGGACCCTTGCGGCCGATACAACGGGCTCTGACACATACCGTATCCCCCGGGAATACGGAATTCTTGAATTTTACATTGTCAAGTCCGGCATAAAGAGCCGTATTGGTTTTCAATTCTTCCTGTGGAATAAGCAAGAAGCTTGACTGTGCCATGATTTCGCACAATATAACTCCCGGAACTACCGGATAGCCAGGAAAATGTCCCTGTGTAAAGAATTCATTATCGCGAATAGTGTATTTGGATACCACATATTCACCGTCCATCTCCGACTCATCCACAAGCAGCATGGGCTCGCGATGAGGCAGATGATTCTTAATTTCTTCTCTATTCATTTCTATTGTATTTAATCTATGCGCCTAAGCGCTACGCATACATTATGCCCACCAAATCCAAGCGAATTGGAAATCGCTATATCAAGATCGCGCTTGCGTGCCGTAAGCGGTGTGTAATCAAGATCACACTCCGGATCCGGCTGCTCAAGTCCGATTGTAGGAGGGACAATTCCTTCTTTCAAAGCAAGAGCGGAAGCCACAAGCTCCGCTGCACCGGTAGCACCAAACATGTGTCCGTGCATGGATTTGGTTGAACTTATGGATGCCCGTCTGGCCTCTGTCTCACCAAGAGCAAGCTTAAAGGCATTGGTCTCGGAAACATCGTTAAGATGAGTGCCGGTACCATGGGCGTTTATATAAAGGTTTTCTCCATCACGATATCCAGCCTCATCGAGGGCCTCACGGATAGCTCTTGCGGCCGGAACGCCGTCAGGACGCGGTGCCGTGTAATGGTGGGCGTCGCATGTGCAGCCATATCCGCACACTTCCGCAATTATCTCCGCTCCTCTTGCCACTGCATGTTCATACTCCTCAAGCATCATAAGAGCAGCCCCTTCCGCCATTACAAAACCGCCTCGGCGCGCATCGAAAGGAAGGCAGGCTTTCATCGGGTCTTCCTCCGTAGTAAGAGCCCGGCTGTTGGCAAATCCGCCGATGGCCAAAGGCGTCACCGCCGCCTCGCTACCGCCGGTAAGTATTGCATCCGCACGGCCGTATTTGATGGCAAGGTACGCTTCTCCTATAGAATTGGTACCTGTGGCACATGCTGACACATGTGTCAGACAAGGGCCCTGAGCCTTATATTTGATAGCCACGTTGCCACCTGCAATATTGCCTATCATCATAGGGACAAAAAGCGGTGATATTCTCTCTACACCCTCTTCGAAAAGCACTTTTGTCTGGGCGACCAAAGTATTGATGCCGCCGATTCCTGAGCCTATGTACACTCCGAATCTCTCCGGCTCAATGTTTTCTCTGGATACGAGTCCGCAGGAAGCCATCGCCTCAGCCGCAGCTGCAAGCGCATATTGGCTATAGAGGTCATTGCGACGCTTCTCCGCTACCGTGAGGCCATGTTCAAGAGGGTCGAAATCCTTGACCCGTCCGGCAACATGAATCGGAAGGTTATACTCCGTGAAGTCCTCGATGCGTGTGATTCCGCACTTCCCGGCTTTCAGACTGTTCCAAAATGTATTGACATCATTACCCACAGGAGAAATTATTCCTGCGCCTGTAATTACTACTCTTCTTTCTCTATTACTCATACATGAATCGTTTTATACTTCCTTTCGGAGTTTTGGCGAAAGGTTCATAATGCAGTTCGTAAGCGCTGACATAAGAATATGACGGTATCTTCTTGTTAAGCGCTGCGATATAATCATCCATAACGCTTTTCAATGCGGCGGCATCCATATCTCCCGCCACATTCATGTCAGGAACGATAAGGGCAACCAACTTGTCTTTTCTGGATACTATCAAAGACTCTGCCACGGCAGGAAAAGCATTGAGAATAACTTCAATTTCTTCAGGGAAAATATTCTGTCCGTTGGAAGACAATATCATGCTTTTGCATCTTCCAACTATGAATACGCTGTGATCCTTGTCCACTGTGCCGAGGTCCCCGGTATGGAACCATCCGTCTTCGGTAAACGCGGCGGCGGTGGCGGCATCGTTCTTGTAATATCCCTTGAACACCACATTGCCCTTGATAAGAATCTCTCCAGGCACATTTTCAGGGTCGGTAGAATCAATTTTGAGATCCACGGCCTCCTCTATATATTCTCCGCACTCCTTGAGCTTGTATGTTCCCTTGTGTCCAAGGCAAATGGTAGGAGCTGCCTCCGTCATACCGTATCCGGTAACGAACGGGAGCTGAAGCTGCTCCACGAAAAGCTTTTCAAGGTGTTCAGGAATAGCTGCACCGCCTGTCACAAACAAGCCGACATTCCCACCGAGAGCCTTCATGAAAATTGTTGAAAGAGCTTCACAGTAATCCTGATTGTTCTTGTAATCGGCAAGTTTGGCTGCACCACTCTTGCTGTGAATGAACTCCCCGATTGATTCCTCCAGCATTTTAACCAGAATGAGAGGCACGGCAAAGAATACATACGGCTTGAATTCCTTCATTGCCGGCTTAAGATTGGCAGGCACTGGCGGAAGTCCAAGGATTACAAGGTGCATTCCCAGGCACAAAGGCGCCATCATGTCATACACCATACCGAAAATGTGCGCATATGGCAGAACGCTGACATAATTGTCCTCGCGGCGATATGGGAAATGTCTTGGGATAAGCTCCACATTCGCTGAAAGGTTGAGGTTGGTCAGCATCACGCCCTTAGGATTTCCGGTAGAACCTGAAGTGTACATTATTGCGGCAAGTTCATCGAAATCCCGAAGCTCGTAGTGAATATCCTCCGGAGACAGACTCGCCGGATGCGCCTCTGCGAAAATTTGAGCCTTCTTCGCATATACCTTAGCGACATCGCCACGGCCGTGAAGCAATTCCCCGCTCTTGGTGTCGATTATGGCCATCACTTCCGGAATGACCTCCACATCCATCTTGCCAAATATAGGCTTTTCGGTATAGAGAACCTTGGCATCGGAGTGTGCGACAAGATTTGCAGTATCCTCAGGTGTAAATCCGTTGAACAGCTGCACCGACACGAACCCGCCTACCTGGGAAGCAAGGAAAATCTTGGCCCAGGCGGCACTGCTTCGCGCATTTATTGCAATCTTATCTCCCTTGACCAGGCCAATGGCTTTCCAGAACAGGACCAGTTCCTCTATTTCTGCGGCCAGTTGTCCGTAGGTTATGCTCGAAACCTTATAGTCATCAAGGGCAGGTTTGTCCCAGCACTCTTTGACCGAATTTTCAAACGTGTAGATAAAATTGTCGGTTGGTTTTAGTTTGTACATATCTTTCTTGTTTTAACGCTACATTCTACTCATACATGAATCGTCTGATGCTTCCCTTCGGCGTTTTTGCAAACGGCTCATAATGCAGTTCATACGAGGATACCTGAGAATAAGCAGGCATCTTCTGATTAAGTATCTCCAAGTTGCTGTCCATGATACTCTTAAGACCTGCCGCATCCAGCTCTCCTGCGAGGTTCATGTCCGGAACGACAAGGGCGACCAACCTGTCATTTCTCGTCACGATCAAAGATTCGGCTACATAAGGAAGCGAGTTCAGAACCACTTCTATCTCTTCCGGGAAAATATTCTGCCCGTTCGAAGACAATATCATACTCTTGCATCGGCCCACTATAAAGAGACTGTCTTCTTCATCAATGGTGGCAAGATCCCCGGTACGGAACCATCCGTCCTGTGTGAACGCTGCCCTGGTAGCCTCTTCATTCTTGTAATACCCCTTAAATACGATATTGCCCTTTACAAGGATCTCTCCCGGGACCCTGGCCGGATCGGAAGAATCTATTTTCAGGTCAACTCCTTCCCGTATCCATTCGCCACACTCCCTGAGCTTGTATTTTCCAAGATGTCCGATACTTATTACCGGAGCCGTCTCTGTCATACCATACCCGGTAATGAACGGCAGTTGAAGCCTTTCCACAAGCAGTTTCTCGAAATGCTCCGGAATGGCGGCACCTCCCGTCGCGAACATCTCGATATGTCCTCCAAGAGCCTGATCGAAAATAATCCTGAGAGCGTTGCAGAAATCCGGATTGTTCTTGTAGTTTTCAAGTTTGGCAGAGCCGCTCTTGCTATGAATGAACTCTCCGAGAGTATCTTCAATAAGCTTGGTCAGCACCAATGGCACGGAAAAGAAAACTCTCGGCTTATACTCACGCAGCGCCGGCTTGAGATTGGCCGGAATCGGAGGAAGCCCAAGAACCACAAGATGCATTCCGTAGCATAGCGGGGCTATCATGTCCACCGTCATTCCGAAAATGTGCGCGTATGGCAGTATGCTGACATAGTTCTCCCCTCTTTTGAACGGAACATGGGAAGGGAGGAAATATATGTTCATACTGAGATTTCTGTTGGCGAGCATTACGCCCTTTGGATTGCCCGTCGAGCCGGAAGTGTACATGATGGCTGCAAGGTCATCAAGTCCTACAGGAGTAAAACTCACTTTATCCGGACCGTATCCGTCAGCATGGGCCTTGGCGAAAGCCTCATCCTTTGTATTATAAAGATCCGGGAATGCTCCGCGACTGGCAAGCAGTTCACCGCTTTTGGCATCCAATGCCGCCACAAGCCCAGGAAGCCTGTCAAAATCCATCTTCTCGAATATCGCTTTCTCTGTATAGAGAATTCGAGACTCGGAATGATTTACAAGATTTTCCGTATCAGACGGAGTAAATGCATTGAATATCTGAACAGC
>OQVO01000710.1_pt1 | contig 10138 bp, 8 predicted proteins | sample 1691511 | NCBI WGS metagenome assembly OQVO01 (sample SAMN03418254, study PRJEB22391) | human gut metagenome | biome: human-gut; feature: organic feature; material: feces | host: Homo sapiens | place: Tanzania | collected 2013-01 | reverse complement strand
AGCGCAGACACACTGGCGGATTTGGTCGAAAAGGCTGTAAAGCTGGCGAACACAGAGGTGTTTGAGCTGTCTCAATCCTCTCCGGCATACAACGGCATGGGCACGACGCTGGTTGGCGGCATCTGCGTGGATGATCGTGTGATTCTCGCCAACGTCGGCGATTCCCGCGCTTACCTGATTGATGGGGACAAAATCGCACAGATGAGCGCAGATCATTCGCTGGTTGCAGAGATGGTTCGCAGCGGACGACTGACCAAGGCGGAGGCCAAGACCTATCCGGGACGCAATCTCATTACGCGGGCAGTTGGCGTAGACAGCAGCGTCGAAGCGGATGTATATGAAATCAAGATGCACGAGGGGCAGACGCTGCTCCTGTGTTCGGACGGTCTGAGCGGTCCGGTGGTATGGCCATTGTATACAAGGCCTATTGCACCGTTCTCCATCGTTATGTTGCCATTAAGGTCCTGAAAGAAGAATTTTCACAGGATGAAGAATTCCGCAAGCGCTTTTACAACGAGGCACAGGCGGTAGCAAAGCTCTCACAGAACAATATTGTTTCGATTTATGATGTATGTCACGCGGACAATTGTCCGGAGTATATCGTCATGGAATTGTGTGAGGGCGTCACCCTGAAGGATTATCTTCGCAAGAAGCATCACCTGACATGGCAGGAGACATTATATTTTGCACAGCAGGTAGCACGCGCGCTGGATCACGCGCACAGCCGCGGCATCATCCATCAGGACATTAAGCCGCAGAACATCATGCTGCTGCGTGACGGCACGGCAAAGGTCATGGACTTCGGCATTGCCAGCTTTGCAAACAGCCAGGAAACGCGCAAGGTGTCGTCTGAGGCGATTGGCTCCGTGCACTATATCTCTCCGGAGCAGGCAAAGGGCATTACGGTTGATTTTCGCACGGACCTGTATTCGCTGGGCGTTGTGATGTATGAGATGCTGACCGGAACCTTGCCGTTCCGCGGTGATACCGCCGTTGCGGTTGTCATGCAGCATTTGAATACGGTGCCGACACAATCGGTGTTTCATTCGAAAAAGAGCCTACAGTAAACAAGGGCGGAACCCCGGGCTGGTACAACAACATGGAATTCGACAAGGAAGCAAAGGCCGCCGGACTCAAGGCAATAACTCTTTTTTTCATTCTATCTACTATATCTTTTGCGTGTGTTGCAATTACCACTGTTGTTCCCCTTAGGTTAATTTCATTTAAAAGCATCATAATGTCCCAAGCTGTTTCTGGGTCTAGGTTTCCTGTTGGCTCATCTGCAATTATCATTGATGGATTATTAACTAATGCTCTAGCAAGTGCAACTCTTTGTTGCTCTCCTCCTGATAATTCATCTGGATATGCTTTTGCTTTTCCACTTAAACCTACCAATGAAAGCACCATTGGTACTTGTCTTCTTATATGCCTTGGTGTTGCTTTTACTATGTTCATCGCAAATGCAACATTATCATATACTGTTTTGTCTGATAAAAGTCTAAAGTCTTGGAATACAACTCCCATGCTTCTTCTTAAATATGGTACTCTTTTTGGTTTTAAGTATGTTGTGTCTTTTCCATTTATTATAATTGTACCACTTGATGGTTCTTCTTCTTTTAGTATAAGTTTTATAAGAGTTGATTTTCCTGAACCTGATTGTCCAACTAAAAATGCAAAATCGCCCTTATCTATCTTAAAGCTTGCATCATGCACAGCTTCTGTTCCTGTTGAATACGTTTTTGATACGTTTTTAAATTCAATCATTTCTTCCCCTCATTTTTTAATGATATTTTACCCTTTTATTATAATAATAAATTATTAAAAATGCAATAAAAAAAGTAATTTTTTCGAAAATGTCATATAATTGTAATATTTTGTTTTATTTATAGAATATTTATATTAAATAATAGTTGCGAGATTGAATTAATTTTTATTTTTTCTATTAATTCATCAAATTGTTTTTTCCCCTGTTTTGCATATTCTTCTAATGGCTTATATCCGCCATATGCACGTATTTGAACTGTATCTTTTATGTACTCCATGTTTTCCAAATGCTCTATCCAATTTTTATCTATTACTTCCAATATTCTTGTCTTTTCTTGTTTTTCAAATTCTTCTTTTCCTATGGTTTTCTTTTTTTCTTTGTATCTATCATATATTTTTTTAGAAATTTCCTTTTGGTTTTCTAGGCTGAACTTAATATTCTCAATGCTTTCAATTTGACTTTTTAAATTAACTACTATGTCTTGATTTTCATTTATTAAGTATTTAACAAATTCATTTATTAAATTTTCTATTACATTTTCAAATTCGTTGTCTAATATCTTTTTTCTGTTTTCATATATAATATTTCTTTGGTAATTTAGTATTTCATCATACTTAAGTAAATATTTTCTGAAAGTATAATTCCTGTTTTCTGCTCTTTTTTGGGCTTTTTCGTACTCAAGCAATTGTCTATTACGACTTTCTCTTTTTGCTTTTTTAGTGTTTCCATATATTTGCATTATTTCGTCTTCTAAGCTTAAGTAAAAAATGCTTTCTCCCTTTTCTCCCTGTCTTGCGCTTCTTCCTCTTAATTGTTCATCTATTCTCTTTGCCTCATGCTTTTCTGTTCCAATTACTTTTAAACCACCTGATTTTAATACTTCGTTCTTGTTTGTTTTTGTTCCTAAAATTATATTTGTTCCTCTTCCTGCCATGTTTGTAGCTATTGTAACTTCGTTTAAGTTCCCTGCGTTTTCAACAATTTCGGCTTCTTCTTCATCATTTTTAGCATTTAAAACATTATGCTTTATGTGTTCTTTTTCTAGAAGATTACTTATTTTTACTGTATTTTCAATTGATGTTGTTCCTATTAAAACAGGTTGCCCTTTTTCCTGGCTTTGCTTTATTTCTTCTAACATTCCTTTGTATTTTTCATCTATTGTTCCATATATTTTATCTTTTTTATCAATTCTTTGTGATTTTTTGTTTGTTGGAACTTCTACTACATTAAGTCCATATACTTCCTTAAATTCCTTTTCAGATGTTTTAGCTGTTCCTGTCATGCCTGATATTTTTTTATACATTTTAAAGTAATTTTGTATTGTTATACTAGCTTTTAGTTCAGAACTATTTTTAATTTTGATATTTTCCTTTGCTTCTATTGCTTCATGTAAACCTTTTGTGTATCTTTTCCCCTTCATTACTCTTCCTGTATAAGTATCTACAATTAGTATTTTCTCATCTTCTATTATATAATCTATATCTTTTTTAAAAATCTCTTTTGCTAGAAGGGCTTGGTTTATATGGTTCATTATATTTATGTTCTCGCTAGTAAAGTAGTTTTCTATTCCATATTCTTTTTCTGCTTTATCTATACCTTTTTGTGTTAATGTTACTGTTTTGTAGGTTTTATCTACAACATAATCGTACTTTTCATTTTCTAATAATTGTTTTTTGTTTTTGGGTTCTTCTTTTATTATGCTTATGCCTTTAAGTTCTTGTACAAAATCTCTTGCTTTAATATATGCTATTTCGTCTATTTTCTCTTTTTTTTGAGATATTATCATTGGAGTTTGTGCTTCGTCTAAAAGGATACTATCTGCTTCATCTACAATGGCATAGTATAGGTCTCTTTGTACAACTGTACCTTTATTTGTTGCAGTATTATCTCTTAAATAGTCAAAGCCAAATTCCATATTTGTACCATATGTTACATCTTTTAGATATTCTCTTTTTCTTTCTTCAATATCCATGTTTTGGTAAATTAAACCAACAGAAACACCCATATATTCCAGTATTTTTCCAACTTCTTTATAGTCTCTTCTTGCTAAATACTCATTACTTGTAATAACATGTACTCCTTTTCCAAGCAGGCTATTTAAATATGCACCGAAGCACTGCTGTTAACGTTTTTCCTTCTCCTGCCTTTATTTCAGCAATTTCTGCTTTGTTTAAAATATATCCGCCTATAAGCTGAACATCATAAAGTCTTTTCCCTGTAATTCTTTTTGTTGCCTCACGAGCCAAGGCAAAAGCTTCAGGTAAGATTTTTTCTAAGTCTTCATTACTTTTTACAAGGCTCTTAAATTCTAATGTTTTCTCCTTAAACTTTTCTTCTTTATATTCACTTATATCTTTTTCTAATTTGTTAATCTTATTTATAACACTTTTAAAATTCTGCATTTTCTACCTCAAATTTTGCTCATATTCTATATCAAAATTTCGTATTTGTCAAATAAAAAGGGCCACATCAAATTTTGATGTGGTCTTAAATTTATTTTGCGCTTTCAATTAAATGTTCTACATATTCTTTTATATTATTTCCAAAATTCTGATCATGTTTCTTGTTTATTTCTTGTGGTTGTTCTGCTAACCTCAAGCCTTCATAATATTCCTCTGGTACTCCTGCATACTCTTCTTTACTTATTAGTTTTCTACCATCTTTTACGTATTTCAAGTCTTTTATTGGGTAAAGATTGCTTAATCTACATGATGTTAAAATTCCACCTGTAAAAGCGTTCATGTGATATTTTGTTATTATATTATAGTATGTTACTTTTTCATCTATAATCTCTTTGCTTACTAATTTAACTTTTTCTCCTTTATCGTTTAAAGTTGTTGTACCTATTGGAGTTTGGTCTGTCATAGGGTAGGTAAAAGCTCCTTTTTCGGCATTAAAAATTCTATGTTGATTTACAGTTTTTAAAATATTACCATCACTAAATTTAAATAAATTATATCTATCGGCTTTTTGTTCCTTTTGTAACCATAATGGTTTTGCAGAAGCCATACAGCCATTATCAAAGTCCCAAACCAATAAGTCATCTTCATAGCTTAAATCTTCTACCTTCTTTTTAGTTCCGTTTGCTAAAGTAATTAAAGTACCAGCAAGAACACAAAAACTTATTGGAAAGCCTAGTACTTTAAATGTATCTGTAAATGTTACATCAGTTCCATCTTTCTTTTTTACGGAAAACGTTGCAGTAACAAGTTCATCAGATTGCCAATGAATTGAGAATGTCTGATAAGTGCATACTATTTTTCCAGTACTATCAATTCCAATTCCATTACTTCCTGGCCACCACCATATGCCTTCATTTAAATGTCCACTCAAATCATCAGGTGTGGGTTTTGGGTCCAAAGATACATTTTCTATTGTAACACTCCCTTTAAAATTATACGTATATGGATTACTTTCATAAGTACTTGCTTCAAAGCTCTTCCCATTTAATGGGTTTGTTATTCCTATCATATTAGCATATATTGTTGTATTTTGAGTTAATGCATCTCCTGCTTTTGCTTCATTAGTGCATGCTTCGTCATAATACCAGCCGTCAAAAACAAGTGTATTTGCTGTTGGTACTGTATCTGGAAAATTCATTGTAATTCCATTAAGTGTTTGAAATAAACTTCCATTTGCCATGAATGATATTGTATAAGAATCTATCATTTTTGCATACAAAGTTATATCCTGATTTATTGCTGTGCCTTCCTTTGCTTCTTTGGTACATTCTGCATCATAGTACCAACCTGCAAAGGCTTTTGTATCAGACACTGGGTCTTGACTTGGAAAGTATATTTTTTTCATACCTTTTTTAGTTAGAAAAACTGCTGTGCCTACTACAAATGTTATTACACTTCCCTCTACTGCTGACATTGAATTTCTAATTTCATCTGACATTTTATCATTATCATCAATTTGATTTTGTGTTTTTTTAGTTACACTTTTTGCAGAATCTATTATTCTTCTATTATTCAAAATTCCTAAGCTTAAACCTGTTAATATCAGTAATATAATCACTGTAATTATTAATGATATTAGCGTTATACCCTTCTTATTCATTTGTTTCCTCCTATATTTAATTGTTTTGAACAGCTTCTACAATATGTTTTGCAGTTAAGCCATAATGTTCCAAGAGTTCAGTTGCTTTACCAGATCTTCCAAATTCGTCTTTTACTCCAAGTTTTATAAGTTTGCATGGATATTCTTCTGTTAAAACATCTGCAATTGCTGTTCCTAGACCATTTATTATGCTATGGTCTTCTATTGAAATTAGCTTTTTAGTTTCTTTTGCACATTTCACTATCATTTCTTTATCTATAGGTTTTATTGTATGAACATCAACCACTCTAATATTTATTCCTTGTTTTTCAAGTTCTTCTTTTGCCTTAATTGCTTCTGAAACTACAACTCCTGTTGCAAATATTGTTGCATCTGTTCCTTCCCCAATTTGAATTGCTTTCCCTATTTCAAACTTTTGATTTTCATCATATATTACTGGTGTAGCTAGTCTACAAAGTCTTACATATACTGGACCTTGTATTTTAGATATTTCCTTTACTGCCCAACGAGTTTCTGTATCATCAGAAGTACATAGAACTGTCATATTTGGAAGTCCTCTCATTAGACCTAGATCTTCTAGCATTTGATGTGTTGCTCCATCTTCTCCTACTGTTACTCCACTATGTGTTGCACAAATTTTAACATTCATTTTTGGGTAACATATGCTATTTCGTATTTGGTCATATGCTCTTCCTGCTGCAAATACTGCAAAAGTACTTGCATATGGAATTTTACCAAAAGTAGACATACCTGCAGCTGTACTCATCATATCTTGTTCTGCAATTCCCATATCAAAAAATCTTTCTGGGAATTTTTTTGCAAAAATTGATGTCTTTGTTGCTCCTGATAAGTCGCTATCAAAAACTACTATATTTTCATTTTTCTCTCCAAGCTCTGCTAAAGCTTCTCCATAACTTTGGCGTGTTGCAATTTTTCTTGTTTCGTCCATTATACAGCACCTCCTAATTCTTTCATTGCTTGTTTATATTCTTCTTCATTTGGTGCTTTTCCATGCCAGCCTGCCTCATTTTCCATAAAAGATACACCTTTTCCTTTTATTGTGTTTGCTATAATTACTGTTGGTTTTCCTTTAACTTTTTTGGCTTGTTCAAAAGCTGAAATAAGTTCTGGAATGTTATGCCCATCTACATTTATTACTTCAAACCCAAAACTTTTGAATTTTTCATCAATTGGGTAAATGTTCATAACATCACTAACTGCCCCATCAATTTGCAAATTATTGTTATCAACTATTAAGCATAAATTATCTAGCTTATAATGAGATGATGTCATTGCAGCTTCCCAAATTTGCCCTTCTTCTATTTCTCCATCACCACAAATGCAATAAACTCTAATTCCCTCACTATCTTGTTTAGAAGCAAGTGCCATTCCATTTGCAATAGATAATCCCTGCCCTAAAGAACCTGTTGAGGCATCTACTCCAGGAATATTTTTCATATCTGGGTGACCTTGTAAATTGCTATTTATATTTCTAAAATTCTTTAATTCTTTTGTATCGAAAAAACCTCTTAAAGCTAAAGTGCTATATAGTGCTGGAGAAGTATGTCCCTTTGAAAGGACTAATCTATCTCTTTCCTTTGCTTTTGGATTTTTCTCATCAATATTCATTTGATTAAAATAAAGTACTGCAAGTATTTCTGCTATTGATAATGAACCTCCTGGGTGTCCTGATTGAGCACAATATACCTCTTCAATTACACCTTGCCTTATTTTACATGCATAATTTTGTAATTCATTTACATCTTTTATCTTCAAAATACTTTCACTCCTTTTTACAATTTTACACTTGTAGTTTTATCATATTTTTTTTGTTTTGTAAATAGAAATAGAGGAAAATAGAAAGAAATCCAGAAATTTCAATATATAGTTTCCTATAATATCAAAAATGTAGGGAAAGACATTTTTAAAAGTCTTTTTCCTACATTTTTATTAATTGTATTTATTTTGAGTTCATTTCATATTTCACTTCAATGTAACTGTTCCATCTCCATTATAAATAACTTGTGTCTCATCCTTAAGTAAAATCACAGGTCTTATTCCTGAGCCATATGCTGCACTTCCATCTCCTTTTGCAATTGCTCTGCTGAAATGTATTGGAGTTTCATATCTAAAATCAGATGTAATCCAGAATACATACACTGGATCCATTGAGTTTGCTATAGGTGATGCTAACCAATATTCATCTTGTGTGAAGTATAGCTCATCATTATATTTTTTCACCTCCTCTCCTAGCTCCTTTCTTGAATCTTCTAATTTTAACACATAGCCATAATTGTTTGTTTCTTTGCAATTCAATTTAGCATACCCTTTAGCATTCCAACTAGCAACAAACATCTCAATAGTTGGACTTCCTACTGCTTGAGCAGCATAGTTATTATCTAAATAATCTGTCCAGTTATCAGTACATAATAAATCAGAAATAACCTGTTGTGCCATTTTCATTCCATATCCAGTTGCCATAAACTTTTGCATTGTTTCATCACTGACTTCTCTTACTGGGGATGAATACTCCCAATAATAACTCCCAATTGGATTCTCTGCAATAAGAAAAATATTATTCCCATCTGAATAAAAAATCTTATAATTTAGATTATTCGCATTATAGTTTGTCACATTGCAACCATAAACTTTAGGCGCATTTTTTGCAACCTCTGCTGCTGACATTATGCTTTTACCACTAATATAGTCATCTATGGAGTCGTATTTATTTCCTCCTATTTCGATAGCTCCACCTTTTGCTTCTTCTTCTGATACTGTTTTGTATTTATCTGTTGCTTTTTCCGCTATTCCTATTAATTTACTCTTAATTAAAATATTTACACTTACTGCTACTAATATTAACATTATTATTATTGTTATAATCAACGCAATTAACGTTATACCTTTGTTTTTTCTCATTGAATTTTCAACTCCTTTTTTGTTTTTATATACGACAAAAGAGACGGACTTTTATCCATCTCTTGCATGCAACTTTAATAAAGCATATGGAAATATGCTTGTTTTATCTTCTAGTGAACATAATGTGTGTGTGTGTGTGTACACAGCCCCAAGGCTTACAGCTACTATGTTCATGCTTTCCTTCCTCCTTTGTTTTTTTCTCTCTAAATTACTGTATCTAGTATATACTATTTTCGTTAAATATGTCAATCATTTTTTAAAATTTTCATAGCTAAAATTTAATTATTTTCTCCCATGCTAAGTTTTCTTTTCCAAAATGTCCATAGTTTGTTGTTTCTTTATAAATAGGCTTTTTAAGGTCTAGATATTTTATTATTCCTTTTGGTGTTAAATCAAAATTGCTCTTTATTTTTTCTACAATTTCTTCTTCTGGTATTGTTGCTGTTCCAAATGTATCTATATATATTGAAATTGGTTTTGCTATTCCTATTGCATAGGAAAGTTGTATTTCACATTTTTTTGCATATCTATTTGCAACAATGTTTTTTGCAATAAAACGTGCCATATATGATGCTGACCTATCAACTTTTGTAGCATCTTTACCTGAAAAAGCTCCTCCACCATGTCTGCTATAACCTCCATAAGTATCTACAATTATCTTTCTTCCAGTTAAACCACTATCTCCAAGAGGTCCACCTATTGCGAACCTTCCTGTTGGGTTTATATAATATTTTGTATTCTCATCTAACATATTTTGTGGTACAACTGAGTCTATAACTTTTTCCATTATATCCTTTCTTAAAGTATCTAAATTAGCGTCTTCATTATGTTGAGCAGATACAACTATTGTATCTATCCTTACAGGCTTGTCTCCATCATATTCTACAGTCACTTGAGTTTTTCCATCTGGTCTTAAATAGTTTATTTCTCCATTTTTTCTAACTTCTGTTAGTTTTTTTGCTAATTTATGTGCTAAAGAAATTGGAAGTGGCATGTATTCTTCTGTTTCATCACATGCAAAACCAAACATCATTCCTTGGTCTCCAGCTCCTCCTATTTCGTCATTTGTGCCAAGTGCAATGTCTGGAGATTGTTTAGATATATTTACATGAATTTTGCATGTTCTATAATCAATATCTGTGTTGGCATTATCATAGCCAATTTTCTTTATTGCATTTCTAACAATTTCTTCAATATTAATGTTTTCGGCTGTTGAAGTAATTTCGCCTGTTACAATTACTTCTCCTTTGCTTGCTACAGTTTCGCATGCTACTCTTGAATTTTCGTCCTTCTCTAAATATGCATCTAATATACTATCTGAGATAAAATCACATAGCTTATCTGGATGTCCTTCTGTTACACTTTCTGATGTAAAATAATAATTTTTCATTG
>OQVO01000708.1_pt1 | contig 10150 bp, 7 predicted proteins | sample 1691511 | NCBI WGS metagenome assembly OQVO01 (sample SAMN03418254, study PRJEB22391) | human gut metagenome | biome: human-gut; feature: organic feature; material: feces | host: Homo sapiens | place: Tanzania | collected 2013-01 | reverse complement strand
CAGGAAACATATTTCATGATGAGAATTATGCTCAGCCTGATGGCGGGTAAACACTTATTTTCACCACACCCACTGAGTTAGCTTGCAAATCTTTCCTTGTTTATACTTTAAATAAATTACTTATAAAACAGATAATTAAACAACAATCTTTGGTTTGTGATGGCCTCCGCAAGTGTTCGTTTGGCTTCATATGGCATCTTCTTCTTAGAAAAAGATCGACATATTTTGTGACACGAATTGCAAATCTGGTTTTGTTGTATGGATTGCGTGATTTTTGATCTGGTATAACAGGTATAAAGGTGCACCACGATAGTCAATGAGACTGGGCATCTCGTAATCTATGGCAAACATCACTTCAGTTCTTTCTCATCGGGTGATGAAAACGCACTTCAGTCTGAAAGGAATATGAAAATGAGATCAACAGACACTCTATTTTATGACTCCGGGTAAAATGGATTGAGTAAGTGATATAGCTTACGAACATTCAAATCAATTAAACATCAGAATAGATTTTATACTCAGGTATTTAATCTGGCTCTCTGTTTATTTAAATAATGTGGAAAGAGATTTTTCACAGGAGACATTATACAAAAAATATAAAATACAGCTACCGGTTGCCAAAGACACTATAAGCCTGGCAAAAAAATATTACACAACATAAATGCTAATTGTTTATGCGGGCTTTGTATTGCTTTCTGTATCCTACAAATGAGTGAAATTTATGAAAAAGGCTAAAATACTTTCTGGCGTATTATTACTGTGCTTTTCGTCACCATTAATTTCTCAGGCTGCGACACTGGACGTACGTGGTGGATATCGTAGTGGAAGCCACGCCTATGAGACTCGACTCAAAGTCAGTGAGGGATGGCAAAATGGATGGTGGGCAAGCATGGAAAGTAATACCTGGAATACCATTCATGATAATAAAAAGGAAAATGCCGCACTCAATGATGTTCAGGTTGAAGTTAATTACGCGATTAAACTTGATGATCAATGGACGGTGCGCCCGGGAATGTTAACGCATTTTAGCAGCAACGGCACACGCTACGGACCCTACGTAAAACTGTCCTGGGACGCGACAAAAGATCTTAATTTTGGCATTCGCTATCGTTACGACTGGAAAGCTTACCGACAACAAGACTTATCCGGTGATATGTCTCGTGATAACGTTCATCGTTGGGATGGATATGTCACTTACCATATTAATAGTGATTTCACCTTCGCATGGCAAACGACGCTATACAGCAAACAGAACGATTATCGCTATGCAAACCATAAGAAATGGGCGACGGAAAATGCATTTGTTCTACAATACCATATGACGCCCGATATTACGCCATACATAGAATATGACTACCTGGACCGTCAGGGTGTTTACAACGGCAGAGATAATTTATCGGAAAACAGTTATCGCATTGGTGTGTCATTTAAACTGTAGTAGACAGGAGACAGTCACAATGAATAAAACAATAACGGCGCTTGCTATCCTAATGGCTTCATTTGCCGCAAACGCGTCTGTATTACCGGAAACTCCTGTACCATTTAAAAGTGGTACCGGAGCAATTGATAACGACACTGTCTACATTGGTTTAGGTAGCGCAGGTACGGCATGGTACAAGCTGGATACACAGGCCAAAGATAAAAAATGGACAGCGTTAGCTGCATTCCCTGGTGGACCAAGAGATCAAGCAACCTCGGCATTTATTGATGGCAATCTGTATGTGTTTGGCGGCATTGGCAAAAACAGCGAGGGCTTGACTCAGGTATTTAATGACGTACACAAATACAACCCCAAAACCAATAGCTGGGTTAAATTGATATCGCACGCACCGATGGGCATGGCGGGCCATGTGACTTTTGTACACAACGGCAAGGCTTATGTTACTGGCGGTGTTAACCAGAATATCTTCAATGGCTATTTTGAAGATCTCAACGAAGCTGGAAAAGATTCAACCGCTATAGATAAAATCAATGCACACTATTTTGACAAAAAAGCAGAAGATTATTTCTTTAATAAGTTTCTGTTGTCTTTTGATCCCTCTACACAGCAATGGAGTTACGCTGGCGAATCTCCCTGGTACGGGACGGCTGGTGCGGCGGTTGTGAATAAAGGTGATAAAACCTGGCTTATTAATGGCGAAGCCAAACCCGGATTGCGAACGGATGCCGTATTTGAACTTGATTTCACCGGTAATAATTTAAAATGGAATAAGCTTGCTCCCGTCTCATCACCAGATGGCGTCGCTGGCGGTTTTGCGGGGATAAGCAATGATTCTCTTATATTTGCCGGAGGGGCCGGATTCAAAGGTTCACGAGAAAATTACCAGAACGGTAAGAACTATGCGCATGAAGGCCTGAAAAAATCATATAGCGCTGATATTCATCTTTGGCATAACGGGAAATGGGATAAATCGGGTGAATTATCGCAAGGTCGGGCCTACGGAGTATCATTGCCCTGGAATAATAGTCTATTAATTATTGGCGGTGAAACTGCAGGCGGCAAAGCGGTGACGGATTCAGTTTTGATCTCTGTGAAGGATAATAAAGTTACAGTACAAAACTAACGCTTCAGGGCCCCAGTAAAGGGCCCTGCTATCAATTTGTCATTTCAATTACGCGAAATTTATATGAACGCAATAATATCGCCTGATTATTACTATGTTCTTACCGTTGCTGGTCAGTCTAATGCCATGGCGTATGGCGAAGGACTGCCATTACCGGACAGGGAAGATGCGCCTCATCCCAGAATTAAACAATTAGCGAGATTTGCGCATACGCATCCCGGAGGCCCGTCATGTCACTTTAACGACATTATTCCACTGACTCACTGCCCACACGATGTTCAGGATATGCAGGGTTATCACCATCCTCTGGCAACGAATCATCAAACACAGTACGGCACCGTTGGCCAGGCACTGCATATTGCACGGAAATTACTGCCCTTCATTCCTGATAATGCAGGGGTTCTCATCGTTCCATGTTGTCGTGGCGGCTCGGCTTTTATCGCAGGCAGCGAAGGGACATATTCAGAACGGCACGGAGCCAGCCATGATGCTTGTCGTTGGGGAACGGATACTCCGCTATACCAGGATTTAGTCAGCAGAACGCGAGCCGCACTGGCAAAAAATCCGCAGAACAAATTCCTCGGTGTATGCTGGATGCAAGGCGAATTTGACTTAATGACCAGTGACTACGCGTCACACACTCAACACTTTAATCATATGGTTGAAGCCTTTCGTAGGGATCTAAAAAAATACCATTCTCAGCTTAATAATATTACTGACGCGCCGTGGTTTTGCGGCGATACCACCTGGTACTGGAAAGAAAATTTCCCTCATGCGTATGAAGTTATTTATGGCAATTATCAAAATAATGTTTTAGCCAATATTATTTTCGTCGACTTCCAGCAACAAGGTGAAAGAGGACTGACGAACGCGCCTGATGAAGATCCGGACGATTTAAGCACGGGATATTACGGTTCAGCGTACCGGTCACCGGAGAACTGGACGACGGCACTGCGAAGCAGTCATTTCAGCGCGGCAGCCCGTCGGGGGATTATTTCTGACAGGTTTGTAGAAGCAATTTTACAGTTTTGGCGCGAAAGGTGAGCGTTCATTAATTTGATTTATTCGCATCCATCAACGCTTTTAACTCCTCCGGCGTAAACGGTGGTTTGCGTCGGTGCAACATCGCATGGCAATTAGGGCACACAGGCAGCAAAAAAACAAATGAGATCAAAGTAATATATCTTCACTTGCAGGCTTGAACAGCAGAAAATTTGCGAGCATGATTGCAATTATTTCACTGCCTGGGATATCAATGGCTTCCAGTAAGTCGCTACAGCAGGCAATTGCCAATATAAAAATCTGGCACAAGGGTGAACAGCGCGCGCCGCATAAGCCATTGTTATTGCTATACGTATTAGCGGGATACCTGCATGGACATCCGCGCCTTTTCGATTATGGCTCGGAAATCTACGAACCTCTGCACAGTTTACTGGAACGTTTTGGGCCACAGCGTTCACAGTACCGACCTGATATGCCGTTCTGGCGATTACAAGGCGACGGATTCTGGCAATTACACAATGCCGAGCGTTGCTCAACAGCAGGGAGCAGCCGACAACCGCCAGTGAAGGAACTGAACGAATACCACGTTGCAGGCGGTTTCGATGAACAGCACTACGCCCTGGTAACCGGCAATAAAAAACTCATCAATACTCTGGCGCAACAGATACTCGAAGCGCACTTCACCGAGAGTATTCAGGAAGAAATCGCTGACGAGCTGGGTTTTGATCTCCAGCAAATCCGTAAACAGCGCGACCCGTTATTTCGCAAAAATGTATTACGCGCTTATAACTACCAGTGCGCAATATGTGGCTTTAATATGCGCCACGATGACACCACCGTCGCGCTGGAAGCGGCGCATATAAAATGGAAACAGCACGGCGGTCCTTGTGAAATTCCTAATGGCCTGGCGCTTTGCGCAATTCACCATAAAGCCTTTGATAAAGGATCGATTGGCCTGGATGAAAATATGCGGGTACTGGTATCAGATGCGGTAAACGGCGGAGGGATCGTTGAGAGATTATTCTGGGATTTTGACGGGAAAACTATTGCGTTGCCGCAGGTGCGTAAAAATTACCCTTATGAGGTGTTTGTAGAGTGGCATCGGAATGAGGTTTTTAGGGGGTGAGGTAGGCTATCTTGTGCATATAAATAGACAAATAAATTGTATAAAGAGATAGCCTACAAATACTAAATAAATTCAGCCCCACTAGGAAAACGCAACTCTGATGTCTGTAAACTCTCGCCAATAAAGAAAGGTACAACCCATAAACGTAACCTATTTTCCTTCTGATGGCTAAATTCATAAGGATGAGGAGATGGCTGATTAAATCCGTTATGATAGGGGTATATCAAAATCATATCACCTTCCCCCTCCTGGTAATTCAATCCATAGGCAAGCATTTGGTAGAGATCGGCTTGAGATTGTTCAAGACTGTCCTTTCTGCCATTTACTATCTTCCATTTAACATCACAGGTAATAACTGAACCAGTAGTACTTTTACGAGGCCGTAAACAAATATCAGGCCGCAGCTTAAATAAAGCTTTACCGTTATAACTAATCAAATTTTTTGAACTTACCTGTGCGTCCACTCGCCATTTATCATAATAACGATAACGCATCCATGTCGTCACAAAAGATTCAAAAACAGCCTCCATCGGGAAAAGCAGTGAAAAAGCATAAACATCCCCATACATACAGTGTGGAGAATCGCCCAATAAAATCATCTTCGCCCACGCTAATGCTTGCTCATAGTGATGCATGTGTCTATCAAAGTGTAACTGCTCGAAAGCTATATAAGCATCATGAACTGACGTGATATTTTCAAAGTGAAACTGCAGCTGTGTTATCTGCTGTAATAATTGTGGATTACTGGTCTGGCGACTAATCTTATTGATTGCAGTTTTGAGTATCCGGTTTTCCAGACGATTGACGCTGTACTCGTCATACTCCACCTGAAAACGATCCCGCCTAATACAGTTTTTGCTTAATTGTGCAGAGATCCGTAATCTTCCTTTCATCCATGGAAGATTATCTTCCTGACGTAAATAGTCACGTTTTAACCCTCTCTGCACAATCTTACGCACGCTCTCTATAAATTGTTGAATAAAGATATCCATCAGAGGCATTTTAGATATTTTGACGCCAGATTCAGAGGAGGCAATATGACGAAATGATTTTAACGTACGTAACATCATCAGTAATTGTTGACGAACAGTATCCTCATTATCCTGTCCTGTTTTAGGCAGGATTTCGAGAAATCGCCCCCCTGGCAGTGAGATTACTCCTGCATAGTTTTTTACCTGCAGCGTTTTTACTCCATTCCGGCTGCTAAGGGTGAGCAAACGATGAGTATTATCAGCATCGTCTTTCAGACAGCGCAGCTCAAGCCATTTAAATAGGTCTGCAGGTAGCACTACCGCATTATTTATACGGGCATCACCTTCCTCACTCACTAAATGCCCGTATTCGAACACAGTGAAATGACTGGAAGATTTCATTCCGCACTCCTGCGTTTTTCTTTTTGAGGTGCATAAATTTGCTGCCAGGCGATTGGATTGTCCCAAACGTTGTCATCCTCTGCTGCCAGGTGAAAACTGGTTCCCAAGTCATCTGTTCCGTTATCACCAAAGAGATCGGCATACTTTTTCTGGTATTTCACCTCACGTACAAATTGAAGATCTGGTGCTTCCTCTTTTTGGTTATCAGCCAGTACCATGCGAATTTTTTGCCAGTCATTGTAAAAATATTCTTCCAGCAATGGTAGTATCTTATTTCGCATAATCCGTTTGAATCTTTCAAATGCCAGAGCTTCGTCTTCTTTTGCCTGCACAACAGGGATAAAAAAAGCATGCCCCAGCATATGTTCTCTATCGTATAAAACCTGGATGCGATCGTTAAGCGTCTGCAATAGACGAGGCAGATCAATACCTTTAATGACAGTATCTTTCAGAACAGTAATATCTGGCAGCATCGCTTCAAAATCAAATCTGCGACGTAGTGCAGTATCAAGTGCAGTAAGCGAATGATCAGCAGTGTTCATGGTACCAATTAAATAAAGGTTATTCGGTACACTAAATGGAGTGGAAGAGTATGGCAGCAATACGCTAAGCGATTCTGGCTCACCAGCCCGTTTAGATGGCTCAATAAGGGTAATTAGTTCACCAAAAATTTTTGAAATATTACCCCGATTTATTTCATCAATAATGAGAACATAGTTTTCCTTTTTTTCTGAAGCTACGCTCTGAGTATTCAGAGGCAGATAACGTTGATTAATTAAATAGTTAAGGATACTGCGTACATAAGATGGATTATGTACTTTTGCTCGTGGATCCTGATAAACTTGCCGAATATCCTTCAAATAGGCATTGTAACCCTGTCCTAAATCCTCTTTTTTCGATTGTGACGGGAAAATTCCAAAGTTGGTTTGACTTTTATACGTCAGCTGGAAGGCCTTACCCTGTTGTGTTTCCAGCGTGATATTTTCACCTTCAGATAAACGTTCTTGTAGGCGAGTAAGTGCGCTATCCAACATTTCCTGCGCACCAGCATGACCAAAGGCGGCATCCTCGCATATCTGTTTAAAAATACCTGCCTTTATTTCGTATTTTACATTACCGTCATCAGTAGTCTCAGCTCTTAAACCTTCAATAAACTCTTCATAACCAAAGCTCTGATGAAAGGTGATAAAACGCACTCGATTATCTTTGATAAGCTGATCATAAATCTTTTTCAACTCGCGACGTTTTTCACTCTCATCCTTACCCTCCTGCAGGGAGTAAGCGATCGGATCACAAATTTGTACAGCAATCTCAATAGTACGATATGTTTTACCTGTACCTGGCGGGCCATAGAGAATTGTGTTTTTAGGCAATGGCGAACTTATAACATCATCTTCTTGCTCATTTTCTTGTAAAGCACTTTCGCTTCCAACTAAACCGATAGCATTTTTATCCTGAATTTCATACGCATAGAGATGCCAAAGTGACATATTCAGCTCAATAGGGTCGATATCATCACCCAGCGCACGATTTAGCGTTTCTTTAAGATCAACATTGCGAGCCAGCCACTCCCGTTCTCCGGAAAGACCTAGCTGGAAATGGTTGTTGCAATAATTGTAGCAACTAAAAAAATTATTAACATTCACGACACTGCTAATTTTTGATGGGTATATTGCTGCAAAAGCACGATTACAAAGAGCCCTATATACCTTATTTAATACTCCGTCCGCTTTAAGTTTGATAAGGCGTTCAATGACCCGATTATAATTTTCTTGTGTACACTCTTCTGCTATCTGACGGGTGAGCGTTAGAAGGTCTTTTTGTGCATTTTCAAATTCAACCAATGACATCCCTCCTTGCATCAGGCTGGAGACACCATTGTCACGTTCATACCATACCTGCCGAATCGTGGCTTCAGAAAAGTTTGGTTTTTCGGCCTGAATCTGTTCTACAAGCTGGCGGTAGTGTTTGCCCCAAACTGAATTGTATTGATTATTTTTTTCAATTTGAGCACGAAAGAAGGGGGCTAATGCTGATGAATCCTGAACCATCTCTTAATCCAATATGTAGGGGGGAGGGAAATTGGGATAGCCTTATCTTATCGGATTAATCTCAAAAATGTTAAATTTTGTGATAAAAAAATAACTTTCATCCTGAAATTACCTTCTGCCCTGGAGCCACCACATTTATCTGATGACTTAACTGCAAAACGCATGATGTTGATGGCTCTCAGAGAAGGCTATAGCATTCTTTCATACGTAAAATCGCTACTCGTTTTTCAACCTGTGTGAGGTTTCTAGTTGCATATGGAATCAACTGTTTTTAGGTAAACATCGTTTCCAGTAAATGGATATGCCGAAATTCAGAGGGTTCCAGTAACGACATTATTGACAGCAAACATACGACATTCATTTTGCTGATAACGCTGACGGATAGTGCTTCGCCACAATGTCATTCATCTTATCCACCAGATCCAGTCGCTTGAATGTGATGTGTCCACTGCCTTTCTGAAAGTAGCGAATAGTGAACAACTCATCTTCGAAAATCTGCTGATGCGGATTATCGCGCACAAAATCCATAAACCGGATGGAGACATCATGCCGGTTATCGGGAATGGTCTTCCCATCCAGCAGGTAGAACATCCGTTCCAGATCGGCAAGCTGATCTCGCCGCCAGCCCCAGTACAGGCTGTAGCCCCATCTGTCATGCTTCACCAGATTGTTAACGATAATCTTCTTACCGAAATAACAGGGATTATTGGTTTTGTAGTCCCAGCTCAATCCCTTAAATACATTGATAATCCCACGTTCGAAAACGTCCTGCTTGTTATGGTGCAACTGCTCAAAAGTACTCAGGATGTTGGCTTCGCTAATCGCCGGGAGCTCGCCCTCCTCTAGGTTCTTTGCCCACTGACTGCGGGCTTCGGCATCCATCAGAGTCAACATCCCGGACTTCAGCATGAGATCGCGCCAGATACTGCGATCGATATTTCGGGTGATCACCGGCATCGCTTTGTCGGTTGGCTGCATCAGCCAGCAATCAAAGGCATATCCATTACGCATTCCCCAGGTTCCAGCCACATCACCGCCAATACTGGATGTCAGGCTGGAGATATCATCAAGTTTTTGGATTAACGTCGCTATCTGCTTCAGTGCACTATCACGTCCTGTGACGATACGCTCAATATTGGTCGAGCAAATTATCTCGTTATGATCGGTTAGGACTTCAGCTTCTGTTTGCATAATCTTTTGTCCGTAAAAAAATACACTCGCCGTTAGTAGCTGACGGATTATCCACTAGTGAAAGATTGGGTAAATAATGAGATTGAAAATCGGGAAGGTGACTCGCAATAAATTATCTGATCACCTACGGATGGACGATGGGCATATAAAGTAGCCTCCTGACGCAAGCGGTGATGCTGAATAAGATGCACTAACAATCTGGTGTTGAATCCCCTCCTCACCGTCATACAAATCTGAAAAACCAAACAACTTCCGGTAAAATCCCGGCAAAAGCCGACGTTAAAAACACATTCAAAGTATATATAAAAACTCCTACTCCGCCAGAACTTGCTAAAAATCCTTGCATAGAATTTATTAAAGATTGTATTTTGGGCCAGATTAGGCATGTTAACAAAGCTAAAATTAACATGCATCCAAAACCGACTATATGAACGAAAGAAGTCCCTTGAAAAATTCCCAAATAATCGGGTAATTTTGTTTCATAAAATCTATTATGTAGTAGCGTCATAGTTAATCCTACTAAAATCGCTCCAATTATATTAGTGTCCAAAGTTTTAATGCCCGCTATTAAAGCCAAACCGCTCGTTCCTCCGACATCTTGAGTAAAATCTACTCCGAAATAAGAACCGTAAAAACCAAGTATAGAAGCTATAAAATAATATTTTGGAGGAGAAATATGAATAAAATTAAAATAGGTGTTATATTTGGAGGAAAATCAACAGAACATGATGTATCTATAGTATCAGGAACATCTGTTATAAAAAATTTACAAGATAATGATGAAGTTATCGATATAGGAATTGCTAAAAATCAAGCTTTGTTTGAACTAAAGAATTGTAAAAT
>OQVO01000706.1_pt1 | contig 10172 bp, 9 predicted proteins | sample 1691511 | NCBI WGS metagenome assembly OQVO01 (sample SAMN03418254, study PRJEB22391) | human gut metagenome | biome: human-gut; feature: organic feature; material: feces | host: Homo sapiens | place: Tanzania | collected 2013-01 | reverse complement strand
AGAGTAGGGAAGTGAAGCCCACCATGCTCAATACCGTGTGATAAACCTTTTCTGAGTTTTCTCCCTCCTTGTTGACAAAACGGAAGAAGGTGGTCTCCATTCCGTAGGTCAGGATAACGAGGAGTAACGCCGTATAGGCATACATGTTGGTGATGACACCATAACCACCACTTGCGGCGCTGATCTTAGCCGTATAGAGTGGTACAAGCAGATAGTTGAGGAATCTGCCGATGATACTGCTCAAACCATAGATGGCGGTATCCTTTGCTAAACTTTTGAGGTTTGCCATATGTTTAAAAGTAAAAGGGTAAAAAGGTAAAAAGGTAAAAGAAAGCTTGATTCTCTGCCTTTTCGCTTTTTACTTTTGTTTATTGATTATTTTTTTGTTTCAATTTATTGATGATATTTACGAGAGTTCCTATGATTGTCTTAACATCATTGGATATTGATTCGTATTGTTCTGTTGTTATATAATTGCTTTCTTGAAGTAAATCCAGCCAATATTGAGTTTCACTTGCTTCTTTTAGGGAGATGCTAAGTTTGCTTATATAATCTGGTGTACTTTGAGCATAAGTGCTTTCTGCAATGTTTGCTCCAATGCTTGTACCACATCTGTATATTTGTTTAGACATAACGAATTCATGTTTCTCTTCTTTGAGGAAAACATAGAGTTTGATTATTCGTATGGCAAACTTTTTGCTTAATTCATAAATGACATTATTGCCCATATTTTCATTTTTTAGATGAATATATAATCTAAGTCTTTTTTACCTTTTTACCCTTTTACTTTTTTACCTTTAAAAGAAAAGGTATGCTATAGCGATTGCTGCGATGACTCCTGCCAAATCGGCGAGCAAGCCGCAAGCCACGGCGTGACGGGTATTCCTGATGCTTACGCTACCGAAATATACTGCCAATATATAGAATGTAGTATCGGTGGAACCCTGGAAGATGCAGCTCAATCTGCCTACAAACGAATCAGGACCATAGTTCTTCATCGCCTCCAGCATCATGCCTCGTGCGCCACTTCCCGACAGCGGTTTCATGATGGCGGTAGGCAGGGCGCCTACGAAATCGGCATTCAAGCCGCATTGTTCTACCGACCACGAAATGCCTTGAATCACCATATCCATCGCTCCCGAAGCACGGAACACGCCGATGCCCACAAGGATAGCTACGAGATAAGGGATAATCTTCACCGCAGTAGTAAAACCTTCCTTCGCTCCCTCGATAAATGCATCATATACATTCACCTTCTTCCAGAAACCAGCTAGGATGAAGCAGAGTATGATGCCCAGGAGAATCATATTAGAAGCCAAGGTGGTAACCGTGTTCATCGTATCCTTGTCCATCTGTCCGAATCCCCAGATGATGATGCCTACGAAGGCGCACATTCCCAGCAGGGTAGCGAGCAATACCGGCTGCAGGATGTTGATGCGCTGCCAGAGCGAAGTGATGATGATTCCGGCAAGCGTAGCCACGAGCGTAGCCATCAGGATAGGGATGAAGACATCCGTAGGCTGGGCTGCACCATAGGAGGCACGGAAGGCGAGGATGGTGGTAGGGATGATGGTGAGTCCTGAGGTGTTCAGAACCAGGAACATAATCATCGGGTTCGTCGCCGTATCCTTCTTCGTGTTGAGCTCCTGCATCTGCTGCATCGCCTTCAATCCGGTAGGTGTCGCTGCATTATCGAGTCCCAGCATATTCGAAGCGATATTCATGAAGATGCTTCCCATCACCGGATGGTTCTTCGGAATATCGGGGAAGAGACGGGTGAAGACCGGGCTGAGTGCTCTGGCCAACACATTCACTACTCCCGCCTTCTCTCCAATCTTCATGATGCCAAGCCAGAGGGCGAGCACGCCCGTCAGTCCGAGAGAAATCTCGAAGGCATTCTTGGATGAGTCGAAGGTGGAATCCACAATCTTCTGGAAGATAGTTGTATCTCCCATAGCCAATCCGATGAGTGCGAAGATGAACGCAATCACGAAAAATGCTATCCAAATGTAATTTAAAACCATATTCTGTTTATGCTTTCTTAATCGTTGTTATTGCTAGTGGAATTCTTTGCGGATTGCTCTTTCATTTCGAGTAAAGTTCGCTCATATACCTCTTGTAGCTGGTAACTTGCAACACCTAATGGAGTGGTAATGCCTCTTAAAGCCCACTCAACAACAGATGAATCTTTGTCTTTGCATAGCAGAATACCAATGCTAGGGTTATCTCCTTCGTCTTTTAAAAGTTCGTCAGCTGCTGCAACATAAAAGTTAAGTTTGCCAACAAACTCTGGCATGAAATCAACCACTTTTAGCTCAATCACAACATAACATTTGAGTTTGGTATGATAGAATACCATGTCGGGGAAGTATGATTTTCCACTTGGTGTGGTAAGTTCCATTTGTCGCCCAACATAAGCAAAACCTTTGCCCAGTTCGAGTAAAAAACGAGTAATGTTTTGAGCCAGCTTATCCTCTAGGTCCTTTTCCGAGAAGTCGCCAGCCATGGATAAGAAATCTAATTTATAAGGATCTTTGAGCATCTCGTTAGCCAAGGCTTTCTGTGGCGCAGGGAGTGTGGACTCAAAGTTATTCAAGGCTTTTCCCTTTTGCTCATAAAGATGGGCTTCGATAATATGTTCTAACTCATTACGACTCAAATTGCCTTCAATCACTTGGTTGAGATAGAACATTGCCTCCAATATGGTCTTGCATTTTGAGACAATGACCGTCTGATGCCTCCAGGGTACACGAAGCAAAATCGCAGGCATAGGAACGCTAGTACTTTCTAAGGTTTCTAATTTTGTACCAGCTTGGTACAAAAATTCATTTTGCGAAGAATAGAAGAGATACCACTTACGTATTTTATAAAGATTTGACCAAGAAAAACCTTCTACATTTGGAAATGCAGAACGCAAGTCCAAACTAAGCTGTTTTATAAAATTAGTGCCCCACTTATATAGCTTTTGCTTGTTACAAATGTCTTCTCCCAAGCTCCAATAAAGCTTGTGCAACTCTTCATTGACTTTGATAGCCGCTTTGAGTTGGGCGATGCGAATACGACCTTTCAAATCGGAGAGCCACTTCACATAGTTGCTATCCGACATAATAGATTCGCTATTCACGAATTGGGGTATGCTATTCTTTTCTGCCATATCGTTTACTCTTCTGTTTTATTTGTTGCTTTTCCAAGCACGGGTGCAAAAGTACAATAAAAATTTCGCATAGCGTGGTTAAATACAGAAAAATCCCTCAGAAAGGGAGGATTTTGATGAATTTTATCCCTCAATGAGGATTTTTTGCTAAAAACTTTTGTTCTTTCAAACATTATTCGTATATTTGCCGATGATTCTGAGTAAGAATCACGACATAATGGAAAAGGCGCATACTTAGCGCTTTGTTCTTGACGGATTGAAACTTCGCAAACTTCATGCATTGTCAGAACATAGCAACGGTAGGTGCTCTCGGGATGTGTTAATTCACATCCCTTTACTGGTATGGCTTATTGCGTCAAGGCGATAGGTCTATATTCGTATGGGGAAAAGTGTATACATATCGGCGTGGGCTTCGACGTTGCTCGTTCAACAATGCAGGGCAATGCGAAGGCCTCAATCCGTGGGACGAGTGACAGGTAAGTTCCCACGCTTTTTTATTTTGCCGAAACCGAAATCTTAACCCGCCAAGTCTCGGGAACACCTGGCAAAATGATAATATACCAATGAAACAGAACGATTTTTACTACTTTTGTTAAGCCGAAATCAAGAAATTTCGCTTATGAACCATTATGGACTTGATAGTTTCAAATAGAATAACTATCTTTGTCCCCGAAATTTAATAACTATAAAATAGAAGTGTATGAAACATGTAAATGCTTATCCTTTTGTTGGTAAGGATTACGAGAAAGGATTCTTGAATAGTGGTAAGAAAGTCTTGATATTAGGGCATAGCCACTATGATGCTGATAGTGCAGGTTGTCCTTGCCATCATAGTTTTACTATAGATATGATGGACGGATTCTTGAGTGGAGAAGATGGAGCTTTTTATAAAGGCTTCACAAGCCAAACCAAAGCTTTGTTGAATCGAGAGATTTCAGTTGATGATAGAGAATATGTATGGAATCAAGTAGCATTCTATAATTTCATTCAGTTCAATCTTGAGGCTCCTGGTGTGAAAGAGACCGATGAACAATTTAACGATTCTATTCCTGCCTTCAAGGAGGTTCTTGAAGAGTTGAAGCCTGATGTTATCATTGTTTGGGGCTATGGTCTCTTCGATAGACTTTATGGTCTTGGGGAAACGGATGGAGAAGAAATGTCTCTTACCAATGGTGATAAGGTTTATACTCGCTGGTTTAGTATAGGTGGTGATGATAAGGCTCTTATGATTCGTCAGCATCATCCATCTCGATCTTATTCTTGGTGTGAATGGGCTAAGGTATTTCAAGATTTGTTTAATAAATAGAATATGAAGTAAAAATGGAAAACAAGAAGTTTTTTACTTATACATTGATTGCTGCATGCTTAATTTGCCTTGTTGCAGTATATTTCCGTGTGTTCACAGATATGGAACTGCCAGGAAGAATCATGGCTGCAATTCTGGGTGTTGTAATTACGGCTTCAATAACGCAACTACTACTGGAGGGACAAACTGAGAAGGAACTTCGACTAAAGGAAGGGCAGGCGAATAATCAAAGGGAATCGGATGAAAAGCAGAAAGAATGGCAGGAAAATCAGACTCGCAAGGCCCAAGAATGGCAAGATGAACAAGCTCGTAAGGCTGAAGAATGGCGATTAAAGCATGACAGAAGTAATGTTGTCTTTGGTGAGAAGTTGAAAATTTATCAGAAATTCCTCGACACATTGTATAATGCTGTGAAGGATGGGGAACTTACTGAATCTGAAAAGTTAGAGCTACAGTATCAGACATCACTTGTGGCAATGCATTGTGAGCCTGAGAATATCCAAAAACTTAGTTTAGCAGTCAATCAGGTGATAACTGTAGTTTGCGAACCAAGTAAGAAGAGAAGTCCTAACGAGAATGCTTTGTTAAAAACATTGTTTGACGTTGTTGAGGCTTTGCGCAAAGATTTGTATGCTAAGGATTTTAAGCCATTCCCTAATGATGTAAAGGAACAAACGATTGGAAATTTCAATGCGGCTTATTGTAAGGCAAAAAAAGGAGATGAAGACGAAGGAAAGGAAGCAAAACAACATCTGTTGGTAGATTTGAATGTCCTTTCTGATGTTAATCATGCAATGTTGAATTCAAGTAAAATCGAAGGAAATTCTGTTTCTTCGGAGAATAAAGCGGCTACTGTCGTTGACCAACGAAAATACAATACTTCGCTTTGGGAACAAGCTGTTGAGAGATGGACAAAGGCTCGCTGGATTGTAGCATCGCTTGAAAGTGAGGAATGCCCATTACAGATTACTCGTAATGATGGAAATCCAGGTATGATAGACATGGGATTCTATGATAATCATTATTATATTCAGGCTCGTTATGAAGGGGATTGGAACTTCTCGAAATGCTTGAAATGGGATAATGGTGGAAGAAGACAACGTGAATTTTGGTGGGAGTATCCTCCTTTGGCAATGGATGTGCCAAGAGGTAGCTTTATCAGTAGATTCAAATCTTCTCCTGAACTTCAGCAATATATTATCAAGAGAGTAGATTATCTGATGGGAGTTCTCCAAAAGGAGCATCGTACTATACAATGGATGAATGCCGTTGACGAGCGTAAGGATTGGAATCTCTTTACGTGGTATTGGTCAACCTTAGCTTGTGAGTACCAAAATGACGAAGAGGGTAAGGTATATATGGATACTATGCCTGATGAGAATGATAAATCTAAGGTCATTGTACAGTTAGGTAATAGAGCCAACAATGTAGAAATGCTCAAGAAAACATTGGAACGTATCGGATGTCCTGAGAAAATCGATAAGATTGAAAAAGCGGATTGCTATGTGACATTGGCAACAATAAATTCTTTAGAGCCAGAAATGGTTGGTAAGGAATTAAACGAATGGATAAGAAAAATTTCTGAAAAAAATAAGTCAAACAATTAAAAAAGTTAAGATTATGGGAAGAGTTTTTGCTGTACGCCCTAAGCGTATCAAGAGAACAAATGGACAAGTGTTGACTCCTGAAATGGAGATAACAGTGACAACTAAATCATATACTTGCAATCCATTTTGTAATGGAGCGAAAGAGATTCAAGAGCAGTATATGCGTATGTACCAATTCGACTATAAGAAGAGTTGTTGCAGCAAAGCAGATTTTGAGTTTAAGCAATTAGACTGATATTTAGAAAGGAGGGTGAATCATTATCGAGATTCCTGAAAAATCGCCAAACTTTGAGGATAGAGGTGGAGAAATTCTCCACCTCTTTTTGTGATAGTTATGTAATACTTTTACTATTGTTTATAGAAAAAATATTGTATGTTATGATAAAAGCATTATGTATAGTTCTTTGGATAGTCCAATTTTTATACGCAATATTTTTTGTGCTTTATTATTGTCTTTTGCCTCATCTTATTAAAAATCATTTAACAGATATTTTAATAGATGTAGAAGATATTTTTATAATAACAAAATTAACATTGGGTTGGAATGTAACAGTACCAGAATTTGATAGAGCTTTACCTAGCATTTTTCCATCTATTGTATAGAAGTTTACTATTTCTTTTTCGGCAAGCCCTGTTAATGTTATTATTCCATTCTCAGAATTTATTGAGATTGCTCTCTTTTGAACTGTATTAATGTTTGATGTATCTTCAACACGAGAATCAATCCAATAAATAGATGCTTTAATAATATCCGATTTCTCATAACCTTCTGCAATTGCATACGCAGATATTTCATACATTGCTTCTATACTTACATCCCCATTAGTAATACCATCTTTTATATCAGGTGAACTAATGGAAAAATTATATTTTGCATTTTGCGTAGGAGAATAAAAATGGATAATTCCATCAACAAGAGAAATAGAAGGCTTGGCACATTTTTTTTCATTATAGTCTCCATTAATTGTTGATATATTCCAGAAATTTTCCCATCCTTTTGCCAATTTATATTGTTCTAATGAAGCTGTTGAAACAAATATTTTTGCATTCATAAATACTGTATTTTCAAATTGCCTAAATTCCGCAGCTCCATTATTGATAGTAAAAGTTGGTGGTGTTTCTACATAACTATATATTTCAGAGATGTTACTGCAATCACTGAAACATGAGTTGCCAAGAGATTGTAATCCTCTAATAATTATCTTTCTTAGTTTTGTGTTGCTATGGAAAGAACTTGTACCTATGGATTTTAGAGACTCTGGAAGAATAAGGTTTTCGATTTGATTGTAACCTAAAGCAAAGGCCCCAAGAGTTTTGAGCTTCTTGGGTAATTTACCATTCGTAATAGAACATCCTGATAAACCACGGTATTCTATTGATGTGATATTATCGGAAAAAGTAAAGTCTGACAATGCAGAACATCCTTCAAACATACATTTACCTATTTTGGTTACATTATCACTACAAATAACTTTATTTAAAGTTTTGTTTCCATAGAATGGAGAATAACCATAATAACCATAATCCGACTCAGTGTAATTCAGCTGTCTTCCCATATACAAATATTCGAGAGGGCAATCGTAGAATAATCCTTGTCCTGGACCATCATATCCAGGAGTACTTTCATACTCTTTATATCCTAAATCTATAGGAGTGGAAGAATCCTTAAATATAAGTTTCTTCAAAGATGTACATCCATTAAATGATTCATTTGAGATAGATTTTATTGTTGCAGGTATTGTCAATACTTTCAATTCTTTGTGATATGAAAATGCTCTACTATCGAATGCGGTAATAGTAAGTTCTTTAGAATTATAGACAATATTCTCTGGAATTGTAAATTCTTCTGGATATTTATCTTTTACTCCGACCAATGCAGCCGTTAATTCCGTCAAAGATATTACATTATACCTAAGGCCATTAATTTCAATGTCGTATGCATATATATAGCTAACATAAAAGCTGAGTAAAATTGAAAATAATATTTTTCTCATTTTGATGATGTTTAAAATTGTTCGTATTTTTATATATAAAATGCCTAACTATCTTATTATTAGATTGTTGCCAACTTCTTAAATTTGTTTCTTGTAATCGCCAAGAAATTAGTCTCGTTAGCAATTTCATTAGCTGCAAAATTTGCTGATAGATAATTGATAAATTCATCTATCTTTGTTGCTTGCGTAAGAAGCAAACTCTTTTTGTTCAGTTCCATTGTCTTATTTTTTTGTCTTATCTGTAACTTAAGTTTAACATACACTCCACCATCATTGTCTCGATAGAGACTACCAAAATTGCAGTGATTGCGACTGGCACGCTCAAAGCGAGTGTTATAATAAAGATAGTCCTCTATGTCATTTCTGCCATAGAAGTGATAGCGGACTATTTCACCTCCCTTTCTAACTACTCTGTAGCCACCGTTGATATTATATCGACCAGTCCAGTCCTTAGGTGGTGTCATCAATAAAATTGAATGTTCTCATCTGTTTTTGACTTAACCGTGCTGTCGAGGGCTTATTAGTACTTGCAAAGGTATAATTAATTTATTAGAAATCCACTTTTTTTGAAGTTTTTTTTTAGCAAGGAGTATTTTTTATCGGGCAGGTTGCACACGTTGAGTCACATGAAGATTTGTTTGTGATGGTGTTGGCTCATGTCTTGCGTGATCCGGAGCAGTGCGTGAGCGAGGCTCTTAAAAAATATGATGAATGTTTGCTTGTTTCAAAGAAAACAAGTACCTTTGCAGATAAGTAAACGCAGGCGTTCACAGAACTTATTCTATGTGTACATCTGTAAATCGCCAAACAAGAGGGTAGAGGTGGAGAATATTCTCCACCTCTTTTTCTTTGTTGGAAACTAATGTAATCCAGCTAAAGCATTATAAGTATCACTAAGATATTGACACATTTCTTGTGGATTAGTTTTTAAAAATGGAAACCTATGGGGATGACTAGTCCAGATCACTTTCGTTTTGTGCGTCTTACTCAAATAAACCGCACGTAAGCCATCCTCGTACCATTCGGCTTTACTTTCGTAATCTAATCCTTCAAAAAATATTTTCTTAGAGCCACTCCAAGACAAAATGAACACGACATCAGGTTCACCATACGCTTCAAAGATTGCCTTTAAATTACAGAATGACTGAAATTTTCTTTGAAGGGTTCGATAGCTAACTTTATCTACAATATCCTCATATTCATTACGCTCTATACCTGTATGCCCATCAACATATATTTTCTTTTTTAATGTACTAGGTAACTCTAACGGAAAGAGATTTCCATACCCGATACTATCAAGAATCTTCCATTCTTCCTCTGTCAACTCTTCAATAGAATTATAGTATTTACCAGTGTACAACTGTAACTGTAATTTTCCGACCATACTCCAAAAGCTACCCGATGTAGACCAATCTTTTTTGTAATTATTGATAGTTACATATTCAGCATTAGCCTTCATATAAGTTCTTGGGTTATTAGCATACGACTCGTCATAGTCACACCAATAATATGTATCTCGACCTATAACGAAAACCTTAAGTGGTGCTGATTGGTATAACGAAAAAGTGTATGGGATAAAAGGCATTTGCCCATATCCACATTTTCTAATGTCCGTGACATCATTAATATTCTGCTTAAAACGTCGAGCAAAATATGTATCATTAATATTGTTCATACTTTGTTTTTTGTTATTTTGTTAAAAATCCAACTTGCATCTTTGTCTGATTGTATATGTCCTCTATGACAGACCAGGTGCATTTGTCTGAACCAAACATCTTCTGAGCTTGAATCAGTTGATACAGTTCTTTTTGTATGTCTCGCTTACCGTAAGGAATACGAAGCACCATGTTGATGGTGCTGGCCAGTCTAGCTGAAGAATTTAGTAATGCATGCATAAAGAACACATTCAGATCACTATCACAATCATTTATAGAGAACCTATAGTTTCCTGTTTTCAGAACTTTGCTGATATTCGTATATCCTTGTGCCCCAGCTATGATTATATCACCTCATTAACTTATGACACACCCTCCTTTTTATTTATTTATTTAAGTTTTCATATAGAATCTTTATCCAACAAGAAATCAAATACGTCCATAAATACGATGCCG
>OQVO01000702.1_pt1 | contig 10203 bp, 8 predicted proteins | sample 1691511 | NCBI WGS metagenome assembly OQVO01 (sample SAMN03418254, study PRJEB22391) | human gut metagenome | biome: human-gut; feature: organic feature; material: feces | host: Homo sapiens | place: Tanzania | collected 2013-01 | reverse complement strand
GCTGACAAGACCGGAGCGCACGGCAAAGGCTTCCTTGACATATTCATAATTCGGAGAATAATCTCCCCAGAACACCGAGTCACCGTCTGCGTTCTGTTTCCAGGTACAGAACATAAAGCCGTTCTTTTCGCTGTAGGTTGCCGCCCCTACGGGAAATATAGGAAAATCGACGCGGAAAACGGTAGGTTTTTGCATAGAAAAACCTGTGTTGCCTGTTTGTTGACAGGCAAATTATCGTACCGAAGAATCTATAACCAACCAAATATTTTAAAAGACATACCCCGCGCTCTAACGAAATCTGTTCATTACACAACAAAACCCTGTGAATAAAAAAAGCAATTCATTCACAGGGGTTTGATTTATGATGATTTGAAAATGACAATATGCAAGTTGCCGCAAATCAGGCTAACGGCTAAGAGCTAACAGCTACAGGCTCCCCCGTAGGCGCGAAAAGAAATACACATCGCGTCATAGCGTTCTTTTATTTCGGCATTTCATCCTATTTTTTCATTAACTCTTTTTTGCACCGCGTCATAATCATACCCGGCATCTCTAAGCCGCTTTTTTCTTTCCTCGCCGTTACCCCATTCGCCCCTTATGACTTCGTTTGCGATTTCGTCAATGCTCTTTTTATCTTCCGCTAAAAGCTCGTTTACTCTGTCCTGCACTTCTTCAACATTTGCTATATAGATTATTGGTTTTGATGTTAGTAAAAACAAGTCTTTTACTGTATCTTTTTCTTCATCTGTAAGCTCTACTTGTCTTGCTGGCTTTCCGTTATCTAGTAGTTCTTTTATCTTTTTCAAAGCATTTATTTCAATTTGATATTTCTTATCAGCTTTTAGCATTTTTATTGCTTTATCTATTCTTTTATCAACTGTTTCCATATCTGCAAAGATAAGTTCTAAATTGATTGTTTCTATATCTCTTTTAGGATTAATATTTCCATCAACATGAACTATGTTTTCATCTTCAAAACATCTTACAACTTCAGCTATTGCATCAACTTCTCTTATATGTGATAGGAATTTGTTGCCAAGCCCTTCACCTTTACTTGCACCTTTAACTAGCCCTGCAATATCAACAAATTCAATAACTGCATGTGTTGTTTTTTGTGGGTGATACATTTCTGTTAATTTATCTAATCTTTCATCTGGAACTGCTACCATCCCAACATTTGGTTCTATTGTACAGAATGGATAATTTGCACACTCTGCTCCAGCTTTTGTTATACTATTAAACATTGTACTTTTTCCAACATTTGGTAATCCTACTATTCCTATTTTCATAACTATAAGTCTCCTCTTTTTCTTATTTTACTTGGTATATTATATACTATTTTTGAGATTTATTCAATAAATTTTGGTGGATATTATAAAAAAGAGCAGATTTTTCTACATCAATTCTATATTTAACATAATCTATTGTTTTTTAAGCAAATACATGTTATAATAAGTTAGTAAATCGCTTAGTAATCCTTATTTTTACAAGAAACCATTAGTCAGTATTATAAAAAAGTTTTTAAAGGAGGACTAAACTATGGCAAAATTCAGAAAACCCGCTTCAAGAAAGCCTAGCAAAAAGAAACTCTGGAAAATGGAACAAAAGAGAAAATTACAAGAAGCAACAGAAAAAATCCGTGTAAGAGAAGCACGCTATACTCGGCCTGTTGAAAGAAGTGAAGCAGGCATTGAAGCATGTAAGCAACATTTAAAAGACGGTAAGCTCTGTTTCTGCAAAGAAAGATGTGATTGCAGAGACTGTCAAGCTAAAAATCAGCGTGCTGGTTTTCACATTTGCGATTTTGAAACGCTCAAAATATCGGGTGGTTGTGTTCATGGCTGTGACATTTGTCCTGAACATATTCCTTGTTATTCAGAATAAAGTAAATACTGAAGCATTCTTCTTAATGCTTCAAATAAAAAAGTAGGGGGGAACCCTACTTTTTTATTTTTTATCCAAACAAACTTATCTGGTTACTTTGGCTCATTCCATCTAAACAGCCAAATTTGCTTAGCATTTCTGTTGTTGATTTTCCTATTTTTGCTCTTAGTTGTAAGTCATCTATGCACATGAATTGTCCATCTTTTGCTGCTTGATATATGTTTTCTGCTGCTATTCCTCCAAGGCCTGCTATGCTAGATAGTGGTGGCCTTATTTTGCCATCTTCTATTTGGAATTTGTTGCTGTGTGATTTGTATAGGTCTATTGGTAAGAAGTCAAAGCCCCTTTCATAAAATTCTAGCACTATTTCTAGTATTGTGTACATTCCTTTATCTTTTTGTGTTGCATTGTTTCCTTGCATTTCTATTTCTTTCATTTTTGCTTTTACTTTTTCTTTTCCATGTATCATGAATTCACTATCAAATTCATCTGCTCTTATTGAAAAGTATGCTGCATAGTATGCAAGTGGAATATGTACTTTGAACCATGCAATTCTGAAAGCCATTGTTACATAAGCTACTGCGTGTGCTTTTGGAAACATGTATTTTATTTTTTTACATGAATCTATATACCATTCTGGAACTCCGTGTTGTCTCATTTCTTCTTTGTATTCTTCCCACTTTGGTTCTGCACCTTTTGCTACTTTTCCTTTACGAACTGCTTCCATTATCTTAAATGAATGGTTTGGGTCTAGTCCCATTTTTATTAAGTATGTCATGATGTCATCTCTTGTACATATTGCGTCACTCAATGTTGCGGTTCCTTCTTTGATTAATGTTTGCGCATTGTTTAGCCATACATCTGTACCATGTGATACTCCTGATATTCTTATTAATTCTTCAAATGTTGTTGGTTTTGTATCAACAAGCATATCTCGTACGAATTTTGTTCCAAATTCTGGTACTCCAAATGAGCCAACTTGTGAATTTATTTGTTCTGGAGTTACTCCAAGTGCCTTTGTTGAGCTAAATAAAGACATTGTTTCTTTATCATCTAGTGGTATTGTTTTGGGGTCTACTCCTGTTAAATCTTGTAACATTCTTATTACTGTTGGATCGTCATGGCCTAGCATATCTAGCTTTAGTAAGTTTTTATCTATTGAGTGATAATCAAAGTGTGTTGTAATTATATCTGAATTTGGGTCATCTGCTGGGTGTTGTACTGGGCAGAATTCATATATTTCTCTACCATGTGGAACAACTATTATTCCTCCTGGGTGCTGACCTGTTGTTCTTTTTACTCCAACACAGCCATCTACTAACCTTAATATTTCTGCATTTGTTATTGGTATATTTCTCTCTTCATAATATTTTTTTACATATCCATAAGCTGTTTTTTCTGCCATTGTTCCTACTGTTCCAGCTTTGAATGTCTTTCCTTTTCCAAATATAACTTCTGCGTATCTATGTATTTTTCCTTGGTATTCTCCAGAGAAGTTTAAGTCTATATCTGGCTCTTTATCTCCATTGAAACCTAAGAATGTTTCAAATGGTATATCCATTCCATCTTTGCAAAGTTTTTCTCCACATTTTGGACAAAGTTTATCTGGTAAGTCCACTCCGTTTTTTATTCCATAATCAGTAAAGTCTGAGTATTTGCATTTTGGGCATCTATAATGTGGTGGAAGTGAGTTTACCTCTGTTATTCCAAGCATATTAGCTACGAATGATGAACCAACTGAACCTCTTGAGCCAACTAAGTATCCATCTTCGTTTGATTTTAAAACTAGTCTTTGTGCAATTATGTATAATGTTGAGAAACCATTTTTAATAATTGAGTCTAACTCTCTTTTTAACCTTGCTTGCACTATTTCTGGAAGTGGATCTCCATATAATTCTTTTGCCTTGTTTTCGCAAGTTTCTTTTATTTCTTCTTCTGCCCCTGGTATTACTGGTGGGCATTTTTCTTTTGAAATTGGGCATACATTTTCGCAAAGGTCAGCTATCTTATTTGTGTTTGTAACAACTACTTCGTAAGCCTTTTCTGGTCCTAGGTATTCGAATTCTTTTAGCATTTCTTCTGTTGTTCTAAGGTACAATGGTGCTTGGTTATCGCAGTCTGAGAAGCCTTGTCCTGCCATTAATATTCTTCTATACACCTCATCTTGTGGGTCCATAAAGTGAACATCACATGTTGCTACTACTAGTTTTCCGAATTTTTCTCCTAGTTCTACTATTTTTCTATTTATGTTTTTAAGAGCTTCTTCATCTGGAACTGTGCCATCTCTTATAAGGAAGTTATCGTTTCCAAGTGGTTGAATTTCTAGGTAGTCGTAATACTGAGCGATTTTTTCTATTTTTTCTTCTGGTTTGTTATGTAGAATTGCTCTATATAGCTCGCCTTGTTCGCAGGCACTTCCTAAAATTAGCCCTTCTCTATATTTTTCAAATACACTTTGAAGTACTCTTGGTCTTTTATGAAAATATTGTATGTGTGATACTGATATTAATTCATATAAATTTCTTAGTCCTTTTTGTGTTTGTGTAAGTATTATTGCATGATATGGTTTAACCTTTTTCCAGCCATCTTCTCCTTCTGGTATTTCATCATCTGGAATAAAATATGCTTCAACACCATATATAACTTTTATGTCTAAGCCTAAATCATCAACTGCATGTTTTGCTTCTGGGAAGGCTTGTACAACTCCATGGTCTGTGATTGCAACTGATTTCATTCCCCATGATGCAGCTCGTTTTATTAATTCTTTTGCTGGTGTAATAGCATCCATTTGGCTCATTTGAGTGTGCATGTGTAGTTCCACACGCTTTGTCATGCTATTATCTTGTCTTGTAATTTCTGCTTGTGGTGGCAATTCTATTACTACATTTGCAATAACTCCAAGCTCTTTTGCAAAGTTATCATATGCTGCATTTCCTTGTAGTTTTACTCTTATTTTTGGTTTAATTCTTGCCATAACTTTTTGCACTTTTTCTGGTTCAACGAATGATTTACAAGTAATTGTGCTTGTTCCATCATATACATCAAACATTACTAAGGTTTTACCGTTTTTTAATTCTCTTGAATCTGTTCTTATTACTTTTCCTTGCAAAGCAACTCTTCCGTAATCTGCTGTTAGGTCTTTTATTTTTACAATTTGTTCTTTGATATTTGCACTTCTTCCAAGTATTAAAGGTGTTTCTTCTTCTGGTTCTTCCTCTATATTTCCAGCACTTTCTTCTGCCTTTTGCTCTTGTTTCAACTCTTGAGCAGCCTTCTTATTTTCCTCTGCAATGAAGTTTAAGTTATTTACAATATTTTTGCAAACATTTTCCTGTAATTCTTCTAAGCGATGGCGTTGTTCATTTATTTCTTCATCTGTAATATTTTCATTGTATGTAACTCTATATTTTCTGCCATATACATTCATAAAAAGTTTTTCTAAAACACTATCTACTGAATATGCATGTAAAAACTCTGAACTTTTGCTTTTTAAATTGATTTCCGCACTATTTCCATCTAATGTAATTGTACTTTCTTTTAAAATTGCTTTCGTAATTGGAAATTTTGAAGCTACATATTTTATAATGTCGTTCCAGTCATCTTCAAGTGTGTGAATTAGTTCAATTTCTGGATATTTTACATCTATTATAATTGTCTGAATGTTAAATCTTGTTGATAAATAAGTTTCAAAATCAGCTAAATCTTGAATTTTTAGCTGATTTTGACTTAAAATTTCTACCTCTAACTTGTTGCTTTTTTTATATAAATTCATTTTTTGAATTTGTGCTTCTTGAATACTACTTTCCTTTTTAAAATCTTGAAATACGTCTTTTATAACCTTTTGCATTTTTTCATGCTCCCTTTTTTCTCTCTTACCTTGGATGTATTATATCATATTTTTATAAGAATGGAACATGAAAATTTAAAATTTTTGTTAAATTTTTTATCTTTATTAAAATAAAATTTTTCTTAATTCTTCTACATCTTCTGCAATGTAGTCTGCTCCTGCTGTTTCAAGTTCTGGTTTTGTTCCAAAGCCATATGTTACGCCTATTGATTTCATATTGTTTTCTTTTGCTCCTAGAATATCGTAGTTTCTATCTCCTATCATTATGCAGTCTTCTAAGTTTACTTCTTTTAATTTATCTAGTGCAAATTTTATTACATCTTTTTTTGCACTTCTTGATCCATCCAGTGTTGCTCCTATTATAAGGAAAAAGTCCTTGTCCATCTTAAAACCTTCTAGAATTTTCTTTGCAAATTTTTCTGGTTTTGATGTTGCTAAAATAACTCGTTTTCCTGATTTTTTCAAGTCACTAATTAGTTCTTTAATTCCTGGGTATAGCTTTGCTTCCCATAACCCTGTTGTTTCATATCTTTCTCTAAATAGTTTTATTGCAAGCTCAGTTTGCTTTTCATTAAAATTATAAAATTCCTTGAATGATTCATTTAATGGTGGCCCTATAAATTTTTCTAACTCTTCTCTATTTTTTACTTCTATATTAAAATTTTTTAAAGAATATATTACGGAATTTACTATTCCTTCTTTAGAATCTATTATTGTTCCATCTAAATCCAAAAATATATTTTCAAACATTGTATCCCTCTTTTCTTTTGAGAATTATAACATATATTCTTTAAGTTTTCCAGCATAAAAATAAAACAGAATAGCTTTTAACTATCCTGTTTAAATACTAATTATTCTTTATTGATTGTTCTGCATATTTGTTATTTACAACTTTTTCATAGTCTGCTCTTTTTTCTAGTTCTCCAGCTTCTTCTATTACATCTTGTAATTTATTGAAAGCTTCTTCTGTAAGCACTGGTGTTTTGTTCCATGCATCTATATCTTTATATCTTTGTATTGAGTTTTCTAGCATTTTCACATCTGTGCTTGGGAAAAAGTCTTTTATTAGTTCTGCAATTTCTTTTGCTGAGTGTTCTTGTGTCCATTTTTGTCCTTTGTATATTGCATCTGTAAAGTTTTGTATTAGTTCTTCATTTTTTGCAATATAACTTTTCTTTGCGAAGTATGCTGTATATGGTATTTCTCCCGCTTCTGCTCCAACTGATGCTACAATGTATCCTGCTCCTTGTTCCTCTGTCATTGATGCTGTTGGTTCAAAAAGTGTTACATATTCTGCATTTCCTCCTGCAAAAGCTCCTGCCATTAAGTCGAAACTTATGCTGTCATCTAAATTTACATCTGTACTTGGGTTTATTCCTTTTTGTTTTAGTACATATTCAAAAGTCATGTAAGGAACTCCACCTTTTCTTCCTGGTATAACAGTTTTTCCTTTTAGTTGATTCCAATCAAATTCATCTGTTTTGTCTCTTGCAACTAAAAATGAGCCATCTCTTTTCGTAAGCTGTGCAAATACTTGTGTATGGTCTTCTTTTCCTTCATTATATACATAAATTGAGGCTTCAGGTCCTGCAAAACCTATATCACTTTGACCTGCTAAAACTGCTGTCATTACTTTATCTGCTCCTTGCCCTGTTGTTATTTCCACTTCTATTCCTTTTTCTTTAAAATATCCTTGTGCTATTGCTACATACTGTGGAGCATAGAATACAGATCTTGTAACTTCATTTAATCTTACGAGTTTTGTGCCATTTTCATCTTTTGTACTATTCTTATTAATATTAATAACAACTGCTGTGATTATGCCTATAATTACAGCTATTAATATTATTATCATTATTGTTTTTTTCAAAATTATTCCTCCTAAATTAATTGAACAAATGCGTTCTTGATAGTAGTTTTTCTAGTAAAACTACTGAACCATATAGTATGGTTGCTACAAAAGCCAAGATTATTACACCTGTCATAACTAAATCTAACTTAAATACTTGACCTCCATAAACTATTAAGTATCCGAAGTCCTGCCTTTGATACTAAGAATTCTCCTGTTATAACTCCTACTAATGATAAACCTATGTTAATTTTTAGTGAATTTATAAATGTTGTTACATTTGCTGGGATTATTATTTTTGTAAGTAGCTGCAATTTACTACAATTAAAGGTTTGTGCCATTTTTATTTTTTCTTTATCGGTATTTAAAAAACCATTTAATATTTCCATTATTGTTACTATAAGTGAAATTGCAATACCCATGGTAATAATTGCGCCTTTTCCTGCTCCTACCCAAATTATGATTATTGGTCCTAAAGCAACTTTTGGTAAGCTATTTAGTACAACTAAAAAAGGCTCTGCAACTTTGCTTAAAAAGTCTGACCACCATAAAATTATTGCAATTACTATTCCCATTGCTACTCCTAAAGAGAAACCTATTAGTGTTTCTTCACATGTTACTTTAAGATGCATTAATAGTTTATTTTCAGATAAGTTCATAAGAGTTTGCAAAATTCTACTTGGTTGGCTTGTTATAAAGCTGTCTATTAACCCTTTATTGGCACTTATTTCCCAAATTGCAATAAATGCAATTACTATTCCTATTTGAGTTAAAACTATTGATACTTTTTTTATCCAAATGCTTCTTAGGTATTTTTGTCTATCCTTCGAGATTGTTTTCTTTTGCATTTACATCTAACTCCTTCCAAATGCTGTCAAAATACTTGCTGAATTTAGGACTTTCTCTTACGTTTAATGGATCTCTGTTTTTCATTTCAAAATCTATTGTATAGATAGTTTTTACTGTAGCTGGCCTTTCGCTTAATACTACAATTCTATCTGACATACTTATAGCTTCTGAAATATCATGCGTAACCATTAGTGTTGTAACCTTTTCATTTTTGATTATGTTATAAATATCTTTTGTAACCATTAACCTTGTTTGATAATCTATTGCTGAAAAAGCTTCATCTAGTAGCAATATCTTTGGTTTTATTGCTAAAGTTCTAATTAAAGCAACTCTTTGACGCATTCCTCCTGATAATTGAGATGGATATTTGTCTTTAAATTCATATAGATGGTATTTCTTTAAAAGCTCTTCTACATACTTTCTATTTTCTGGAGTGTTGATTTTCTTGATTTCTAAGCCAAATATAACATTTTTATAAATGCTTCTCCATTCTAGTAAACTATCTTTTTGCAACATATATCCTATTTTAGAAGTAATACCATTGCTTTCTTCTCCATCTATGTAGAGTTTTCCTGAAGTTTTTTCTTCTAAACCTGCAATTATTGATAAAAGCGTTGATTTTCCACAGCCACTCGGTCCAATTATACTCACAAATTCTCCATTATCAACAGTAAAGTTTATGTCCTTCAATGCCTCAATTTCGCCGATACTTTCAATTTTGTCAATATCATTGCCGAAAGCTCTTCAGGAGAATATTCTTTATTATTAACAACAATTTTCGGATATCCATTGACATTTTTCACATCATACTGAATATGTGAGATGTTGTTCTTGATTTCATCATATGTTCCGCCCATAAAACGTTTAATGAGGACTACAGTTTCTTTAGGATTAACAACCGCCTGTCTCTTTGCACTTGCCCCGACTTTTCTTTCGTCATTCTTCAGTGATATTACTGATGGTGTTGTTCTACCGCCTTCCTCATTGATGATTATTGTTGGCTTACCACCTTCCATCACTGCAACCTCACTCAGTGTGGAGCCAAGGTCAATACCTATAATCTTTGACATAATTTATTCCTCCAATACTTCAATACATTATTATATTTATAATCAAGAGCTGCGGATTTTTCCTTTGCTCTTTTTGTCAGTTTGCAACCTGAACCATCGCCGGCCTGAGGATTCTGTCTCCGAGGCGATAGCCCTTTGAAAAGACCTGAGCGATCACATTTTCGCCGAGCGTCTCGTCCTCAACGTGCATCACGCCGTTGTGAATGTTCGGGTCAAATTTTTCGCCCCTTTCGCCGAAGGCCTCAACGCCGAGCTTTTTGAGCGTTTCGCAAAAGCCGGTGTAAATCATCTCAACGCCTTTTTTGAAGCTTTCGATGTCCGTGTCGCCGGTACCCAGAGCGCGTTCAAAATTATCAAGCACACCCAAAAGCTCCTTCAGGCAGTCTGCCTTTGAATCGCCATAGGCAGATTCTTTTTCGCGAACCGAACGTTTTCTGTAATTATCGTATTCGGCAAGGGTGCGAATATGAGCCTCCTTGGCGGCGGCAAGCTCCTTTTCAAGCCTTTCCTCCTTTTCGGTGCTCTTTTTTTCGCTCTTTTTGCCCTCGTGCTTCTTTTCTTTTGCCGTGTCACCTTCGCCGTTTTTCTTTTTGGGTTCGGTGCTTTCTTTTTCGGGCGCGGTGGCGTTCTTTTCCTTTTCGGGGGCTTCTTCCTTTTTGGTTTTAGCCATTGCCATCCTCCTTTGCTTCTGCCGAGCCGTCATC
>OQVO01000701.1_pt1 | contig 10230 bp, 11 predicted proteins | sample 1691511 | NCBI WGS metagenome assembly OQVO01 (sample SAMN03418254, study PRJEB22391) | human gut metagenome | biome: human-gut; feature: organic feature; material: feces | host: Homo sapiens | place: Tanzania | collected 2013-01 | reverse complement strand
ATGTTCTGTCTGCTATAGATAACAAGGAAGTGGTTCCTAAATTTCTCGCAGCTCCAGGCTGGTTGACCTTCCTCCATGCATGAGCCATCTGCGCCTCATCCTCTATCTTCTTTTGATCTCCCTTTATTCTTTTCAAACGGCATGACAGGATGATACCATCCCATTCTTTTCTTTTTAAAGAAGAGGAACGGAAAGAGAATTTTAATTCATCAGGAGAAAATGTTCTCACAGTACCATCCTTCAACAATATTTTCACGTCAACAAGTTGCTGGACAATGCTATCTGTAGAGACACTGGCATTGCCATAGATGGCACCTCCTACCGTACCCGGCAAGTCAATCATACAAGAGTACCCTTTCATTCCATCCTTTATCATTTTTCGCACAATCTGTTTCACACTTGCGCCACATTCGCAATACATGAAATCATCTTCTACATAAAATTGATGAAGCAATTTCACAGAAATCAGATGCTCAATGTTGGTATTCGGACGGATATAGATGTCTGTTTTTGGAGATGAAGAACCAAATCCATACTGCTCGGGAGCTGCATATCCGGGAGTGCCGATCAGCACGGTATCAGACTCGTGTTGTCCGGAAAACTGTTTTGCAGCATTGAAATCTAAAAGCATGGCATAGTTATAACTGGTGATTATGATATTTGAGGGCTTTATATCGCGATGGATTATAGGCGGAGTCATCGAGTGCAGAGCCTCAAGTATATTGCAGAGCATAATCATGTAGCTTCTGATATCGGAAACACTAAGGTCAGAGTTGTCTATTTTTTCCTGCAGGGAGGTTCCACTTATATATTCTTCAATTACGACAAGCTGATTGCCCTGTTCATAGTAATTGATAAGGCGAGGAATTCCGGATACAGGATTGCGATAAAGGTATTCGTACACGCGGATATTGTATACATCAAGGATTTTCTGGACATAAATATTGCCGGAAAGCGCAGATTGAACCAGATAAACCTTGTGCTCTTCATTTAAGGCTGAGATTATTTTGTAATCGCTCATGGTGCATGTATCCTTTCAGGTATCGCTAATGAGGTGTGAATAGTTACAAGTACAAGTATAACAGGGAAAATACAATAATAGATATTACAGGGAAATCATATACAATATTCGAATTAAGTGAAGTTTATGATAGTTTTTATGGTTATGGTTTATATTCAATATATGACAGCAAAAATGATTCGTTTTGCATAATAAATGAAACTGGAAATAAGATAAGCAATAAAAAAATAATTGATATAAGTGAAAATATTGAAATTGTTCGAAAAAATAAGAAAATGACTTATTTCAATATTGTAAATAAGTCATATCTCAAGAACAATAAACTTTATGATATTTGCTATAGTTTTCAAAATGGAATTGCAAAAATCGGAATAAAAAAAACTGGTCAGTCTGTCTATAATGAAACATATTTGTATGGATTAGTAGATACTAATGGCTATGTATTATTACCCTGCGAATTTTCATATATAGATTATAGGTGTCCAAAATACATTACAGTTTCAAAAAGCTGCGAGGATCCTCTGTGGGAAAGAAGAGCAGAATTCGGAATGGTTGATTTGAATAATAATTGGATAATTGAGCCTAAGTATCATTATGTATTACCAGTAACAGATACCGTTGCTGCTTTATGGATTATTGAAGAAAATAAAGAATATTGGGTATTGCATAATATAAGAACCAAGGAATATAAAGCTATAAATTCAAATTACACATTAATCGATAATATCAATTTATTTACCAAGAATAATACAGAAAATATTATTTTATTCTATGATTTAGCTGAAAAGAAATATGGTTTTATAAATACAGAAGGTGATATTGTGTTAAAGCCAGTATGTGAAAGAATAGAATCAAATCCTGATAATGGGTTCTATCAGGTCTTAATCAATGGAAACTGGATGCTGTTCAAAGAGAATGAAGGTGTTTTAGATCCAAAAAAGTATTTGGACTTTAATTGTATACAATAAAATAAAAAGATAATATTTTTAATCTTACGCATTTTACTGGAAATGAACAAAAAATAAGAGAAAATTGGAGTCTCGTACAAATTGAAAGTGGTTTCGGCTATTCAAATTTTAGATATATGTCTTTAGGAAAATAGATATGAAAAAAATATTTATATTATGCTTATCATTATTATTTATATCTTGTGCAAAACACAATGCAACAGAATCATTAATTAATTGTTCTCCTGTTAGGTTTGTGCATAATCAAAAATATGGATTATTCAATCCTAATACAAAAGAAGTGATTTTATATCCTCGTTACACTTATATAGAGCCTTTTTCAAATGGGTATGGATTAGGCAGCTTGGGTGATGAGGGCGATGTCTGTGAAATTATAGATGCTTCTGGTAATATACTTTATTCTTATAAAACTGAACCTCTCAGTCATACATACTGCTATAATGGTTTTTTCTATTATATTAACGATTCAAATGATAATTATTATCATGGTTTGTATAATTATAAAGGAGAACAAGTCTTCAAATCTGATTTTATATACTCAATGAATAACGAATGTATTATAACAAAAGAAAAATCTAACTATGTTTTCTTATTTTTTGATAGCAAAGGAATAAACAAAAAAAATTATTACTGCCAGACTCATATTCCTATGAGCCTTTTTCAAATGGATTTGCAAGGTTTTCTGTTCTTAATAATGATAAAAAAGTTTTTGGTATGATAAAGACTGATAAGACTATTGCAATACCTCCAAAATATAAAAATTTAGGAACAAAATTCAAAGATGGATTCTTAATCGCAGAGAATGAAAACTCATTATATGGTTTATTAAATAAAGAGGGAGATTGGATTATTCAACCGAAATATAAGCAGCTGTTTAATTATTCAGGAAAAGTATTGTCTGCAAAATTGAAAAACTGGAATATAATAGATTTAAAAGAAAAAATAATAAAGTCTTTTCCGGGTAATCTTACAGTTTTATCTGATTTCTTTGATAATACTGCAATATTTTCTATTACTATAGAGGGTTCAACAAAATATGGACTTTTGAATACACAAGGAGATTTTATTCTTGATAATATATGTGAAAAAGTTTTACCTAATCCAGATAAAGGATACTGGCGGATTTTAGTTGATAATAAATGGTTGCTGTTCAAAGAGAATGAAGGTCTTATAAATCCAGAAGAATATCTTGATTTTTCTAAAGTAAAATAATCATTTACATCTTATTAAAATTTATATATATGTTAGATAAAGGTTTTGTTTATAGAATCAACTGAAATTTTCATGATGGAAAGCCTTACAAAAAGTCAATAACAATCGTGAAATTAAATTAATAAAATATTTCAGATATGAAAAGGCAATCAATGCATAAAAAGAAAGTGATAAAAAACTTATAGAATGATTTGAAAATAAATACTATGACAGAAAAAATAAAATAATCAGAGGCCGAATATGAATTTAGAGAAAAAAATAGAAACAATATATAAATCGATAGCCCTTGCAAATTCATTCTATAAGAGGGACAGAACATTCTGTGAGGAAAAGGCAGCTTTTCTGGAGAAAGAAAGGAATAAAGGCTCTACAGTAATACTGCCAGTCGATTTCAATAATGACAGGACAGTTCCGATAGAAGACACAGTCAAATCAGAATATGAGGTAGCTAAGGATGCAAAGCTGGCCAAGACATACATACAGTATGGTCCGAATTCTGATGAATACCTAAAGGAATCAGGATTATTGGCTGTGGCAATAGCAAATAAAATCCTGATTCAATCAAAGGATTACAAACCGGATTCGGAAGAAGGGAAAGCCCTTCTGGAGCATGAATTGACCCATGTCCAGCAATATACGGAGCAGCGGATAGCAGGCACAGATGAGCCGGAACTAGAAGAAGAGGCAGAGAACAATGAAAAGAATTCAAGGTATAATCCATCTCCTCTTATAACAAAAAAAATCGGAAACAAAGAATACGCGTACACGAAAAAAAAATGGAAAGAAATAAGCCAAGACTGCTTAAGGGAAGTCGAATCATGGATTGAAAATCAGGAGAAATTTTTATCAGAAGAAGAATATTATAAACTGCTGCTTAGATATGAGGAATGGGAAAACAGAGAAAAAATAAAATGGATATGGTAAATAATTCCAAACAAAATTGTGTAGCTGATGATAAAGGAATACAGCTACTGCATAATAAGGAATCGGTTTTCGCAAATAGCAGATAGATCTGGAGGATGCCGCAGCTGAAAAAGTCAGGCTTCCGCCAGGCACAAGACCCATGGCAGGAAAGACAGGAGCGGAAAAAGGGCTTGAGGAAATCAAGGCAATGCGGACAAGGGCGAGGGCGGAGAAGCCCGAGATGAGCATGCTCTCCGAGGAGGAAAAAAAAGAGGCAAGTGTTCTGATAGAAAGCGTTTCCGCGGAAGAGAGAGCCGAGCTTATTCACCTGACCGGGGGAGACTACAATACCATGACGCCGCTCCTTATAAGGGAGTACCTGTGGCGGAAGAAGAACAGGAGGAAGCTCAGGGGGCTTTCGGATGACGTAAGGGAGGCTGAATACAGGGGCTTCCGGTTAACCCCAGACAAGGGGAAGCCGTATACATACGGCACGCTTCCAGTCTCCATGGCAGCGGAGACAAATCCAGGCAGCAAAGAAAGGGAAGCCGGACATAAGGCATCTGGTGTGGAAAATCTATATTCATCCGGCACGACGCTAATCTCCCAAGAAATTCCTTTTGCCGGGGCAACTATAAGCGGCAAAGAAAGGAACGAATCTTCCCGCGATACAGCGGAAAGAGGCATAAGTCCTGTAATAGCGGAATATCTGATGGCTCGCGCGGCAGAAAAAAGACAGGACAGCGCAGGTGATGAAAAGGGAAGCGCAAGCAGCGGCAGAAGCAGTCAAGCCGCCACGCTGGAAATACCGCCCAGCCGCCATGAGCGCATAGACCTTGAGGAGCCGCATAGGATGGGCGAAGTCTTGAGGAATTCCCTGGAGGGGCTTTCAGAGATGAGGATTCCCGCAGGGAAGGCGGATCCGATGGCCATAATGAACGCGAACTACGAGCATGACAGAGCCGTTCTTGCAAAGACAGACCCGATGTTCGCGAGAAACCTGTTCCATGATGTCGGCCATGCAGACGGAAGCGGGGAAATAACTGAGAGGGAGATTCAGAAGATTGTAAGCAAACAAAGCGACGACCTTTTTGAGAATCTTCTAAGGAAATAAACATGACAGATTTATCAACTGCGGCTAATTCTCCAGGAGCCTTCAAGAATGTATATGACAGCATCATAAGCCTTATAGAGCTTTCAAAGGCATTGCCTGAGACGGCTGCCAGAAATATTTACAGGAAAAAGGAAAGCTCATTGACGTCATATCAGAATAAGGAAAGCACTGTTGAGCGGGCAATGTTCAGGGACAGAGTCCATGCTGTAGACACGGTGACAATCAATAATTTCAATGCAAAGACAGGAAACGACCTGAAAGATGTAAAAATGGTATACGGTCCTTCATCTGATGAATACACAAGAAGCCGCCATGCGCTGGCAATAGCTGTCGCAGGCACAATATATTTCAGGAACGGCTCCTATAAGCCGGAGACAGAGGAGGGGCAGAAGCTTCTGGCCCATGAGCTGACGTATGTGGCGCAGTTCAAAAATAAGGAGGACTACAGGAATATATCTAAAGAGCAGAAAGAAGCCGAGGCGGAGTCAAACGAGCAGAATGAAGTGCATGAAAGTGATCCTGTTGAATCCCGAAAAATAGACGGTGTGGAATACAGGCTGAAGAAATCACTATGGAAAAGAATAGACAATGAGACAAAGCTTTCACTTGAGAGAAAAATAGAAGAGGCGGAGAAAGCCATGAGCGACAGCGACTTTTACAGGCTGCTTCTGAACTATGAAAGATGGGAGGAGCGGACAAAATGGGAAATATAATCAGCAGGAAACAGGCGGCCGGGCAGATAAGAAAAACACTGGAGTCCTTTTATATGCTATCTCGCAGTGTTCCGGGAGAGGGCGCAACAGGAGAGAATGACACCCCTGAGCTCGAAAGATTTTTCATCCTTTGCGGAAAGCTTGGCGAGAACATCCGGAAGAAGGAGTATGACACCGTATTGGACTCACTGGATGCAGAAAGTTTCCGCACTTTTTACCATACAGTCGGAATCCTGGCGGAAAGCTATAGTCTTCATAATGCAAAATATTTCAAGGAGAACGAGCCTGCGGGAATTACAGGAGAGGACGGTGATACAAATGGTAATTTGTACCATTACTCGGGGAACAGTCCAATCAGATATACTGACATGGATGGAAGAAACCCTATATCTTGGTTAATACCGGATCCTGAAAAACTTTCTACGGAAGAAGCTAGAAATTGGATTGAAAAAAATGTCTGTGCCAATGATATTTTTCCCATTTGTCGAGAAATGTATAAAAAGTCTTTATCTGGAGATAATACAGATTATGTAAAAGAAATAGGATCATTTATTTCTAATGCTATGGCTTCAGATAAGAAAGCGTATGTTAATCAAAGAATACTGAATAGACTGAAAAATGGTATAACTTCAGGCAAAAATGGACAAACTGGTTGGTCAAAAGCAGATTTAAAATTATCAATTGGTTCTGCTACATTCTCTTGGAAATTGAAAAATTACGATTCTAAAAATGAAAAGGCTGTTGTTGAAGTTTATATTAAAGATAATTTTGATTTTAATAAAGGAGGTTCAGGTGTTCGATCAAATGATGGTGAAAAACTGACGGCTTTAGGAAGAAAGGCTGAATTATCAAGTTATAAGGTCGATATAACGTATTTAATTGAGTTTAAAGTAAAAATTCCTGAGGAGAATTAATATGCGAAAAATACATTTGTTGCTTTTAATCATCTGGACTTTGTTATTTTCCGCTTGTAAAGATAAAGCATTTAAGGAATTTGAATCAGGCGATTATATATTAGGCTATAGTGTGATTATTGATAATTCCTATACCATAGGAAATAGAGACTTTGTAATTCCGGAATTACCTTGTGGACTGTATTTGTACTTTGATTCAGCAGATGATTCTTCATACTTTCCAGTATTGGATTACCAAGGCCGTTTTGAAGATGTAAGTTTTTATCCAGTTTATGGAATAAAAAGAATATTTGAAAATGAAGATTGCCTTGAAATTGAAACCATAAATGGATTTTTTTCCATTAATTTATCGAGTGTTAATGAAGCTGAGCGAATTGATAAATCAGATGGAATTTTGCTCTATGATTTTTCAAGTATCAAAGAGAAGGCGGTTTCAAAATATGTCAGCGATATTTTTGGAATTCAAAGTAAACAGCTGTTGAGAAAGTACAATGTTGATTTTGCAACACCATTAATAAATGGAATTGTCTGGGCAGGAAAAACTTCAGAGGATGTTTATTTTGGTAAAACTATTTACTCATATTTTGTAATCCAAAGGAGCGAAATTATCTATTTCCATAATGAACAGGAATTTAATCTGTTTTGCAAAGAAAATATAAAAGATAAATCATTGATACTTTCGTCAAAATATATGTATAGGTAAAGGCATATAATTTAACGTATGATCCTAGTGTAAATTTTGGAGATAAAAAATGAAAGTAAAATTTATTGCACTATTTTTTATGGTATGTTTTACGAGTTGCTTTTCAGAAAATAAAGATATTTTTTCTATAAAGGATACAAAGAAAAATATAGAATTTTCATTAAATGATTCACGGGCAAAAATTGAAGAATTATATCATATAACAGAAACAAACCAAGATTTCGTTTCAACTAAAGGTCTTGAAATTTACTTTATTAATAATAGAATTTTGTCTATAGATATTCAATCGTCATATTATAAATTGAGCGGAAATATAAGTGTTGGAAGTTCAATAAAAAAATTATATAAAATATATAATAGACAACCTAATTTTGCAGGGAAATTTGACGATGAAAGTTTTTTTTATGATTATTATTATCCACTAAGAACAGAATCTCCATGGAAAGAACCCCAGAATGTGCTTAGATTCATCTATCAAGATGAAAAAATAAAAGAGATTGTTCTTTTCTACACAGAATGATGTAATTATATATATAGAGGAAAAGGTCAGCAGTCTGGCAGCAAGGCTTCTTGAGGTTGCAGTTCCTGAAAAAGAGGTTCCTTTTGAGCAGCTCATAAAGCCACGCAGGGATTTATCTGGAGCAGAGGAGAATAAGCCAGTTGTCGCAATCGGAAATATGAATGAAAGAAAAGACTTCGAGCCGGTCTATGATACCAGGGCGGAAGCCGATATAAGCGACGCAGTCCTGCTTATCCTGAGAAATCTTTATGTTCCCAAAAGCGGCGGCAAGGATTCCACAAGGAAGCTGCCAGAGCTAAAAAAAGAGCTTCTGGAGATTGCGGAAAAAAACGGGAGCAGGGAAGACTTTATCAAGGCCGTTTCAGAAAGGTTCAGCATCCGCTCTGACATCCAGGACGAGGCCGCAAGGGAAGAGGTTCTTGAAGAACATAGGGCTGATCCGGTGATTGACTACAGAATAGGAAACAGAATATATAAGCTAAAGAAAAGCCAGATAGCAGCAATAGAACGGAATGTGGAGAGCGAACTGGACAACTGGGTAGAAAGCCAGGAAAAAAGCATGAGCCCCCAGGAATATTACGACCTTCTGCTGAGATACGAGAAATACACGGAAGAAAAACTATGGCGGAAATAACAGTAAAACAGCAGACAACGAAAGAAGAGGCAAGAGAAGCAATAGTCGAGATACTGAGCCGGTTCAAAAGCCTGCTTCTTGAGATAAACAGCAAGCCCAAGGCGGTAAAGGGCAGCGAGCTGGACAGGCTTGCGTCAATGATGGAGGAAAACAGTTTCATATGTGCCATGTCAAGAATAACGCAGTCAGACTTTGAGAACCTTGACAGCGAGGGTCATAAACAGCTCCTCTTAAAATGCGGCCTGCTGTCTGAGAAATATTCGCTCGGAGTAAGAGTGCCTAAAGATGTGGAGGTGCAGGAGGAATCCATTCCGTTATCCGAAGGGCGCTGGAAGGTCTATCTTGATAAATGCAGTAATGTGTGTAAAGTTGAATATGGGTCTGATAAAAACAAAGTCCAGATAATATCCCCGAATGGTATTGCCGGGAGTGAAACTCTTATGAAAGGAGCAGAATATGATGGCAAAGGTTTTGCGAAAAAACTGCTTACAGCGGCTGGAATTGAGCCAACAGAAAAGAACGACCTAATGATGCAGAACAGAATGCTGGATGACGGTTCGTTTTATATCAATAAAGAAGAAGGCTGGATAGAAAAAGAAAAGTATTTCCTTGAGAAAATCACTGCAAAAGGGTTTCTTACATTAAAGGACTACAAGGATGTTACGGTGAAGGCTGTCTATGAAGACGACAAGGGAGAGTTGACCTTCTCCTACATCATGGACGGAAAAACTGAGAATCTGTTTGTTGTAAAGGCCAGCAACAGGCAGAAGAAAAGACAATGGCCAACGAGTACAGGAGAGCTTAATTCATCTCCAATATATACAATGCCGAACAGTAAAGGAAAACTGATTGTTCCTTATAAGCCAGAAAAATTCCCTAATGGTAAATGGAAAATTACTGCTTTTGAAAAGAACGACACTGAAGAATATGGACCATATAAGATCAGAACAAATGCTATTAGAAATGTTACTGGCTATAAAGCAAAAAAAGATGATAATAAAATCTTGATTGACTGGGAAAAAATAAAAAACGATAAAGGTGAAAATGAAATGTTTGAGGATGGTCATTTATTAATACATGGAGGAACAGGAAGAATTATAGAAAATCTATCCGAAGTAGAAAAATTGGATGCTAGAAAAGGAACAAATGATTATAAGGGAACAACGCTTGGATGCATAAGAATTTGCAATTTAGATGTTTATTTGATTGTTCATGTTCTGTCCAATTATCTGAATATAAAAGGTAATATTGAATTGGAGGTAAAATAAAATGAATAAGAAATTTTTTATTTGCTTTTTATTCTTTTCTCTTATGTATACTATTTATTGTTCGGAATACACCACAATTTTGAAAAATAAACTTACTTCTCTTTCAGACCAAGGAATAACTTCAATTGATAAAAAAACTGTATTAAAATTTGACAAAGATGGTTATTTATCTTCAGTTATATCAGATGATATTAATATTACTATTAATCACAAAGGGGCTTCTTATGATTTATTTTTTCAAGATAATGAAGAATCATGGC
>OQVO01000700.1_pt1 | contig 10232 bp, 9 predicted proteins | sample 1691511 | NCBI WGS metagenome assembly OQVO01 (sample SAMN03418254, study PRJEB22391) | human gut metagenome | biome: human-gut; feature: organic feature; material: feces | host: Homo sapiens | place: Tanzania | collected 2013-01 | reverse complement strand
AATGGGAAAAAATGCAGACATAGGAAAAATAATTGTATAATTAGTTACCACCACAAAAACTACAGCACCTAGAATCTACCTAACAGCTTTCATAGATTATCGCCAAACCTTTCAAGAGCCTCCATCAGCTCATCATCTTCTATGTTGAATAAATCCTTGTCACCTGCACAATCAATCAAAAGCTGTCCCAAACGCAGGTCTGGATGCTCTCTCCATACTTCTTCAAGTTTTCTAATTACTGGTGATATACGACCACGTTTTCTTGTGGTTTTCCCTGAACAATGCACATATAACATACACCCATCAAACTCAAAGAAATAACAGTCCTGTTTTAAATCTGACTCATACTTATTAACTGCATCATCAAAAATATCGAGGAAAGTCTGTAGTTTTTCATGTGTTTTTATCATCTGTATAAAAACTTAAAATCTCCTCATCAACAAAATCATCACCCATTTTTACTTTGACTGTTTCCAGCTTAATATAGGTAACTCCCTCTTTTTCTAAACCTTTAACAAGCTCTGCTTTAAAATCCTTGTTAAAACAAGCACATATACTACCCCTGTTTTGATAGAAACAAGGAATATGATAACTCAACCACATAAAATCATCCTCCTTCGTAATATATCTGGAATCAAATCCTCAAATAGAGGTAAGACTTCTTCCTCACCTAATACCTCGATAAACTCTTTTATTCATCATCTTTTATACCTCCATTATAAAATAAATTGTTTGATAACATTCCTGCTAGTATGATATTTTTGTTTTTTCTAACTTCACTTTCTGGTTCTTGCACTAAAATTTGTGAAAATACATTATTAAATCTTTTATCTTTTAAATAAATGTCATAATTATATTTTTCATATAAATCTCTAAGTTCTTTTTTAAGCACAGTTATATTTGCGGCTTTTATGAATGGTTCTGTTACATCTTGTGTAAGCTTTGATGCTTTGCTTTTTGATAGTAAATAATATGCAACTTGTCCCATTAGAAAGTAATATTCTTCATCTGTTTCTATATTGTTTCCTTCTAAAACAATGTTTTTACATTTTTCTTGAATATTATTAAGCTTCATTTCTTCACTCTCTCCTTTTTCATTAAAATAATCTTTAAATGCTATCCACAAGTTCATTGCTCTTTTTGAATTGTTAGTAAATTTTATTCCTAAGTTCAAATCATCGACTAATGTTCTTTCAACTACTTCTGATGCTATATTGTCTAAATTTTGCAAGAAAATATTTCTCTCTTCTCTTTGAAACAAATAGAAAAACGCTTGTGAATATTTTTGCAAAAGTTCCTTTTTCCAATTTGCTATTAATGATTTTGATATTTTTTTCTTTTCAAAATCATAATATGATTCTCTTATATAGTTTCTTTTGTTATCTTTACTTGTGTTTCAAATCCAAGTATTGTTTGTATACCACTCTAATCCATAAATATTTGATGTTGTGAAATCATTTTCTTTATGTCTCATATAATCCTTACAGGTAAATAGTCTAATTTCAGTATTAAAACTACTCTTATAATCAAAGTCTTCTATTTTAGCTACTCCATTATTTCCATTTACTTTTAAGATAAATAAGTCTTTATTTGATATATTTTGTTCGCTTTGTGGAATACCCTTAAATTCCCAATCAACTGGCAATTTTAGTACACTTTCATTTATACCGTTGTTATACAACCAAAGATAGATTTTATTCATAACATCTATATCTCTAATTGACACAAGTGATCCAACTTTAAATGGTGTAGTTTTTAATTCTAGGTATGGCTTTTTAGAATTACATCCAAAATTATAATTGTTTGCTCCAAATATATCTCCATTTTGTTTTATATTATTTTTATTTGTATTAAATAGTTTTGTTCTAATATAAAAGTTACTTACTCTTTCATACTCCTCATTACTATTATCAATAAAAACTTTTATCCATGTTGCTTTTTTAAGTTTTTCTTCATCAGTTAATTTCTTACCTATAGTTTTGAAAATATAAATCATCTTTTCTTTATATATTTCAATTTCTTCATCTGTATACCCATCATTTATTATTCCTATTTCTTCCTTGCTTTTCCCTAGGTTTTTAAGTGATTCATAGTATTTTATAATTCCTTTTTCAAAAATATTAGTTGGTATTGCTTCACTTTTCAAATCATTGGTAAAGTCTGTGCAAGATTCATTTTTAAAAAATAAAGTATAAATGTTATTGCTAAATATTTTTTTCATTGTGTTATATTTAACATTATCAATTTTTTCTTCATATTTAGTATCCATTGCTTTGTTAGAATTGAGACATTTGCTATAAAAATCTTTTTTCTTCAAATATTCAAACAATTCGGAATTATCTGGTTCACCTTTTTCAACAACAAGTTTTTCAATTGTGTCATCTTTATTTACTAGGAAATATATACCATCCTGCATTTTATATGTATCTAATACTACTTTGTTATCTTTAAAATAGTTTTTAAAAGTGTATAATAAATCATAAGTCATCTTCTCACCTCCATTTGTTATATTGCTCTACAAAAGCCAAATCCTAAAGCGTTTTTTTCTAAAATTCCAATAGATAAAGCTAAGTATGCCAAGTTTTGTGAAATAGGGTCTTCTTTTACTTCAATTTCAAACTTATTGCCTAGTAAATTAATGTTTTTATATGGTACCTTTATTGGTTTTAAATTTGTTTGTTTTACATTTTTTATAAAATCTTCTTTAATGTCTGTGTCAAAAATATTGTTATACTTTTTTTGAATATTATCTAACATTCTCTTTTTTACAAATTCCATATCATCACTTATTTTATAACTTCCTGTTTCTGTTGTTATTATTGATGGGGTAAGAGTAATTAGTTTGGTTATTTTTCTTTGTGTATTAGTTTGTATATTAGTCATAATAATTTTAAAATCTGAATCAACTTTTTCAATTTTTTGTTTTATTTTCATTGCCATTTTCAAGTCTAGGAATCTTATGTCAAATGTATATAATTTGTCTGTTTTATAAACTCCATCTTTTTCAACTGGATATAAATTGCAGAAAACATAGTTTTTATATTCATTTTTTTCGTGTAATTCCTTTAAGTCCTCATATTGAAGCATTGTTCTTGCTATTAATTTTGATATATTTTCATAAACTAAATTACTACTTATTTCTGCCTTTGGCATAACTATTAATTTCAAATTATAATATTGCATCTTTTCACCTCCTTCATCTCATATTTCTAAAAACATTTGTAGTATATCATACACACCTATGCAAAAATTGTCGAAATTTGTAGAATAAGAAAAATTTTTTTACTTTTTTGTTTTATTATATTTGTTTTTCACTTGTATGTCAACATTAACTTGTTTTACCTTACCCCTTCTATCCTTATCCCCCTCAATTTTCTAAACCCATAACTCATTACATCTCTATCATAACTATTCCCATAAAAAACACCTCTTACAATAATATGCTTTATTATTGTAAAAGGCTTTATCTTATTTATATTTCTTTATCTCAACTATTCTTTTTCCTTTTTTATTTTCTCCTAAATCTTCTCCTACTATGAATTTTCCCTTTCCTCGTATTATTAAAACATCTCCTATATTTACTATTTTTGATTGCTTTGTTTCTATCTTGCAATTTATTGAAACTTTTTCACTTTCAATGAGTTTTGCTGTTTCGTTTCTTGAAAGTTTTGTTATTTCTGATACTATGTTATCAAGCCTCATTGAGTTTGATGTTATTTTAAATATATCAAATTCTGGTTCTTTTACTTCTATGTTGTCTATGTCTATTATTGATATTTTAGATTTTTTAAACTTAGTAGTTGTAATTAAGCTGTTTTTTATGTACTCTGCGTTTTCGGCTAGGATTATTATATATGCTTTATCTTCATATACTAAAATGTCTCCCATTCGTTCTCTTATTATTCCAAATTGCATTACTGTTCCTAAATAATCTCTATGTTGATATTTGCCTTTTTGCTCGTTTGGTAAGATTATTTCAATTACTTTTATTATGTTCTTAATGTTAGATGTTGCTATTTCTTCTGTTAGTTTTTCTGGATACATTAAGAGTATTTTGCTTTCTGCTCCTTCGTATCCACCTGTAAATATATAGTTTTTAAACTTTTGTCTTTCTAATTCTTTTTGAATGATGTTTTTTTCATTCAAGTTTAAAAAGTCTGTGTATGTAATTTTATTTCTTGTTTTGCAAGACTGTAATTTATCGTTTAGCTTTGCTATTATTAGTTTTTCTTCTCGATTTGTTTCCATTATTGCTCCTTCTCCATTATTATACACATGAATTGCTTATTTATCAAGTCTTTGCTGGTTTTATTTTAAAAGTGGAGCTGACATATGCTCCACTTAAACTATATATTTAATCTCATTGTTTGGAAAATACTGTTTCATTTTCTCTATAAAGAATTTTGTGCCTTCTTCTCGTATTTGTAGTTTATACATGTATTTTCCTTTACCCCTTCCTGTCATTTTTGTTTCATCAAAAAGATTTAATGCGTTTGGAAAAGCCTCTTTGTTTATCATTTTGTGAACATAGCTATATGTCATAAAAATCAATTCAAAGAAGGCACTTTTCTTAACTGCTGTACTTAAGTTTTCTTGCAAAAAAATTAATAAATTTTCATATTCTTCTTTCCAGTTATCTACAAAAATAATTGGTGCAATAAGAATTCCTACTTTGTAACCGGCTTCCTGAAGCTTGTTTATCGCTTTTACTCTGTTTTCTAAATTTGATGTTCCAAATTCTACCCTACGAATTATATTCTCTGGATTAACACTCATTCTTACAATTACTCTGCCTTTATGATCTAAATTTAAAATAGGGTCTACCATATCAAACTTGGTTGGAAATGTTAAATATCCTCTATTGTTATTAGCAAAATTGGGGATTGTCCATTCTAAATTGTTTGTTATTGTATTTTCTAAAATTAAATCACTATTGCTTCCTATCTCAAAAGTTAGCTCTTTTTCACTTTGATTTGATGTTTTAATTATCTTGTTTAGCATTTCTTCTCTATTTACAAAAAGCCTCAAATATGAGCATTTGTTGTAATTGCACACTAAATAACAGTACATACACATTGCTGTGCAACCAGATGAAGTGTATGGCACAAGGAAATCGGAAGTTTTGTGATTTGGAACGAATTTATGCGTTTTTCTAATTCCAATTATTAAATATTTCTTCATATCTGTAAAATCACAATTTCCTCTACATCTCATTTCTGGTATATTGTTGTGGTTCTCAATTATCATTTTGGGAACATCTTTATATTTTTCTAAAAGCTCTTGACCAAGTTTATAGTTTGTTATATTTTCTTCATACAAAATCTCTTTTGGCATAAACATTTTGCTTTCACCTCAAGAATATTTTGGTTGATTTTTAATTTAATTATGTAATTCATAAGCAAAAAAATGCAGTCTAAACTGCATTTTTTTATACTTTTTTTATTCTAAATGTAGGTATTCCTGTTGAATATGGTGCTATATCATAGTGTTGGTAATAAATATATACTGCATCTTTTGTTAGATAAAAACTATTTGGGTTAAATGTACTTATAACAAGCTGGCAGCTATCTTCAAAAAATACTCGTGGATTTGCTGCAATTTGTCTGTTTATTTCTTTGAATATGTCTACCATAAAATATGGATTATTCTTAAATACATCTTCTAGTTTAATCATTCTGCCTGTTATCATATTCCAGTTTTGTGATGTCCTAATAGTATCTCCATGTGCTCCACCTGAATAGATGTATTCATCTGCATACAAACTTATAACATTATTTGCATTTAATGTTACCTCATAATTTCGAACAACCTCGTATGCCCTTTGTGGGTAACCATTCTTTTTGTTATACTTATAAAGTTCCACCGCTTGCTTAAATAGCTCATTTTCACTTCTTCTTTGCAAATCTAAAGCCTGCTTTTTGTTGTATATATTGAAGTTAATTATGCCAAAACTATGTGTTTTTGCTTCAATATATGGATAGTTAATTTTGTAAGTTAGAACCACTGTACCTTCATACATCATTTTTCTTTCTAAAACATTATTATCAATTTTATACATAAAAATCCCCCTCAAGTAAATATATGCTTGAGGGGTGAGTTTTGTTATTCTATTTCAAACTATCTACAACCATCACAAACTTAACTTCTCCGCTATTTCCTTCACTTATCATTCCAAAGTTATTATATTCATTGCTTAAATCATTTAGTTTTTCAACTCTTTTTGAAATGTTCTTTACATCTCCATTTATTAAGTTACATACTTTTTGTATTCCTTCTGTATCAAATTTTGTTGCTCCTTCTGCTAAGCTTTGTGTTCCGTTCTTTAAGGTTTGTAGTGAGCTTGGTAATTCCTTAGTTGAGTTTGTAAGTTTTGCTAGGTTTTCTTCTAATTCTTTTGTTCCTGCTGATATTTTTTGTAGACCCTTTTCTAAGGCCGTAATTTGGGCTTGTGATGTTTCTGTTGGTGTTATTTTGGCTATTACTGCTTCATTTGTTTTTTCTTGTTTTGTTAGTGCTGTAATTCTTGCGGTTAACCTATTTGCTCTTGTTGTTAACTCATCTATTGTTGTTTGCATTGCTGTTTTATCTGCTTCGTCTGTTAATTTTGCTTTTAATACTGTTAGGTTTGTTATTTGTTTTTTTAGCTCTCCTGCTTCTGCTGTAGCCTGTGTTATTTCGCTATTTAATACTTGGTTATTTGATTGTAACATTCCTATTGATGTTGTAATTAAGTCTGTAAGTTTTTGTTTTAATGCATTTATTCCTACAACTAAGCCTTCTTCACCATTTACGCCTGCATTTAATTCTTGTGCACCATTATATAATGCTACTGCACTTTGTGGTAGTGCTCCTAGTTTTGAACTTAGAAGTCCAACTCCTTCGTTAACTTTATTTGCTCCATCTACTATTTGTTTGCTTGATTCTTTTAGTGTGTCTGCTTTTGAATATACTGTATCTAGTTTATCAAATATTTCTAAGTCGCTTAAGTCTACCATTTTTGCTGTTACATAAGTAATTATGCTGTTTTGTTCAAAGTCTGTTGTGTCTAAAGTTATTTCAATGCTTGTTGGTATATCTATTTCTTTTTTAGATACGTTTAAACTTTCTTGTAGTCCAGGAAGTGCCATTCCTACTAATGCTGTTTTTGAACCATCATCTACTAATTTTCCGTTTGTAATTGAGATGTTTTTGTTATTTGTATTATCAAATACTGTTCCTGCAACTACTACAAATGGAATGTACATTGTTGTTTTTCTTCCATTTACTGTTACTTCTCTTGCCTCTTTGTTTGTGTATTCTATTGTTATTTTAACATTACCTGATTTGCCTACTATATCTTTTGCTGAGATTTCTTCTCCATTTAATTCGTATTTTATGTTACAAGTAACAGGTAATTCTTGTGTACTTTCACCTTGATAATAAATGTCGTTTCCATTTGCTTGCCATACAAGCTTGTTATCTTGTTTTTCAAATGTTTCATCACCATTTGTATTTTCAATATTGATTAAGTTTGATAAGTCTTCTATTATTTGTTCATTATCACTGTTTTCTATATGTGTTGTTACTATTGTTTTATATGCGTTTCCTTCATTATCTAGTTTTGAATATACAGTTTCTGATTTTGTATATGCAAATACTGGTGCTGATGTTGTTGCTATAATGGAACATAAGGCTGTTCCTGCAATTATTTTTGAAATTTTATCTTTCATAATTCATTCCTCCTAATTTTTAACTTCTTTCATTCCCATTGTTGTTTTGCAAATTAATTTATCAAACATCATTAGGAATGCTGGTAATACTGTTATTACAACTACCATACTAATTAATGCGCCTCTAGACATTAATGTACATAGTGAACCAATCATTTCAATTTTTGAGTAAACACCTACTCCAAATGTTGCTCCGAAGAAGCACAAACCACTTGTTACTATTGAACTTATTGATGTTCCTAATGCTTCATCTATTGCTGATTTCTTGTCTTTTCCTTCTTTTCTAAGTGTTATATATTTTGTTGTTATTAATATTGCATAATCTATTGTTGCTCCAAGTTGTATTGTTCCTATTACAATTGATGCTACAAATGGTAGGCTTGTATGTGTGTATGCTGGTATTCCCATATTTATAAATATTGCAAATTCAATTATTGTAATTAATATTACTGGTAATGATATTGATTTTAATACAAATATCATTATGATAAATATAATTGATATTGAAACTGTATTTACACTATTGAAATCGTGGTTTGCAATTTCAACTAAGTCTTTCATTAAAGGTCCTTCACCTGCTAAGATTGCATCTTTATCGTATTCCTTTATGATGTCATTTACTTTTGTTATTTGCTCATTTAGCTCATCTGTTGCCATTTCATAATTTGAATTAATTAATATTAATTGATATTTATCATTTTCAAAAACTGATTTAATATCATCTGAAAGCATTTCTTCTGGCAAGCTAGATAGTTTTGCATAGCTTAATGTCCATTCTATTCCATCTACATTTTCAATTTCTTCTAGCATTTCTTTTATTTCGTGTGTTGGAACACTTTTATCTATTAATGCTATTTCAGTTGATACCATGTTGAATTTTTCTTTTAGCTCTGTGTTTGCTTCAATGCTTGGTAATGTTTTTGGTAATGATTTATCTAGATTATAGTAAACTTCTGTATGTGTGTATCCCCATACTGCAAATGGTAGAACAATTACAAACACTGCAATTATTGCCCAGCGATGTTTAATATTGAAGTCTTTTAAATGTTTGAATTTTGGCATTATTTCTTTGTGTTTAGTTTTTTCTATTGATTTATCAAATGTAAGTATTAATGCTGGTAAAACTGTTACTACACAAATTAGTCCAAATAGAACACCTTTTGCCATAACCAAACCTATATCTTTTCCTAATGTTAAGTTCATGCTACATAATGCTAAGAAACCTGCAATTGTTGTAAGTGAACTTCCTATTACTGATACGAATGTTTTTGAAATAGCTTGTGCCATTGCTTCTTCTTTATCTTGTGTCTTTTCTTTTTCAGCTATATAGCTGTGATATAGGAATATTGCAAAGTCCATTGTTACACCTAATTGTAATACTGCACTTATGGCTTTTGTAATGTAAGATATTTCTCCTAGGAAGATGTTTGTTCCCATGTTGTATAGAATTGCTATTCCAATGTTTAGTAGTAAAAATACTGGTGCTACGTAAGAGTCAAGTGCTAATTGTAGAATTATGAAGCATAGAACAACTGCAATTGCTACATAAATTACAACTTCTGAATTAGATAAATCTCTTGTATCTAATACTGTTGCTGACATTCCACTTATTTTACATTGTTTATCTGTCATACTTCTTAAAGTTTCAATTGTTTCTAGTGTTTTGTCTGATGATATTCCTTCTTTAAATGTTACTAGAAGTGCTGTTGTTCCATCTTTATATACCTTGTCTTTAATATCATCTGGTATCATTTCAACTGGAATGTTTGTGCCTAAAATATCTGAAACACCAACTACTTTTTCTACATTATCGGTGTTTCTAAATTTCTCCTCTAATTTTTTAATATCTTTTGTTTTCATATTATCTAATAGCACTATTGAATATGATCCCATGTTGAAGTTGTTTTGCAATATATTTTGTCCTTGCATTGTTTCAATGTTTTCTGGAAGATATACTAAAATATCGTAGTTTACTCTAGTTGCTTTCATTCCAAGAAATGATGGAATTAATAATAATATTGCTATTATTAAGATTAATGTTTTGTTTTTACATATTTTTCTTGCAAAGTATAACATTTTTTTCTCTCCTTTCATTTATGACTAATGGTCACTTTCTATATATTACCACTTTTATGACCATTGGTCAATAGTTTTGTTGAATTTTTTTTATTTTTCTTACAACTTGCATTTACTTTGCAAAATTGCACTTGATTTTTTGCTTGACCTTTTTTTATTACAATATATTATATTAATAAAAATTAATATTGAAAAAAATCAAAATTTAATGTATTATAAGCATGTACAAAACATTAATGAAAGGATTGTATTATGAAAGTAAGTAATATTTTTAAATATATATTTATAATATTTTATGATTTTTTACAAAAAAATATCCATATTATTATAAAATATTTTTAAAAAATTTTTTAGATTTTTTTTCTTTGTCTGACTTTTGATTGTTTTTTAGCCATTAATACATTGAGTTTTCTTTTTTCTCTCTTTCTTTTTTATAATTTTTTCTTT
>OQVO01000698.1_pt1 | contig 10268 bp, 11 predicted proteins | sample 1691511 | NCBI WGS metagenome assembly OQVO01 (sample SAMN03418254, study PRJEB22391) | human gut metagenome | biome: human-gut; feature: organic feature; material: feces | host: Homo sapiens | place: Tanzania | collected 2013-01 | reverse complement strand
CTAAATACTTCAGTACTTTCTTTATATTTTTTAGAAATATTTTTCCTTACCCCTTGATTTTTTTGAAATAAAAGCATACAATAGTAGCATCGAAAAAAACTAAATGGAAGGCAAAAGCCTAACAAAAGGAGTGTCTTATGAAAATCATTTTAGATGCAATGGGCGGAGATAATGCACCAGAGGCAACAATAAAGGGTGCAGTAAAAGCTATAAATGAAATTAACTCAGAAATTATTTTAGTTGGAAATGAAGAAAAAATAAATAAAAAAGTAAAAGAACTATATGGAAAAGATAGTATAAAAGAAATATCTGATAGAATAAAAATCCATAATACAACTGAAGAAATAACAATGGAAGACATACCAACACAAGCTATAAAACACAAAAAAGATTCTTCAATGGTAGTTGGTTTTAAACTATTAAAAGAAGGCGAAGGAGACGTATTTGTTTCAGCAGGAAACTCTGGAGCATTACTTACAGGAGCAACTTTACTAGTTGGAAGAATAAAAGGAGTTGATAGACCAGCAATGGCACCAATGCTTCCATCATATAAAAAAGGTGTAATGCTTGTAGATGCTGGGGCAAACACTAATTGCAAACCAACAAACCTTTTACAATTTGCACAAATGGCAAATGTATATTTAAAGAAAATATACAACATAGAAAAACCAGCAATAGGTCTTTTAAACATTGGTACAGAAGAGACTAAAGGCAATGAGTTAATGAGAGAAAGCTATCAACTACTAAAACAAGAAGCAGAAGATCATGGAATTAACTTTGTTGGAAATATTGAAGGTCGTGATGTTTTCTCAGGTAAAATTGATGCAGTTATTACAGACGGATTTACAGGCAATGTATTTCTAAAAACTGTTGAAGGTTTTGGAAAATTAGTAAAAAGAAGCTTAACAGAAAGTCTAAAAAAGAATATAGGAACTATGCTTTGTGCATTACCAGCAATGCCTTCAATTAAAAGATTTAGCAAAACAATGGACTACAAAGAGTATGGTGGAGCACTATTTTTAGGTGTTCAAAAACCAGTTGTAAAAGCTCATGGAAGTAGTGATGAAAAATTATTTTATTACACAATAAAACAGGCTGAAAACTTTGCAAAAAGTGGAACTGTTGAAATCATAAAAAAAGAATTTGAAAAAAATCAATAAAAACTATTGACATTTTCGAATTGATATAATATCTTAATATAGATGAATGTTATAGCAAAATTAAAAGGGGGTGTAAACTAATGAGTTCAGAAGAAATTTTTGACAAAGTTAAAGAAATAATAATAGAACAATTAGGTGTTACAGAATCATCAATTACAATGGAAGCATCTTTTATAGATGATTTAGGTGCAGATTCTTTAGATATAGTAGAATTAATAATGGCTTTAGAGGAAGAGTTTGACATAGAAATACCAGACAGTGATGCAGAAAAAGTTGTAACTGTAGGAGATGTAGTAGAGTATATTAAAGACAATGTTTAATTAAAAATATACAGGAGGATGTCAAATAAGATATCCTCTTTTTTTAAGTATTAATCAAAGGAGACGATAGCTATGAAAAAAGGAACAAAAGTACTTCTAATTACATTATTAACACTAACAATTTTACTTGCACTTTATGGAACATATTTTTTAATAAAATATCTTAAAATATATAAACCTAAAGAAAAACAGGCAAAGACAGAATATTACACACCAACTGAAGCAGAGATGAAAAGAACAAAAGAGCTTGCCAACTTTTTAAAAGGCAATTTACCTAAAATGGATGGTTCAACTTCAACAATACCATTAGAAGCAGGAATAATAGCAAAACTATTTGATATATCACAAGAAAACGCAGAAGCAGGAGTAGTTCATTCAACCACATATGGTTCATTTGATAATTTATTACAAGGAAAATGCGATGTAATATTTAGTACACCAATATCAGAACAACAACGTCAGCAAGCAGTTGATGCAGGACTTGAGCTTGTAGAAAAACCAATTGTATATGAAGGTTTCGTATTTGTTGTAAATGCAAAGAACCCAGTTGATACATTATCGCAACAGCAAATAAAAGACATCTATTCAGGAAAAATAACAAACTGGAAAGAAGTTGGAGGAAATGACGCAGAAATAGTTGCATACCAAAGAAATGAAACATCTGGAAGTCAAAATTACATGAATGAATTCATGAAGGACTCTAACTTAATGAAACCAAAAACAACATTTGTACCAGCTTCAATGGTTGGCTTAATGGACGCAGTAGCAAATTATGATAATGCAGAAAATGCAATAGGCTATTCAGTATATGCTTATGCAGCTGATATGTATGGAAATGGTAATGAAATTAAATTTATAAAAGTTGATGGTGTAGAACCAACAAAAGCTACAATGGCATCAAGAAAATATCCACTTTTAAACTACAACTATGCTATATATGATAAAGCAAAAGAAACAACAACCACAGTAGATGAATTAACAGAATGGATATTAACTTATGATGGACAAGTTGCAATGGTAAATGCAGGCTATATACCAGTAAAAAATGTTCAAATTATAGAAGAGAAGATAACACCATATACAAAACTGGGAACAGGAAAAGAAAGAACAAAAACTAAAGCCGACGACTATTATTACACAGTATCTATAGAGAGTGATCAATGGAACAACTACTCAGGAATTATGCAAGATGATAAATTTGTAAGCTTAAAAGATAAAGAATTACAAGAAAGGATAAACAACTTTATTACAGAATCTAAAGCAAAATTAGAGGCGAAAAAAACAGAATGTGATAAATATGTTGAATTATTACGCAAACAAAATACATACGGATACCCAGATGCATATACTTCAAATGGAGTAGTAGTAAATGCTAAGTGTGTAAATGGTTACTTAAGTGTAAAGGTAATATTACAATATGAATATCAAATTCAAAAAGGCGAAAATTATACTTATGATGGATACAGCAAAGTATATGACCTATATACAGGAAAAGAGCTAGAACTAAGCGATTTATATTATAAAGATGTAGACTTCATAAAAGAAATAAACAAGCAAATAGAAGAAAGAATACCAAAAGATATTGAACTTGTAATGGAACCAATAAAAACAAAAAGAACATTTGCCTCTGTACCAAATGATATAAGCCTTTATGGAATAGACACAATAGACTTTACAAAACATAACCCATACTTCGCAGAAGGAGTAACATTCGATATAGACACATACCTAGATAACCTATCAGTAATATATGAAGCACGTGATATGAAAGGTATATTTGATGATAATGTAAAAATAACAAGAAGTGTACAACTAAAATGGACGGAGCAAGAATTACAAGAAAAGAAAATAGACAATATGGTATATTACATATCATACCTAAACACCAAAAATACTGCTTTAAATGAAACAATTAATTCATATATAGATAATAACTATATAGACAATAAAAAAACAGAAGAATTTATAAATAAATACTTTGAAGAGTATCCTAATGAAAAAGAGTTTTTCGGCTCATATGCAGGTGACTCAAAGGAAATAACAGTAGGAATCGCAATGTATGGAAACAAGTACCTAGAAATATACTGCCAATTGGGAATGGGCTTAATATATAATTCTATAACAGTATTTGACCTAGATACAATGCAAATAGTACCAGTAGAAACCTTGGAAACTTGGCGAGATGAAATTGATGAGACAGTATAGAAACAAGAAAAATAAATAATTAAAATGTTGCAAAATTACCACTCCTATGATATAATTTTATAGTTAAAGGAGTGGTTTTTTATGCCTAATAAATATGATGTAATAGTAGTTGGAATGGGACCTAGCTCTATTTTTTGTGCCTATGAATTAATAAAATTAAACAAATTCAAAAAGGTACTTTTAATAGATCAAGGAAAACGTGTAGAAGAAAGATATTGTCCAATCGAGAAAACAAAAAAATGTATTCACTGTAAACCAATGTGTAACATAACAAATGGTTTTTCAGGAGCAGGAGCATTTTCAGATGGAAAATTATCTTTATATAACCCAGAAGATGATGAAATACATGTTGGAGGAAACATACATAAAATAATTGGAGTTCCAGAAACTAAAAGTTTAATAGACTATACAGATAAAATCTATCTAGACTTCGGTGCAGATAAACACCTAGAAGGAACAGAATACAAAGAAGAAATTGCAAGGATAAATGATAGAGCACATAAAGAAGGAATAAAACTTATAAATATACCAATAAGACATTTAGGAACGGAAAAAAGCCATGAAGTATATGGAAGATTAGAAAAGTATATTGAAGATAATGGTGTAGAAATGATGTTCCAAACAACAGTTGCAGACCTAATTGTTGAAAATGGAGAGATTAAAGGTGTAAGAGTTAAGGAAGCAAAATATGTTGATGATGAAGAACATGAAACACAAGAAATATTAGCAGATAAAGTTGTACTTGCAGTTGGTAGAAAAGGTGCAAACTGGTTAGTAGATATGGCAAACAAACATAATATTGCAACAGAAACAGGTATTGTTGATATTGGTGTTAGATATGAGCTACCAGATGAAATAATGAAAGACGTTAACAAATATATGTATGAAGCTAAATTTACAGGTAGAGTTGGACCATTTAGAGATAAAGTAAGAACATTCTGCCAAAACCCAAGTGGCTTTGTTTCAGCAGAAGTTTATGATAATAACCTAACACTTGTAAATGGCCATTCTTATAAAGAAAGAAAAAGCACAAATACAAACCTTGCAATACTTGTATCACATCACTTTACAAGTCCATTTAAACGTCCAATAGAGTATGGACGTAATGTTGCACAAAACTTAAATGACTTAGGTGCTGGAAATATAGTAGTTCAAAGATTAGGCGATATATATAGAGGAAAAAGAACATGGGACTACGAACTAGAAAGAAACACAGTTGTTCCAACATTAAAATCAGCAGTAGCTGGAGATATAACATTTGCTCTAGGATATAGAACAATGGTAAGTATATTAGAATTCATAAGAGCAATAGATAAAATAGTTGAAGGTTTTGGTGCACCAGATAACTTATTATATGCACCAGAAATAAAATTCTATAGCAATAAAGTTGTAATAGATAAACAATTCGAAACAAACATTAAAGGGCTATATTCAATAGGTGATGGTGGAGGAATGACACGTGGCTTAATGATGGCATCATGCTCAGGAATACAAATGGCAAGAAATTTATAAAAACTGAAACCTTTTTAATACTATTAATGTATTACTACATAAAGAACTAAAAATTTACAATTTTTGCAAAATATGTTATAATTACTAAAATGGTATAAAAAAGGGGGAATTAATATGATAGCAGTTGTATGTAATTGTAGTGGATATAAATTAAAAGAAGAAATATTAAAATATTTAGAGGAAAAAGAAATAGCACATAAAGATTTTGGAACATATAATGAAGAAATACTTGATGACCCTGAAGCAATAAAAGAAGCATGTAAATGTATCCAGAATAAAAAATGCGATTTAGGTATTTTCATTTCTGGAAGCGGATTTGGAATGGCAATGATTGCTAATAAATTCAAAGGTATAAGAAGTGTAGATTGTTTTAATAGCGACGGAGCAAAAAGAGCAAAAGCACACTATAATGCAAATGTACTTGCAATACCAGCAGAATTTGTAACACTAGATGAAGCCATCAACATAATACGTGGATGGTTAGGAACAGAAGTACTTGGTGGAAGATATCAAGAAAGAATGGAAATTATAGAAGAAATAGAAAAAGAAAACATGAAATAATTTCAACTTAAATTAATAACATTTTTTGCAAACCTAAAGAAAGGGGTCACAAAATGGAAAAAAGATTTAGTGTTATAGTAAGTGCCTATAACATTGAAAACTATATAGAAAGAGCCATAAACAGTATATTAGAACAAACATATACAGATTATGAATTAATTATAATAAATGATGCATCAAAAGATAGTACATTAGAGAAAATTAAAAAATATGAAGATCCAAGAATAACAGTTATAAGTAATGAAAAGAATCTTGGACTTGGTGCAGTAAGAAATATAGGAATTGAAAGAGCAATAGGCGAATATATAGTTCACCTAGATGGTGATGATGCTCTATATGAAGAAACAACACTTCAAAAAATAAGCGATTTAATAGGAGAAGATAAACCAGATATTGTATACCTAGGCTTTAAAGATGTTGGAGGGTTTAACAAAACACATCTTTCAACAGCAGAAAACTCTACCAAGGAAGCAAGACTTACATGTGATGCAAACTTCTCAGTGCCAAGTAAATGCTGGAGAAGAGAGTTTTTAATTGAAAACAATATAAAATTCAAAGAGAATATTTATTATGAAGATATGGTGTATTCAACAACAGCAACAATACTTGCAAAAACACATAAATATGGAGAATTTCCAACATTTAAATATTACAGAAATAGAAAAGGAAGTATAATGTCTACACCATCAATAAGAAGATGCTCAGATATGTATAGAATGCTTGCATACTTAATGGATTTATATAATATAACACCAGATGAATATAAACCATATTTGCTAAGCTTTATAGAAAACGAGACAGAAAGCTTACCAATCAGGGTTGAAGCAATACTAAAATGCTTAAGAGAAGGTGGAGGAACACCTGTATTTCCAAAACGAAATTATAAATTTAAAGGAGACAAATAAATGTACCTAATAGTAGGACTAGGAAATCCAGAAAAGGAATATAGTAATACAAGACACAACATGGGTTTTAATGTTATAAATAAAATAGCAAGAGACTGTGATATTAAAATTTCACAGTCTAAATTTAATGGGCTATATACAGTAGAACATATAAATGGAGAGAAGGTAATTTTATTAAAGCCACAAACTTATATGAATTCAAGTGGAGAATGTGTTATAGAATTTAAAAACTTCTATAAAATTCCAAGTGAAAACATAATAGTGGTATATGACGACATAGACTTAGAACCAGGTACAATCAGGATAAGAAAAAAAGGAGGCCCAGGAACTCATAATGGAATGAAATCTGTTGTGCATTTTTTGCAAACAGAAGACTTTACAAGAATAAGAGTTGGAATAGGTGCCCCAGTATATAAAGATACAATGATAGATTATGTTATAGGACCAATACCAGAGGAAGAAAAACCAATTTTAGAAGAAGGCGTAAACAAGGCTGCTGAAGCAGTTTTAGATATATTAAAAAATGGCATAGACAAGGCAATGAATGTGTATAATGCAAAATAACTTTAAAATATGAAAGGAAAAGCTATAATGTTAGAATTACTCATAAATAAACAAAATAATTTAAAAACAATAATGCTAGTAGAAAATGGAATATTAGTAGAAAAACATGAAGAACACGAAAACCAAAAAAGACTAGAAGGAAATATTTATCTAGGACGAGTTGTAAATGTTTTAAAAGGTATGCGGTTCTGCATTTATTGATATTGGAGAAACAAGACACAGCCTAATTAAAGCTCAAGATGTATTACCAAAAGTAGATATAACAAAATCTAACATTGAATTAAAACCAATAGAAAGTATTTTAAAACAAGGCAATAAAATACTAATACAAATAAAAAAAGATGGAACAGCAAACAAAGGTGCAAAGGTTAGTACACATATAAATATTTCAGGAAGATTTGTTGTTTTAATGCCAGACACTGAAATTGTAACAGTATCACAAAAAATTGAAAATGAAGGCAGAAGAAATGAACTAATTCGGAATAGCAAAAAGTTGTTTACCTAAAAACATGGGAGCAATACTAAGAACATCAAGTGAAAATGCAACAGAGGAAGACATTAAAAACGATATTAAAGATTTACTTGAAAAATGGGCAGAAATAGAGAAAAAAATTGATACAGCAAAAACTGCACCAGTACTTGTATATGATAATATGGCGTTAATTAGAAGGACAGTAATAGATATTTTAGATAGAGGTTTGCAAAAAATAATTGTAAATGATAAAACAATATTTGAAGAAGTCCAAAAGCTACTGGTAAATACTAAGAATATAAAGGTAGAACTAAGGGAAGAAAACTTATTTAACATGTATTCACTAGAAAAACAAATTGAAAAAATGGAAAATAGAAAATTATGGCTTAAATGTGGTGGGTTTATAACAATAGATAGAACAGAAGCATTAACAGCAATAGATGTAAATACAGGAAAATATACAGGTAAAAATGACCTAGAAGAAACAATATATAAAGTAAACCAAGAAGCTACAATAGAAATTGCAAAACAACTACGCTTAAGAGATATTGGTGGAATAATTATAATAGATTATATAGATATGCACAAGGAAAAAAATATAGAAGGAATAGAAAGACTTTTAAAAAAAGAATTAAAGAAAGATAGAGCAAAAATTCAAGTTGCAGGCTTTACAAAACTTAATTTGCTTGAAATGACAAGAAAAAATATGTGCAACAACGAATATGGCGAGGAGTAGAAATGAAAGTAGGATTTATATCTTTAGGATGCACTAAAAACTTGGTAGATACAGAAATGGCAATTGGGTTATTTAAAGAGCATCAATATAAAATTGTAAATAATATAGATGAAGCGGAAATTATAGTAATAAACACATGTGGTTTTATCGAAAGTGCTAAGCAAGAAGCGATAGATACAATGCTAGAAATGGCAAAGTATAAAGAAAAAGGAACATGTAAGTATCTAATTGCAATGGGATGTTTAGTTGAAAGATACCAAAAGGAACTTGAGAAACTAATACCAGAAGTAGACTTATTTATTTCAATAAAAGAATATGATAATTTATGGGAAAAGATAGACCACTTAATAAACAGCAACGAACAAGATTTACAAACATCAAAACTTGATTATTTAGATAGAGTAATAACAACAGGAAATGTAACAACATATTTAAAAATTGCAGAAGGTTGTAGCAATAGATGTACATATTGTGCTATTCCATATATTAGAGGAGCATATATAAGTAGGCCTTTTGAAGAAATAATAGAAGAAGCAAAAAGTTTAGCAGAAAAAGGCTATAAAGAAATAATAGTAATTGCACAAGATACAACAAAATATGGTATAGATTTATATAGAAAATCACGTCTAGCAGAGCTTTTACAGGAAATTAGCAAAATTGATGGAATAAAATGGATACGTTTTCTTTATGCATATCCAGAAAGCATAACAGATGAATTAATTCAAACTGTAAAGAATAATGATAAGATATGCAAGTATTTTGATATTCCAATTCAACATATATCAGATCCAGTTTTAAAGAGAATGAATAGAAAAACAACAGGGGAAAATATCAAAAATATAATAAAGAAAATAAAAAAAGAAATACCAGAAGCAACTTTAAGAACAACTCTAATTGTAGGCTTCCCAGGAGAAACAGAAGAAGATTTTGAAAAACTTATGGAATTTGTAGAAGAAGCAAACTTCGATAAACTAGGAGCCTTCAAATATTCAAAAGAAGAAGGCACACCAGCAGCAAGGCTTCCAGAACAAATACATTACAAAACCAAACAAAAAAGATTAGATGAAATAATGACATTAGCACAAAAAATATCAAAACAAAAACTACAAGAAAAAATAGGAAACGAATATGAAATGCTTGTAGAAAATAAAACATTTGATGGAAAATATTATTGTGGAAGAACATATATGGATATACCAGAAGAAGATGGACTAATCTTTATTCCAAATACAAAACCAAATTTAGAAAACACATGGGTAAAGGTAAAAGTAACTGATGTAAAGAATTATGATTTAATAGGAGAGTTGAAATAATATATATTTTATGAAATATGACATTTATATTACAAATTGTAGAAAGTATTGCAATTTGTAATTTTTTATTGTAAAATAAATAAAAATGGTATAAAATAATACAGATTATAATGATAGGAGAGTGTTTATTATTAATATACTAAAAAATGTAGCTATATACTCAAGAAAAACAATAAAAATTCTTGTTTTAGTGGCATTAGCAGTTATTTTTATTGGCAGTATTGTGTTTTTTTACTACAAACCGACATATGCAGTAACATTAAATGGAGAATTTGTTGGATATACAGATAACAAAAGTAATATGCAAAAAAAGATAAATAAATATATAAATGCAGAAGAACAATCAAATGTTGCATTTATTCAAGTTGACCAAATGCCAGAATATAAGCTTTGCCTATTAAAGAAAAATGTAAATTGTAACGACGAAGAAATTTATGCAAAGGCTATAGAAGATGGTGAACAGGCATCCGAATATGATATGCCGGAAGAGGAAAAAAAAAAAATGCCTGAACAGTATGAG
>OQVO01000695.1_pt1 | contig 10274 bp, 8 predicted proteins | sample 1691511 | NCBI WGS metagenome assembly OQVO01 (sample SAMN03418254, study PRJEB22391) | human gut metagenome | biome: human-gut; feature: organic feature; material: feces | host: Homo sapiens | place: Tanzania | collected 2013-01 | reverse complement strand
CTCAGCATTGACTTTATCGTTGTCGCTATGCCAGTTGAGTATCCACTTGCACTCCTTTGAAACACTATCCTTAATCTTCTGGAAGTATGGCATATCAATGTCGTTGTAGGAGTGGCCAAATACTCTTATCATCTCAATGTCTGATAGGGAAGTGAAGTAATCTATATGTTTTGCAATTATGGATTGAACATCTTTGTAATTGTCGTTCATTGCTCCCTTGATACGTTCTCGTACTCCTTCCTCCATTTCCCATTGGTTGCCACAATATTCTGGATTCGGAGCAATGTAATTGTTGTGACCGACAATGATGTCATCGGATGCTACTAGGCTTGATATATGTTTTTTAGGAATTACTAATATATGAACTGGTGTTACTGGTCTAATATCTTTAAATGCAATTACTTCATCATCTTCATAAACTATGTCTGATGGAATTTCTCTATTAATTATTTTACAAAAAATACAATCTTCCATTTTAATCTTCCTTTCCTTACTCTAATATAGCTTTAATACGTCTTACACCTGCTGATGATGCTTCTTCTTTTTTAATTTTAAAATGTCCTAATTCGCTTGTGTTGTGAACATGAGGTCCTCCACACAATTCCATTGATACATCACCAATTTTATAAACTGATACTATGTCTCCATATTTATCAGCAAACATTGCTTCAGCACCTGCATTTATTGCATCTTCCTTTTTCATTTCTAACTTTTCAACTGGTATTGCCATTTTTATATATTCATTAACTAAGTCCTCTGTTTTTTGTTTTTCTTCGTCTGTCATTTTATTATTATGTGAAAAGTCAAATCTCATTCTTTCAGCTGTAATGTTGCTTCCTTTTTGATGTACATGAGGTCCAAGAACTTTCTTTAATGCAGCATTTAAAAGGTGTGTTGCTGTGTGGTATTTTGTTTCCATTTCTCCAGTAGATGCTAAGCCACCTTTGAATTTTTGACTAGCTCCTTCTCTTGATTTTTCTTGGTGTTCTGCAAATTTATGTTTAAAGCCTTCTGTATCAACAGTTAAGCCATTTTCTTTTGCAAGTTCCTCTGTTAATTCAATTGGGAAACCATAAGTATCATATAGTCTAAAGGCAATGTCTTTATTAATTTTTTTTCCTTCTATATTTCTTGTTTCTTTTTCAAATTCTCTTAAACCTTTTTCAAGTGTTCTATTAAATTTAACTTTTTCATCTTTTAAAACTTGTAATATAACGTCTTTGTTTCTTTCAAGTTCTGAATAGTATTTTGAATATTTTTCAATTATCATTGTTGCTAAAGTTTGTTCCCAATCGCTATTTATATCTATATTTAACTTTTTAGCATAACGAATTATTCTTCTTATTAATCTTCTCAAAATGTAGCCTTGGTCTGTGTTTGATGGTTTAATTCCAGCATCATCACCTGCTATCATAACAACTGCTCTTATATGATCTGCAATAATTCTCATTGCTCTAGCATTTTTTTCATCTTCATAAGATAAACCAGATATTTCTTCTATTTTTGAAATTACATCTCTCCAAACTGATGATTTATAGTTATCTGTATATCCTTCAAGTATTGCTGTTACTCTTTCTACTCCAAGTCCTGTATCTACATTTTTATTTTTTAGAGGTTTAAATGTACCATCTGTTTCATGGTTGTATTGCATAAATACATTATTCCAAATCTCAACCCAATTTTCATTTTCTGGGTCAAATTTCTCTGGAATTGCTTCATTACTTCTCCAATAGAATATTTCTGTATCTGGTCCACAAGGTCCTGTAAGTTCCATGTTTGGCCACCAGTTATCTTCTTCACCTAAGAAAGCTATTCTATCTTCTTTAATTCCAGCTTTTTTCCAAATTTCAGCAGATTCATTATCTGCAGGAACTAAATGATTTCCCTTAAATACAGTTACAGCTAAACGCTCTGCTGGTATATTTAATGTCTTTGTTAAAAACTCATAACTCCACGCAATTGCCTCTTCCTTAAAATAATCTCCTAAAGACCAATTTCCAAGCATTTCGAAAAATGTATGGTGTGTAGTATCTCCTATTGAATCTAAATCATTTGTTCTAAAACATTTTTGAACATCTGTTAAACGTTTTCCCTCTGGGTGTGGTTCTCCTTTTAAGTATGGCACTAGTGGTTGCATACCCGCTGTGTTAAATAAACATGTTGGGTCATTTTCTGGTATTATTGGAGCACTAGGAATAACTTTATGTCCTTTGCTTTCAAAAAATTTTAAATACTTATCTTTTAAATCAATTGTTTCCATATTCTCCCTCCTAAACTCCTTAATATTATACACTTAAACAGCCATGTTTTTCAATAGTTTTAGCATAATTTGATTAAATTATATAAAGTACATTGAAAATTAAATAAGGATTTAGTAATACTTAAGTATCACTAAATCCAATCTATATCGCATACAAGCTTACAGCTTTACATAAAGTGTGGCTCTAGAACCGTCTGCCTGCGTATCTGTCGCTCGGAACGTAGCTGTCGTTGCGAGAACTAGCAGAAATACTGCCGTTGTAATTGCCGGCCCCTGTAAACTCGATAGCTGGTGCGGTACGCCTCTGTAGTCCATTCAAATACGTTGCCTTCTAAATCGTATATATTCTTTGATAAGTCTTTATATGGTTCTGTTTCATATCCTGAATAATTTTCATTATATCCTACACCGCCTGTTAGATATGGTTTTGTAGTAAATTTTGATGATGTATGCCCTACATTTCCTGCTTTTGTTACATCATATTTTCCTGCTACATTTACAAATTCTAACATTTGGTCGTGACATGTACCTAGCATCATACTACTTTTTACTTTATTTCCTAAACTTTTATTTTCTGCATAAGCCTTTTGCTGTGCGTACATATAGTACCAAATAATATTTGATATTCCTGATTTTGTTCCTGCTACTACGTTTATTGCTGTTCCTTTTGTTGTTGTTATATTACTTGTTTCATATCTGCCTACATAATAACCTCCAGCATTATATATTAATGCTACTATCTCATTATATTCGTTTTGCAGTGTTTCTTTAAATTTTGCTGTACTTGCATAGCTTGTATTATCTCCTGTCACAGTTGACATATATCCTAAGTAAGTTGAACTTCCATCATAACTTGTTCCATCTCCTGTACTGTTTCCAGTTACCACATCTGGTTCACGAAGCCCTGAATTTGCTGTATATACTTCTGTATATGCTGCTTTCTTATAGTTTTCGCCTGTATTGCTTGCATATAGTCTTCCTGCCATTTGTGTTGAATTATGAACTGTACATTTTGCAACTCCATTCTCTACTGTTATGTTACAGTTTCCATTATTCCCTGTTTTAGCCTGGCATATGAACATATTATTTATTTGCTCATGTGATATTGGTATCCATACAAATTGGTCATATGTCTTTTTTAAGTTTTCTAATTCTGTGCCTGTCCATGTTAAGTTTTTTATTTCTTCATCTGTTTTATCATTTATTAAATAGATTACTAGTCCACCATCTATTGTTGTCTCTCCTTCTGCTTTTGATACTGTAAAGCCAGCTGGAATTATTGCTGTTTTATTTCCTTCTTTATATTCTGTTGGCTCTGTTACTCTTGTTCCTGGAAGATTGTTTGATTTTTCTAATTCTTCTTGCTGTTCTTCTATTTCTTTCTCAACTTCATCTAATTCTCCCATTAATTCATCCACTGCAGTTTGTTGTTCTTCTACTTTTGCATTTGTTCCATTTACTGCTTTTTGGGCACTACCAAATAAATCTCCTTTTATTAATAAATTTACACTTACTCCTACAAGTATTAGAAGTATAATTACAGTTATTATTAACGCTATTAGTGTTATGCCTTTTGTTTTTTTCATTTAGTTATTCCTCCTTCGTATTTTTTCTCTTTTTCATGTTTTTATTTTATACTAAAAAATTACAAATTGCAATATTTTTTGCAATTTGTAACATAATTGTAATATTAAAAATCATTTTTTGTTTAAATCATACACAATATTGCTTCTAGTCCTACGTTTATATCAAGTTGTCCTTGTTTTGTTTTATAGTCTAGGTCTATTAGTGCTTGCAGTGTATTTCTTAGTTCTTCTTTTTTGAAATAGCTTGCTTGTTTTTTATATTTTGTAGTTAAAAACATCTGGTTTGGCTTTAGGTTTAGGGTTTCTGCTATGTTTACTCTGTATTTATCTGCAAGCATTGTTAAGTATATTTTCTTTAGGTGATTATATAATGTTATTAATATTTTTTGTATTGGCTCTTTGTTATATAATAGTTCTTTTAGTATTTGCAAAGCATTTGCTATATCTTTTTTTCCTAAGCTATCTGTTAAGTCAAATATTACGCTATCTAGTTCTTTTATTGATAATAAATCAATATCTTTTGTGGTTATTGTTCCATTTTCTCCAGCATATTCTATTAGTTTTCTAATTTCGTTTATTAGTGTAAGCATGCTTGTACCACATGTTTCTATAAAATAATCTAGTGTTCTATCATCAATATTTACTTTGTAGGCTGTAGTTATTCCTTTTATTCTTTTTGCTATTTGAATTGGTTTTAATTTTTCGAAGTTGCATGTTGTTCCTAGGTTTTGTATTGTTTTTGAAAGTTCGTTTGTGCCTATTTCTTGTTCTATAAAGACTATAACTACACTTTCCTTTATATTTGAAATATTTTCTTCTATATAGTTTGCGATTTTTTCTTGTAAGCTTGTGCCTTTTGTTGTTTTTTTAGTTTGCTTTTCGTCTTTCTTTTTGCCTCTGGCTTCTTTTTTTAATAGCCCTGAATTCTTTAAAATTATTAGCTTTTTAGGATATCCAAATGCTGGTGTTTCAATATCTGAGATAAGTGTTTCAACATTTTTTTCGTCCATTTGGATATAGTTAATACCATTTACTAGCTCGCCAAAATTCTTTTTAATTTTCTTCACTGATTGCTCAAGCAAATATTGTTCTTCGCCATATAAAAGGTAAATACTATCTAAATTACCTGTTCTTAAATTCTTTTCCAATTCTTCAATAGTCATGTTAGTCTCCTTATAGTTTTTGTGAGAATTTTGCTGAATGTGCATGGCATATTGCAGCTGCCATGCTATCTGTTGTATCATCTAATTTTGGTAAATTTTCTACATTTAGAATTGTTTTTACCATCTTTTGTACTTGTATTTTATCTGCTCTTCCATAACCTGCTACTGCTTGTTTTATTTGAAGTGGAGTATATTCATATGTTGGAACATTTTTCTTGCACCCAACTGTTAGTATTATTCCTCTTGCTTGTGCAACATTTATAGCTGTTTTTTGGTTATTGTTGAAAAATAGCTCTTCTACTGATATTGCATCTGGTTTGTATTCATCTATTATCATACTTATATCATCAAATATTTTTGTAAGTCTTAAGGGAAATGATACTCCGGCCTTTGTAAGCACTGCTCCAGAATCTATTAATTTGAATTTATTTCCTACATAATCTATTATGCTATACCCTGTTATTGCATAACCTGGGTCTATTCCTAATATTCTCATTTTTAGTTCCTTCCATATATTATTCTAAAAACTTCGGCTACACTCCAACTTTGTGCTATTGTTCCTTTTGGAGAATATGGTGGTTTCGAATCGTAAATCTCACTTATTTGCCCTAAACAGCCTCTTTCCATCATATCTTTAATAAATGTAGTTTTTGTTTTTTCTTTAAAATCTTTAAGTTTTAGTTTTAAAGCTTCTCTTTGTTTTTTATCTTTTTCGTCCTTTATCATATTCTTCAAGCCATTATAGTAAAGACCTAATAACCATGGCCATGTTATACCTTGGTGGTAGCTAGAATCTCTTCTAAAACCATCTCCTTCATATACATCTACATAGCCTTTTTCGCCTTTTGCTAATGTTTTTAAGCCATATTTGTTTAAAAGTTTTTTCTCTACTGTTTCCATCATGTTTTTTGCTTGTTCTGAATTTGGCTCTAATACTGGATATGTTAATGATATACTAAATAGCTGATTTGGTCTTATTTTATTGTCTCCTAATACATCATACAAACATTTCCTTTTTGCATTGTAAAATTTTTCTTCAAATGATTTTTTACACTTTTCGGCTAGTTCTGCATACTTTTTGGCTTGCTCTTTTTCTCCAAACTTCTTGCTTAAATTTTCTATTATTTTCAAGCTATTGTACCATAAACTATTTATCTCAACTGCTTTTCCATTTCTTGGAGTAAAGCAATGATTTCCATATTTTGCGTCCATCCAAGTATTTTGTGTATTTTCTGTTCCTGAAAAAATTAATCCGTCTTTATCTAAAAATATATTATTATTGTCTAAATCTATTCCATCACAATAATTCTCTATTATTGATTTCATCTTTTTATATATATTCTTTTTTACAAAGTTGAAATCCCCAGTATATTGTATGTATTTTTCTACTTGTTCAAATAGTAATAATGAACTGTCTACACTGTTATACAATGGTCTATTATCATAACCAGAATATCCATTTGGAACAAGGCCAAATTTTATATCTCTAGTTAAAGTTAGTAAAACATCTTTTGCATATTTATATTTTTTTTGCATTAATAATAAACCTTCAAATGAAATTAATGCATCTCTTCCCCAATCTAAAAACCATGGATAACCTGCAATTATTGTATGATAACCAAAGCTTGGTCTATACACAATAAAGTTATCTGTTGCTATTGCAAAATATTTTAAAATGTTTATTTCTTCTAGTCTTTCTTTTGAAGCTTTTGTTAAATCTTCTTTTGGTTCAATAAATTCAGATTTATACATTAATTCATTAATTCTTGCTATTTCTTTGTTTATTACTTTTTTTACGTCTATTTCTTCAATATTTTCCTCTAAAGAACATATAAAGCTTATTTCTTTTCCGAGAATTTTCTTCTATTTCTATTTCATATCTTCCAGGAACTGCAAGGTTTTCTTCTGGGAAGAAGCCTCTTTTTTCCTCCTCTAAATAGTACATATTTCTAAATGTATCATTAAAGTGTTCTATATAATTTCCATTTGGCATATAAAAATATACAGGATAATTGCTATATTCATCTATTACTAGCTTTACTTTACTGCTCTTTATATCCTGTTTTATTTTAAATTCATGGTTAGTACTCATTGTATGAAAATCTCTAAAATTCACTATCGGTGTAACAGTAAGTTTTGCTTTTGGTCCATCATTTTGAATTTTATATAACACACATAACGTATTTTTTCCATATTCCATGCATATAATTTTTGTAATTTTTACATCATTAACTTTGTATGTAAAAGCTGGCATATATTCCTTTTCAAAAGACTCTTGATATTTATATCCATCTGATATATAGTTTTTACATATGTTTGAATACAAATTGTATTTTGTTCCTTCTATTTCAATACTTTCATCTACTTTTGATAATATTACATGTCTTCTTGCAGGTGGAGTAAGTGGGGCTACTAATAGCCCATGGTATTTTCTTGTATTAATTCCTAATACTGTTGAAGATCCATACCCACCTATTCCATTTGTTATAAGCCATTCTTTAGTTGTTCCATCTTTTAAATCTAATTGTGCTTTACTTAATTTCATTTGTACTAACCCCACTTATTATTTTTTTAATTCTTTTAAGAATTTTTCTTTTTCTTTTTTTTCTGCTTCTTCTGTCATTTTCTTTGCTTTTTCATGTATTTTTTTATTTATGTTTGTTGTTTTTTCACTTTCTCTTATAGATTCAATTCTATCTTGATATTTGCTACTAAATTTACTCTTTCCTCTTACTATTTTTGCATGTTTTTGTTTTGGCTTTCTTTTAAGTTTTAGTTTTTTCTTTGCTTCTTTTAATTTTGCGTTAAGTAATACAAATTGTTCATTTGTATTTTTATCTTTAAATTTCAAGTCATTTACTATTATTTCTATTATTTGTTTTGCTGTTAAGTCTGGGTTATGTCTAATATATTCCCCTTCTGTACATGATACATCTGCTCTTATAATATTTGTACCTTTAATATTTTGCTTATCAATATCTACCAAGCTTGCTCCTGATTTATTGTATTTTCTAAGTATTTCTGGTACTATATCTCCATTATCGCAAATACAGTAATCTATAATGTCTGCGCCTGCATGTTCTGTAATTGCCTTTATGTGGTCAGATAATGCATAATCATCTGTATGTCCATTTTCAGTCATTATGTTTGAAACATAAATTTTATAAGCTTTGCTTTCTCTAATTGTTTTTGCAACATTTTTTATTAATAAATTAGGTATTACTTCTGTATATAATGAACCTGGTGCTATAACTATTGCATCTGCAGATTTTATTGCTTCAACAATTCCTGGTGCTGTTCTACAATTTGTTGGTTTTATAAATACTCTATTAATTTTTGTAACTCTATCTGTAGTAATCTCTGCGATTTTTTCTTTTTCTTCTATAACTGTTCCATCTTCTAATTCCACGCAAATTCTCATTTCATCTAATGTTGCTGGAAGAACTTTTCCAACCATTGATAAGACATTGTTACTTTTTTGAATGCCTTCTGCAAAGTCTTTACTTATTTTTTCCATTGAATCTAGATACACATCTCCAAATGTTCCTGTTCCAATAGGTAAATTCATAAGTTTAGACATTTCATCGCTATGCTGAGCTAAAGCTATTATACTATTTCTTATATTATTTGTTGGTTTTCTTTTCTTTTTATTACCATAACTTGAAATTGTTACTATTGCAGTTAAATTATTTGTATAATTTTTAAGTCCCTCTAATATTTTTGTTAGTCCAACTCCTCCACCAATTACAACAACTTTAGGTCCTCTATCTTTTGTATCTCCAAGTTCTTTTATACTATTTGCATCTTGCAAAACTGCAAGTTCTAGTGTTCTTTTTTGTATAAAAACTAATCCAACAATAAATAGTGTTATTCCTGCCACAAATGTTGCAATTATCTTAACAATATCTCTTAATAGTAATGTATCTGAAACTAGTATTTGAGCAAAGCCAAAACATGCTAGTACCATTCCTATTAACATTAAAAATATCCATCTTTTAATTTTTGTGCTGTTTTTCAGCCAACTAAAAAAGCTTCTCATTTTATTCACCTATTACCTTTATTTCTAATTCTAAATTTACTTTATATTTTTCTTTTACAACTTTTTTTATATGCTCAATTAATTTAAGAACATCATCTGCTGTTGCATTTCCTTTGTTTACTATAAACCCTGCATGTAGTTCTGATACATAAGCATCATTAATATTATATCCCTTTAAGCCACATTTGTCTATAATTTGTGCTGGAATATATTCACTTTTTCTTTTAAAAACACTTCCTGCACTTGGGAAATTTAATGGTTGTTTTTCTTTCCTTCTGCTGGCATCATCTTGCATTTTTTCTTTAATTTCGTCTTTATTTCCTTTTTCTAGTTTTATTGTTGTAGATATAATGATGTTTTTTCCTGTGCTAAAGAGACTATGTCTATATGAGAATTCTTGTTCTTCTTTAGTAATTATATGTATTTCCAAATTCTCGTCCATATACTTTGTAGAAACAACAATATCTCCAAACTCACCTCCATATGCACCAGCATTCATAGCAATTGCACCACCTACGGTTCCTGGTATGCCTGAAGCAAATTCTAAACCTGTTAAAGAATTATCATAAGCCACTTTTGCTAAAGCAGGTATTGATACACCGCTTCCAGCTTCAATTATATCGCCATTTACACTAATATCTTTAAAATTCAATTTTATGGTGATACCCCTTATTCCTTTGTCCTTTACCAAAATATTAGAACCATTTCCTATGCATGTTACGGCTATATTGTTTTCCTTAGCAACTTTTAAAACGCAATTTAATTCATCAACGTTATTTACTTTAATAAACAAATCTGCTGGTCCACCAATTCTAAATGAAGTATGTTTAGACATAGGTTCATTTATTAAAACTCTATCTTTATCAATTGTTTTAATTAACTCTTTATATATGCTTTCCATTTTCATCTCCTAATTAATCATATTCGAGCTTTAATAATTTTATCATTATTTTCTCAAAAAGTAAAGTCCACAGGCATGACAACCTTCTCTATTTGTGGTATAATATTTTTATTGGAGGGAAACATGTTAGACGATTTATTAATTCCAGATGATAAAAGAGTTACTATAGATTTACATGATATGGAGCTTTTAGAAGCCGAATATTATTTAGATAAATTATTTGAAACTTTACCAGAAGATATCCAGGAAGTTATTGTTATTCATGGATATAGAAAAGGCCAAGTTTTACTAAATATGGTAAGGAAAGAATTTAAACACCCTAGGA
>OQVO01000690.1_pt1 | contig 10315 bp, 6 predicted proteins | sample 1691511 | NCBI WGS metagenome assembly OQVO01 (sample SAMN03418254, study PRJEB22391) | human gut metagenome | biome: human-gut; feature: organic feature; material: feces | host: Homo sapiens | place: Tanzania | collected 2013-01 | reverse complement strand
TTTGCGCCGCCCCACCATCCCCCGTTGAACCCACTGAACCTGTTGAACCCGCTCCCCCTCTTTCGCACGTAATCAAAGGGCGGCCGCCCCACGGGCTAACCCTGAACCCTAAATTCCCTTGCCTATTTCTCTTCTACCTTTTATAATGAAAGAAAATGGCATGATGTATCCTACAGTCTTTCAAGGAGGCGTTTGAATGAATCGTCAATGGATGAAAGCAGGAGCTGCCCTTCTCACTTTGGCAGCATTGGGAGTCACGGCTGGCTGCGGGGGAGCGCCCGCAAAGAGCAGCCCGGAGAAAGTGGCGGCATCAGGAGCCGCGGAACGGACACTGAAGGTCGCCTGCATCGCGACATATCCGCCCTTTGTCTATAAGGATAAAGAAGATAAGATCATCGGCTTTGATGTGGATATCACGAATGCAGTCGCCAAAGAAATGGGAGCGAAGACCGAGTACAAGAGTATGCCTTTTGACCAGATCGTACAGGCCGTCGCAGACAATAAGGCTGATATCGCCGTTGCAGCCTGTGATATGACGCAGGATCGCGCAGATAAGGTGAATTTCTCCTCGATCTACTACAATAAGGAAAGCGTCTCCATCCTGTCTCGCAAGGATGATGAACGTATCCATGGCTCGCAGGACCTCTCCGGCAAGACGGTCGCCGTCGAGAAGGGCACTGTCTATGTGATGACGGCCAAGCAGCTCGGCGCGACAGTGAAGGAGTATGACTATCATGACCAGCTCATTCAGGCCGTGGAAAGCAAGGAAGCTGATGCGCTTATCCTTGATAAGCCTGTCGCTCTCTTCTACATGACGCATGGGGCAGCGGACAAGCTCCGCTCCGCCGGCATCATTTCCGGCAGCGGCGGCTTCGTCATGCTTCTCAATAAGAAAGACCCTGCGCTCCAGAAAGAAGTGAATGAAGCACTGGGCAAGCTCATGAATAATGGAGAATATGATAAGATCTATGACAAATGGTTTGCGGATACGAATTTCGAAAAGGAACCGGATGTGAAAAAGTAAATGATGGCAGGTAAAAGGGTTCTCTCATTTTTGAGGGAGCCCTTTGTCGTGAAGGGTTCAGGGTTAGCCCGTGGGGCGTGCCGCCCTTTGATTACGTGCGAAAGAGGTTCAGCGGGTTCAACAGGTTCAGAGGGTTCAACAGGGGGTGGTGCGGCGCATAAAAATCAGAAGCGCTGCGAAGGTTTGAAACTAGCAGTTTTCTCGTATCGCAAACCTAATCCCTAGCCACTCATCCCTGCTTTCAAACTTCAGGGTTCAGGATGAATATACCGAAAACATCGCCTATTTCAAACTCCGCGGCGCTTTCCTATGATGATGCGCCGCACACCACAAACCTGAACCCATCAACCTGAACCCAGAACCCTAAAATTTAAAGCTCCAGTCGCTGCCGATGTAGCTGTCGTGATTACTATTATACCACGATGAGAGACCGATGCGCGAATTCAAATCATAATGGAAGCCCAGACTCTTTTCCTCATTATTCACTCCCATGGTCGCAGTCAGCATGAAGTCATTGAAGAGGTACTTCCCGATCTTGATGTAATAGTAGCTGTCATTGTTGTCATCGATGTTGTCATAGTAGTCTGTCAGGTTCGACGTGATACTGATGAGGTCAAGGCCGATCTTATCCGCAAGGAAGTCCTGCATCGTATTCCCGAAGAGCATAGTGAGGCCGGCATTGAAGAGCGCCCCCTGCATCGAGCCATCCTTATCCTTGGTCGGATCCTGATGGAGCGTCAGCAGCATGATGATCTGCGAATCATTCAGCGCAGGATCGCTGTGGAAGGTCGTCTTCATATCACCGGGCGGTCCATCCAGCTCGGCTTTGATATTGTAATGACCGACCTTGGTATCGGCGCGTGCATGGATGACGGGCAGGAAGGAGCCGGGGGTGCCGCCCCAGACAGCATTGGCCTGATCGATCTTGAATTCCGTCGTATTGATCTTGACCGTTCCTTTTTCTACATTGACGCGGCCCGTCATGATCGGTTCCTGGAAGTGACCCATCATGGAAATATTTCCTTTGACCATAAGGTCATAGAGCGAGCTGCTGTAGAGCCGTACATTGTCTCCGATGGCTATATCGATCTTTGTCAGGAAATTGGCCGACGACTCGTCGCTCTCTGAAAGGAGGGCAAGCGGCACTTCGCAGGTCGCATCGTGGATAGAGATCTGGCCCGTGACGCCGAGCTGATCCATGAATTCCCCCAGTGAAAGGTCAGCATCGACCGCCCCTTTGTAATAGGCGGAGTCGATAGAAGGGGTATGCATATGCACTTCCCCATCATAATGCGTGATGGCCTTCTCTTTCCAGTCGGCAGAGCCTTTCGCCGTGACGCCGCCGCCACCGAAGGAGGCACTGCCGTCAAATGTCACGCGATGTCCATCAAATCGTAAGGACAGATCGATCGGCTGAATGACTTCATTCATGGTCATAAGACCGAGCGCCCCATTTTTTGCTGTGATGCTGCCCATAAGCTCCGGGTCACGATAGTCACCGACAAGCTGTACATGTCCCTTGATCGGACCGCTCGCACTCGTCACGGCTTTGCCGAAGAGGGCCAGGATATTCATATCTGCCTGATCGAGATTGAAATCGACAGCAAGCGGCACTGCCTCATCTGTGGTGCTGCCAGTGAAAAGATTGCCAGGGAGTGTGCCCTTGGCACTCGCACGATAGTTTCCCTTCGATACCAGCGCATTTTGCAGCGTCACGACATTGCTCTTGGCATTCGCCATCAGAGAGAAGCTGTCAAAGCCGATATCTCCGTAGCTCGGATGGTCGATGCCGATCGAAATGTCCGCTTCCGGCGATGTCTTATTTCCACTGAGGATGACTCCGGCCGTCAGTCGGCCGCCCATCCGTATGCCATCTCGTCCCAATACCTGCGGCAGCCAGGATACCTCCATGTCTTTGGCTGCGAGCTGGATAGAGAGATCGCCGTCACTATTCATAGAGCCTTCTGCCGCAAGCAGTCCGTCTCCCACCGGAAGATGAAACTGACGGATCGACAGCGCCCCATTCATGTAGGAGAAATCGATCACGCCCTGACCGACAGGCGTATCCCCCAGATGTCCTCCCAGAAAATCAGCTTTGAAGTCGATGCTGGGGTTCTCCAGCGTCCCTCCGATCTGCATGCCGCCATTGACAGTGCCATCCACCGCCGACTCAGGCAGCTTGAAAAGACGCATGGCCTCCTTGATATTCCATTCCTTAAATCGGAGGAAGCCCTGCAGGATATGGGAATCCATGTGATAGCTGCCTCTCCATTCGAAATGGCCATTCTTCTGATTGAATACGCCGTCATCAAGGCTCACGACATGGTTCTGATAATAGATGCCGGCAGATGCCATATAAATGGAAGTGCCGCCGACAGAGATCTGTCTGGAGGAGATCGTCCCTTCAAAGACCGGATCTTCCATCGTCCCGGATACATGCCCTCGCATATTGACCTTGCCGTCTGCTCCGCGTCCCGGAAGCATCCGCGAAAGGCTGATGTCATTCAGCGACACATCCATATCGATTGCGTCCGGCTCGACCATACCGCTCACGATGGCCGTACCATCATAGATATAGGCGAGTCCGTTTTTCAAAGTGATGCCATTTCCATCATAGGTATATTCGCCCGAGACACTCTGGAAAAGTTCACCCATGACAGAACCGTCGAAGGCCAGAAAATCGCCCTTCACCTGTGGCGCTTCCATCGTGCCTGTGACAGTCAAGGTATTTTCGATCCAGCCCGTCACCGGGTAGTCCTCTCCGGCAAGTGCGAGCAGTTTCTCGATGCGCGTCTTGTCTGTATCGATGGTGAGTGCAAGAGAGTGCGGCGCCAAGAGGCCGATGCTCCCCTTCACAGTATGCTTTCCGTCCGGCCCTTCCATGCGAAGCGAGGTGATGGTCGCCAGCTGATTTCCGAGTGATACATGTCCTGCGATACGGTCAAAGGAGATGCCACGGATCTCCCCATCCCGCGCTGTGAAATCTGCCGCACCGGATGGATCCTCCCTGCTCCCGCTGACCACGAACCGGCCGGAGAGACGCCCGGCCATATCCATCCCTGAAAGGCCGGAAAGCCCAGAAAGGTCGATAGACGATGCTTCGCCTGAGAGCGAGAGATATGGCCCATACTTCCCTTTCACGGTGAATGCGCCTTCGCCAGATGTGCCGGTCAGGTACGAAATATCCATCACGCCGCCGCGTGAAGCGACCTCCCCCGAGAGGGTATCCATGGACATCCCATCATACGACAGATCCATGCCATAGAAAACGCCATGCCAATCGCCATCTTGGTAGCTGCCAAAGCCGGAGACCTTGCCGGCTGCCATATTCTCATACGAAAGACCTGCGCCATCCATTTCTCCGGAAGCCATTTCCAGAGACAGTGCGCCTTCTTTATAGGTGCCCTTCGCCTTCCCCGATCCGCTCACAATGCCGGAAGCGGAAATCCCGACAGGAAGAGAAGAAAGATCGATATGCTCTCCTGCTGCTTCGCCTTCGAAGGCTCCGCTTGTCATATCATACGAGCCTTCACCGATCAGAAAACCTTCGGCCATCTGTGCCTTCAGATAGGGGATCGAGATCCGATCCTCTCCATAGACAAAGCGTACATTCGCGTCTTTGACAGAAAGATTCTCATACTGCCCGTCCTTCACATGGGCTTCGCCGGACACGAAAGGATTTCCCATCGTCCCGGAAATATCTACGCCGCCAGAAACAACTCCTATGACGCCTTCCTCCGACAGCAGCTCTTCCGCCTTGATATCCTTCAGGTTCACATGCCCCATCAGGATCGGATCATCCACGTCAAAAAGAACTTTCACATCCCCGTCAAATGTCTGCCCGTTCACCTTTACGGCTGCTTCAGTGATGACGGCTTCGCCATTTTCAATATCAAAAAAGGCTGCCCCGTCAGCCAGAATAAAATGATCATAGCGAAGAGCAGCATCTTTGATAGAGCCTTGGACATGATAAGCGACAGCGCCATCACTTTTCCAGATCTTGGCGCTGGTCACCTGTCCTGTCCCTTTGTCTATATCAAGTTTTGAAGAAATCTGTGGGAACTGCTCTAAGAGCGGCTTCAGAGAGGTCAAGGAAACCGGATCTGTCTCCAGACTGATTTCCATGTTATTGGTATTCGTGTACTTCACGTCTCCCTTGAAATGGCTGTCAAATGCCTCTCCCGCAAAAGAGCCTGTGATCGTACCCGTGCTATCCCAGCCGAGCGTACCTCCCAGCGAAGTGAAATCATACGAACCGATATTCGGTGCGGTGATAGATGCATTCCCGTCCTTCACGATGACCTGTCCTGTGAAAGTACCGTTGTCCGAAGAGTCCGATGGTTTTAGAATCTTCTCTACATTCCAGAGTCCATCAGTCCCCTTGGCAAGGTGCACTTCCGGATTCTCGATGGTCACCGTCTTCACGACATCGGCGATACCGCCATCTTTGAAGGCATAGTTGTACAGCGCAGAAGCAGACCATCCGATTTCCAAAGAAGGCGACTTAAATACAACCTCTCCTTTCGCGTCCTTTAGCTCAAGGTCGGTGAAGGAAAGATCATAATTCGGATCCAGATCCATCATGGTCCACGTCAGGGTGCCATTGATGCGATCCCCTGCCGCGTCTTTGATGACGGGTTCCAGATTCTGTGTGATAATCGGACGGATCAGCAGATAAATGATACACAGCATGATGAAAATAAAGGCTGCGATACCATTGATCCACCATTTGATTCTGCTAGTCAAGGTCAAGTTCTCCAAAGTAAAAATAAAGTTTCAAGGTTCAGGGTTAGCCCAGTGGGCGTGCCGCCCCTTCATCGGGGATGAAAGGGTGGAAACCGGTTCTATGGAGCCAGTAGGTAGGGCGGTGCCCGAAGGCGGTATTCGAGTCACCAGCCACTAGTCACTAGCCACTAAAATTACGCTTTTGCAAATTCCGGATGAATGACAGCCGGTACGCCCATCGCATGTTCCAGCGTAGCGAGACCGATGTTGTAGTTGTAGAGCGCGGTGATGTAGTTCGTTCTCGCAGTATTGAGGGCGAGTTCTGCATCGAGGACATCGAGGTTGATACCGACGCCGCTGCTGTAGCGGACGGTCGCGATCTTATACGCTTCTTCTGCCTGAGCGACCGACGCTTCCGCAGCGCGGATCTGTTCTTTATAAGAAAGGACGTTCAGGTAATCCTGACGGACTTCGAGCTCGATCTTTTCTCTCGCCTGCAGGAGTGTTTCCTGTGCTGTTTTGACAGCGGCATCCGCTTTCTTCACCGATGCCTGAGTAGCACCGCCATCCCAAAGCGACCAGGAAAGCCCGCCTTTGACAGCCCAGTCATCTTTATCGACCGCTGTCACGCTGGCTTCCTTCCAGCTGTATGCGCCGCCGACGCTGACCGTCGGGAGATAGCCTGCCTTCGCAGAACGAAGAGAGGCCTCAGCTGCCTTTACGCCATAGTCTGCTTCGACGAGTTCCCAGCGGTATTTCTGTGCCATCAAAATGGCCTGTTCCATGGTGAGGTCAAATTCCGGTTCCGGGAAATTCTTATCCAGCGGGTTCAGCGTCGTATTCATCGGGACACGCATGATGTTGTTCAGGTTCGCTTCTGCGACATCACGGGTGTTGTCCGCTGCGATACTCTTCTGCTTCGCATTGGCGAGCGATACATTGGAAGACAGTACGTCGAGCTTGGCCACGATGCCGGCATCGAACTGCTGCTGTACATTATTCAGATGGCTTGCATAGTCAGTGACAGACTGTGCCTGCACTTCAGCGAGTTTGATCGCTTCGAGGTACTGGTAGTACGCCTGCACGGCCGCGAGCTTCGTATCCGCTTCCGTCTTGTAGACATTAAGATCTGCGATGTTCTTCTGGTAGCGGGCAGCATCGATCGCGCCTTCTACCTTACCGAAGGTCCAGATCGGCCAGGAAACATTGATCCCCTGGCTATAGCCATGGTTGGAGCTCTGCGTGCCTAAGGCAGTAGTGACTACCTGTGTCGGATACTGATTTCTTTCCCAAGAATAGCTAAGAGACGGATTCTTCTTCGCTGCCGCTGCACTGACATCGGCCTCCGCTTCTCTGCGTTTTAGCTCTGCGATGGTAATGTCACGGTTATTCTGAATGGCCGTCGTAACCGCGCCCTTGAGGTCGATATCCATCGCAGCCGCTTCCGGAGCTGCTGCTTCAGTGATGGAAGATGCCAGATTTTTCTGAAGCAGCATGTTATTGAAATTCACATCTTTATTGGCTACCGTCTGATTCATCTGTGCCTCGATGGCTTTCTGCGTGATCGACGGATCCGTCATGATCTTCGTCTTGGATCCTTTTGCTTCTGCGCCGAGCCCGCAGGAAAGGGCAAGCACGATAGAAGCAGTCAGAATTTTGCAGGTCATTGTATTCATTCAACATTCATCCCTTCTAGACAGATGTCTTTGTTGTCATTGTATCCAGACCGCCCTTCTGGCGGCGCTGTTTTCATTTAGTAATTGTATCCCACGCCAATGTACTCTCCGCCGCCGCGGTTATTATGCGGGAAAATGGACTGCCCCGTCAGGAACAGATTCGGCGTAAGAGCATACTGCCCGCGCAGACGGACAGACAGATCATTGGGGTCATACACATCGGCGGAAAATTTCCACCGGCCGGATGCATAGTCCGCGCCAGCGCCGATCTTATTGCGAATGATGCCGGCATGTACGCCATAGTCCCCTCTCATACGACCATAGAGCGCATCATAGACCGGATCATTCCCCATGGATTCTATCCCCAGAAGTCCATAGGAGTCTTTCCCCACGCGGAGGAAGAGATTCGGCGAGAAATCGTCCTTCTTAGTATTATATAACAATTCGCCGGAAACAGATACATCAAAATCACCATTTCCCTGCATAAATCCATTTATTTTTCCGGAAATCGCTTTGGCATTCTGAGAGATTTCCTTCGCATTCTCCGAAGCCACGACCATATTGTCCATGATTTTTCTCACATCACCGGCGGCTTTGCCGTCGCCATTCAGCTGGTAAAGCATCTGATTCACCTGCGAGGTGATGCTCTGGATTTCATTCGCTGTCTGGATCCCCTGCGCTGTCAGGATGGCGAGGTTTTCAGAAATCGCATCAAAATTATTGATGCTGTTCTTCACATGTTTCTGGGAAGCGGGGTCTGCGACGACGGTATTGATCCCGTCGAGCATGGTCTGTGCGGATGTGATAAGCTTGTCCATCTTATCCATCGCCTGATCGATCCCCGGTGCTGACTTGCCCTCGACCTTCATGCCATCAGCAAGATAGCCGCGTTCCTGATGCCCGCCGGACGCCTTCACGAAGCGCCCGCCCATGACACTGCTGGTCTGGATGGAGAAGTCCGCATCCTTCGGTACTTTGGCGTCATGATAAAAACGCAGCTTCACGACGGCTTCTCCGTTCTCTACCGTGATGCCATCGACCATGCCCACTTCGACGCCGGCATAGTGGATCGGATTTCCCGGCTCGATGCCTTCCGCTTCCTTGAAATAGCCTGTCACATGAAATCCGCTCTTTCCAAAGATCACAAGGCTGGAAAGTTCGATCAGGATCCCGGCAAAGAGCAGAATCCCCGCCAGGGCAAAGGCTCCGACTTTTGCTTCCGTCGACCATTTCATCAGGCATCACCTTCTTTCAGAAAATCAGGATTCGATGGCAGACCGTTCATGAACTGCCGTACTCTTTCATCTTTGGATGCATATAATTCTTCAGCTGTCCCTACCGCAAGGAACGAGCCTTTATACAAAAAAGCCATGCGGTCCGCGATCATTTCCGCCGACTTCAAGTCGTGCGTCACGACGACGCTCGTCGCATGCAGGACCTTTTGCGTTTCTTTGATCAAAAGACTGATATCGGTCGAACGGATCGGATCCAGCCCCGCTGTCGGTTCATCATAGAGAATGATCTTCGGCTCGAGCGCGATCGCTCTGGCAAGGCTCACGCGCTTCTTCATACCGCCGGACAGATTGGCCGGCATGAGATCTTCGATCCCGTCAAGACCGACCAGATGCAGCTTCTCCTTCACGATGGCATCGATTTCTTCTTCAGAAAGCCGGGTGTGCATGCGCAGACCAAAGGCTACATTTTCCTTCACATTGAGGGAATCGAAGAGGGCGGAATACTGGAAGACCATCCCCATGGAGCGGCGCTCCTCATTCAGCTCTTCTTCGCTGAGCTGCCCCATATCCTTCCCATTCACAAGGACTTTTCCGGATGTAGGTCGCAGAAGACCGATGATGAGCTTTAAGAGTGTCGATTTCCCGGAGCCGGACGCTCCCAGGATGACCATCGTCTCTCCGTCTTTGATGGATAGACTGACGTCTTTCAAGATATGACGATCGCCAAAAGTCTGGTATACATGCCTGATATCAATCATAGAACGCCTCAAAACAGAATGGACGAGAGCAGGTAATTCGCCGCAAAAAGCATAATAATCGAATATACCACGGACTGGGTGGTCGCCTTGCCGACGCCTTCTGCTCCTGCCGTACAGGTCATCCCGCGGTCACAACCGACCAGCGCGACGATCATACCGAAAATGACTGACTTGAAAACGCCGATGTACAGGTCAGAAGGGACGCAGTACACATGGATGGAATGCATGAAGGTATAGGAGGAGACGCCATGCGTGAGCGAAGCGACGATCATCCCGCCGCCGACGCCGATGGTGACGCCAAAGCCCGTCAGAAGCGGCAGCATCGTCATGCAGGCGACGAGCCGCGGCACCACGAGATACCCCACAGGGCTCACTGCGAGGCACCTGAGTGCATCGATCTGCTCTGTCACCCGCATCGTACCGATCTCAGCCGTGATGGCAGCCCCGACACGACCCGCCAGGACGACACCGCAGAGCACAGGGCCGAGCTCTCGCCCCATGCCGATGGCTACGATCGCACCGACGGTGAAGTCTGCGCCATACTTCGTGAGCTCGCCCGCGATCTGTACAGAAAGCACCATACCGGTAAAGAGCAGCGTCAATGCCACGATGGGAAAGGACAGCACGCCCAATGACAGGCACTGCTTCATCGTCTCCCGCCCGCGGAATGCGCCGATTTCTTTCACAGCTGCCGTAAGGAGCAGGATCACCGCTCCCAGCTGATGAAAGATGCCGATGGTATAGCGGCCAAGCGTTTCTATGAATGACATGGGTAGGGAGACCTCCTTTCAGGTTGATGGATTCAGGGTTAGCCCACGGGGCGTGCTGCCCCTTGATTGGGGATGAAAGCCTCACTTGAATGAGAAATTAGAAATTAGAAATGAGAAATGGTGGTGC
>OQVO01000682.1_pt1 | contig 10362 bp, 10 predicted proteins | sample 1691511 | NCBI WGS metagenome assembly OQVO01 (sample SAMN03418254, study PRJEB22391) | human gut metagenome | biome: human-gut; feature: organic feature; material: feces | host: Homo sapiens | place: Tanzania | collected 2013-01 | reverse complement strand
ATAAATGGGCAGAAGTACTGGACGCAGATGCATTCAGCGTTTTCAAGAAAAACGGCATCTTTGATCAAGCTACAGCAAAAAGTTTCAGAGACAATATTCTGTCTAAAGGTGGAACCGAGCATCCAATGACGCTGTATAAACGATTCCGTGGTCAAGAGCCAACGATAGATGCCCTGCTTGAGAGAAATGAAATAAAGAAAAATGTAGAATGTTAATTAAAAAATTATGGAGAACGAACTATCCAAGCAAACAAAACTGGATTTGCGATATTTAAGAATGGCACGCATTTGGGCGGAAAACAGTTATTGCAAGCGCAGACAGGTGGGTGCACTGGTAGTCAAAGACAAAATGATTATCAGTGACGGATACAATGGTACTCCAAGCGGCTTTGAGAATATCTGCGAAGAAAATGATATTACCAAGCCGTATGTTCTCCATGCAGAAGCTAATGCCATCACCAAATTGGCAAGAAGTAGCAATAACAGCGACGGTAGTACACTCTACGTTACCGCTTCTCCCTGCATAGAATGTGCCAAGCTCATCATTCAAGCAGGAATCAAGCGCGTAGTATATGCAGAAAAATACAGACTCAATGATGGAATTCAACTCATGGAAAGAGCTGGAATAAAGGTTGAATTTCTGGATATAGACAAACAAAATGCTCAAGCAGAAGCAAAGGAATAAGCTTCTCGTACTGAATGCAGACAAGAGCAAATAGTAGAAATAACGTTAGTATAAAACATGAATATGAATAAAAACAAGAACAATCGATTTATGCCAATCATCATGGCCGCTTGTGTCGTGGTGGGCATATTTCTTGGCTCTTTTTTCTCCAACCACTTCTCTGGCAACCGACTCAACATCATCAACATACTTCTTGGCATATTTCACAGCCCTTACGGCACGCTCAAGAATCTCCTCCCTGGTGGAATTGAACTTGTACCTTATGTGGGAGTCGGAAGTCCCGATCCCTGTGTGTATCCTCTTGTGCTTGGCATATTTAAGCGCTTCCGCTGCCACATCGATGTCTCTCTCCACCGCGCGTGTCAAAGCGCAGATCGTCGGCCAGGTGACGGCCTTGGAAATCTCCACGACCGAATTGAAATCCCCAGGACTGGAAACAGGGAAACCAGCCTCTATGACATCGACCCCCAACTCTTCAAGAGCCTTTGCCACCTGGATTTTCTCCACAGTGTTGAGCTGGCACCCAGGCACCTGCTCGCCATCACGCAAAGTGGTGTCAAAAATGAATATTCTGTCTGAACTCATCTGAAAAACGGTAATTACACTAACTGATAGCTAAATTCGTATTTTGTTTTGTGAAAAACAAAATTATGGCCGACTATTTATGCCTCTTCTCAAGTTCCTTTTCCAGATCGGCGATGCCGTAGCCTTTGCTGACCAAAAGTACAAGAAGGTGGTAGACAAGGTCGGAGGCCTCGTAGATCATCCTTTCATCATCCCCTTTCACGGCCTCGATGACGGTCTCGACGGCCTCCTCGCCGACTTTCTGGGCCATTCTCGGAGTCCCTGCCTTGAACAGTGACGTGGTGTAGGACTTCTCCGGCATCTGCTCGTGACGGCCTTTGATCACGCTTTCAAGCTCGCGGATGAAGCCCGTGCTTGCCGGTACCGCGTCTCCCCAACAGGTCTTCGTGCCTTTGTGGCAGGCCGGCCCGTCAGGAATCGCGCGGACAAGAAGTGTGTCCGAATCGCAGTCTACCGCAATGGAGACAAGATGAAGGAAGTTGCCGCTGGTCTCCCCTTTTGTCCATAGGGTCTGGCGGGAACGGCTGAAGAATGTCACCAGACCGCTTGTCTGTGTCTTTTCGAGAGCCTCGGCGTTCATGTAGCCGAGCATCAGGACCTGAAGGGTGTTCCGGTCTTGGACGATGGCCGGCACAAGTCCGTCCGCGCCGACATTAAGAGTCTTAAAATCAATCATATTCATAAAGTTCCTTTTATATTCTTACATTCACTCCGTGTGAGCGGAGGGTTCTTTTCAAATCGGGAATGGAGATTTCGCCGTAATGGAATATGCTTGCGGCGAGGGCGGCGTCGGCCCGGCCCTTCGTCAGGACTTCCTCGATGTCGCCGACGCTTCCCGCCCCACCGGAGGCGATCACGGGGATGGAGAGTTCATCCGCGAGACGGGAATATGCTTGTACGGCATAGCCGTTCCGGGTTCCGTCGTGATCCATGGAGGTGAAAAGGATCTCACCGGCACCGAGGTTCTGGACTTCTTTGGCCCAGAAATATAACTCCTTGTCGGTCGGCGTCTTGCCGCCGTGGGTCATCACCTGCCAGTAAGCATTGCCGTACAGGGATGTCGCTTCGACAGGCTCAGCGACCGTTCCAGAAGCGACCGTCCTCGCGTCAATCGCCACGACAACAAACTGGGAGCCGTAGCAGGAAGCGATCTTGGAAATGATCTCCGGATGAAACACCGCCGCCGTGTTGATTGTGATCTTGTCCGCACCAGCATCCAGAAGCCTGGCCGCATCCTCGAACGAAGATATTCCCCCACCCACAGTGAACGGAATGTCAATCCGTTCCGCAATCCGAGAGACCAGATCCGTGAAAGTTCGTCGTCCTTCCGATGACGCGCTGATGTCCAGATAGACCAACTCGTCAGCCCCCTGCTCAGAGTAGAAAGCTCCCATCTCCACAGGATCGCCCACCTCACGCAAGCCCTCGAAATTGATCCCTTTCACTACCTGTCCGTTCTTCACGTCCAGACAAGGTATAATTCTCTTCGCCAACATATTACCTGAACAAATCCTCAAGTTTCACTCGTCCTTCATAAATAGCTTTTCCGACAATGGCCGAGCGAAGTCCAGATCTTCTCAATTCCTCCAGATCCTCGTAATTGGACACGCCCCCGCTCACGATGATCTCCACGTCCGGGAACTGTTGCTGAAGGCCGGCGTAAAACTCAAGATTCACGCCCTGCAACATCCCGTCCCTTGAAACTTCCGTCACAATAGCCTGACGCACAAGTCCTTCAAAAGACTCCATAGCCTGCACGGCTGACATCGGGACAGTCTCCTTCCAACCGTGCGTCGCGACCAGACCATTCTTCAAATCCAACCCAAGGATGATTTTTTCCCCATAGCGGCCAAGCCATTTCTTGAATATGTCCGGTTCGGTAAAGGCCACGCTTCCGCAGATGACATATTCAGCCCCGGCATCCAGAACAGCGTTCAAAGACTCCTCCGACTTCACTCCGCCGCCGAACTCCACCTTCAGACCGGTCGCATTGGTTATATTCCTTAGCACATCCAGGTTCTTCGGACAGGCGGCCTTTGCACCTTCCAGATCAACAAGATGCAGCCTTGTCGCGCCAGCCTGCTCGAATCCCTTCGCCATACTGACCGGGTCGTCAGAGTAAACCTTCTCCCTTGAATAGTCCCCTTGAGTGAGACGCACGCACCGGCCGCCGATTATGTCTATGGCCGGGATTATGTTAAAATTCTTCATATTCAATAAAATTCTTTAATATCTCAGCCCCGACCGAACCGCTTTTCTCCGGATGAAACTGCGTCCCGAAGAAATTGTCCCGCTGGAGCGCCCCGCTGAAACGGACACCGGCATATTCAGTCACGGCGACAGTCTGATCCGGGAATATTCCCGCGCTGTACGAATGCACATAATAGACGAACGAATCTTCGGGAATATTCCTGAAAAGCGGGCCGCGCAGCCCGGAGATTGTATCCCACCCGGTGTGAGGGATCTTGACACCGGGAGTTTCCGGGAAGCGGGTGACTTTCGGGGTGAATATTCCAAGACATTCCGTGTCGCCCTCCTCGCTTGAAGCGCACATCAGCTGCATTCCGATGCATATTCCTAAAACAGGTTGGGTCAATGACTTTATGACTGGTGCCAAGCCTGTGGACTCCAAGGCTTTCATAGCGGAGGAAGCCTCCCCAACTCCCGGCAGGATCACGTGGTCGGCGCGGCGGATCATCTCCGGATCAGCGGTCAGCACATATTCCGCTCCAAACCTTTTCAGAGCGTTTTCGACCGAGCGTATGTTGCCGGCTTTGTAGTCAATTATCGCTATCATAGGATGCCTTTGCTTGATGGTAGTTCGTAAGGGAACGGGGTCTTGGCGACCGCCATTCTTAAAGCCCTGGCGAAGGCTTTGAAGATTGCCTCGGCCTTGTGATGCTCGTTCACGCCCTCCGCCCAGATGTGCAGGTTGCATTTCGCTCCGGCGCAGACAGACTGGAAGAAATGGCTGAACATCTCGGTCGGGACATCGCCGACCTTCTCACGTTTGAACTCCGCGTTCCATTTGAAATCAATACGCCCTCCGAAGTCCATCAGGACAGCGGCGTCACAGTCGTCCATCGGGAGGACGAAGCCGTAGCGGGCCATGCCGAGTTTCGAGCCGAGCGCGACGTTGATCGCTTCTCCGAAGACGATTCCGACATCCTCGATCGTGTGATGCTCATCGACCTGCAGATCTCCTTTCGCATCTATTGAAAGCGCCACGCCTCCGTGGTTCGGGATCTGCTCAAGCATGTGGTCGAAGAACGGGAGACCTGTGGAGATGCGACCACTCCCCATAGAATCCAGATCCAATTCAAGGGTAATTTTTGTCTCTTTGGTATCGCGAACAATTCTTACATGCCTTTCACCAAGCTTCTCTATGCCCTGGCACCTTAAGGCCACTTCGACAGGCTCAGTGACCGGTGAGGCAAGCAGCCGCAGCAGCCTGTCATTCTCGGCCGGAGTGCCGACAGTGATGCGAAGGCACCCTTCGCAACCCGGGACCTTGGAGCGGTTCCGCACGATGACCCCTCCGGCAAGCAGCCTCCCGTAAACCTCATCCGGATTGTCAAACCGCACCAACAGAAAATTAGCGTCACTTGAATATATTCCCTTGACCTCCGGACACTTGCGGAGTTCCTTTTCCAACCGGAACCTCTGTCCCACAATCTCAGCCACCGCCTTGTCTTTGGCAGCCTCGTCCAGCTTCATCAACGCCATTTTCTGAGCGACCACATTGATATTGTATGGGTACTTGACCTTGGACATCAACGAGATCACGGCCGGATCGGCGACAGCCAGTCCGATCCTGAGTCCTGCCATGCCCCAAGCCTTTGAAAGCGTCTGAAGCACAATCAGATTGGGGTATATCTTGACCAAAGATGCCAGCGAAGGCCTGACCGAAAAGTCGATGTAGGCCTCATCCAGCACAACCACGCCGCCGAACCTTTCAAGAAACTCCTCGATCTGTTCCGCCGGGAAAGAGTTTCCGGTCGGGTTGTTCGGCGAGCAGATGAACATCAGCCTTGTCTTGGAGTCCGTGGCGGCAAGCATCGCCTCTGTGTCCATGGAGAAATCCGGCCTCAGCCGGACTTTTCTGAACTCCACGTCGTTCATCGCGGCCGCAACCTCATACATTCCGTAGCTCGGGGCGATGGACACGGTATTGCTCTTTCCCGGCTCGCAGAACACGCGGTACACAAGGTCGATCGCCTCGTCGCTCCCGTTGCCGAGGAACAAGCTGCCCGCAGCGATCCCTTTTATTTCCGAGATTCTGGACTTCAACGCTTTCTGGTGCGGATCCGGGTAGCGGTTGATGCCATTGTTGTAGGGGTTTTCGTTGGCATCAAGGAATATTTCCGGCCGGTTCGAGCCGCAGTCGTCCCTCGCAGTCGAATATGCTTCAAGGCCTAAGATGTTCGGCCTTGCTAGTTTAAGAACGTCTTCTATCTTCATAGTAAATCATCTTTCAAACCTGACAATCGCCTCGACACTTCGACAAGCTCTGTGACCGGACCGGTTGGTGAGCCTGTCGAACCGACATCACCGCGAAGCCTGACCTCTACAGCGGCGGCATGCGCGTCTAGCCCTTCGGCCAAAGCCATTGTACGGATTGTGTCCCCAAGTCCAGACAAACCCTCGCGGGATATCTCCTGAATCGTCATCTTCCTCATGAACGCATCCAGATTCAACCCGCTGAACGAATGAGCCCAACCACTTGTCGGAAGCGTGTGGTTCGTGCCGGAGGCGTAGTCCCCCGCGCTTTCCGGAGAATAATTTCCGATGAATATGCTTCCGGCGGCCACGACCCTATCAGCCACGCTCCAAGGATCACGCATGGAGATAATGAGATGTTCGGGGGCATATTCATTGACAAAATCGATGATGTCCCCACGACTTGGCATGACTATCATCCGGCTGTGTTCCAATGCTTTCGCAACGATTTCTCCTCGGCTCAACCTTTCTGTCTGCCTCGTCACGGCCTCCTCCACGGATTTTGCAATCGTTTCCGAGGTACAGACCAGCATCGACTGGCTGTCAGGACCATGTTCCGATTGTGAAAGGAAGTCCGCTGCGACGAACTCCGGATCGGCGGTCTCATCAGCCAGCACCATGACCTCAGACGGCCCGGCCGGCATGTCGATGGCCGCAACCGACAACCCGACCATCTGTTTGGCTTTCATTACATAACGGTTTCCCGGGCCGAAAATCTTGTCACATTTGGCAAGCGTCTCCGTTCCGTAAGCCATCGCCGCGATTGCCTGTGCCCCACCGATTTTGAATATATTCCTGACTCCGCAGACCGAAGCCGCATAGATAATGACCGGATTCGCCTTCCCGTCCTTGTCGGGAGGGGTACATAGGACTATTTCCGGACAGCCAGCCACCTGAGCCGGAATCGCCAGCATGAGAACCGTCGAAAACAAAGGCGCGCGGCCTCCTGGAATATACAGCCCAACCCTACGGATGGGAACGGCTTTCTGGTAGCAGGTAACACCGGCGGAAGTCTCGACCTTAACGGCTTGCGGCATCTGTGCCTCATGGAACTTCATGATGTTTGAATATGCCTGGGCGAGGGCGTCTTTCAATTCCCGCGGAACAGAAGCGGCGGCATCCTCGCTCTCTTTTTTACTGACTTTCAAGGCTTCGGCAGATACGAAAGTCGTTCCGTCATAGCGCGACTCAAGATCAAGAAGTGCTTGATCACCTTTTGTTCTGACATATTCAAGAGTGGTTCGGACGCTGGATTCTATGTCGGAATCACTTTCGGCGGCTCTTGCTGTCAACTTTGGCCATTCGGCGCGAGGAGGGTTATTGTATATCGGGGTCATTTCGACAAGCTCAGTGACCGGACAATCTGTATTACGCATAAGAGCAATGAATAAATATGCAAAACTACAAAACCATCTTCTCGACCGAGAGCACAAGAATCCCTTCCGCCCCGATCTCCTTAAGACTTTCTATCTTCTCCCAAAGAACGCTCTCATCCACAACCGAATGAAGCGACGACCAACCGCTCTGCGCAAGCGGCAGCACCGTAGGACTTCTCATCGCCGGAACTATCCGTATCGCATCCTCAATCCTGCCGTTCGGGATGTTCATCAAAAGGTATTTCTTGCCTCTACTGTCACGGACCGCGTTGAATCGGAACTTTATCTGCTCCAAAAGTTTGGCTTTCTCCTCCGAAAGATTCCCTCCCGAAATCAGCACAGCCTCCGAGAACACTACTTTCTCAACTTCCTTGAGCCCGTTGCTCACAAGTGTCCCGCCGGAAGACACAATGTCGAAGATCGCGTCGCTCATACCGACGGTCGGAGCGATCTCAACAGAGCCTGTGATCACATTAATCTTTGCATCTATTCCTTTCTCTTTCAAGAATTTGCCCAAGATGTTCGGATAAGATGTGGCAATCCGCTTGCCGTTGAAATATTCCAATCCGGAATACTCATCAGCCTTTGGAACGGCAAGTGAGATCCGGCAGCCACCAAATCCCAGACGATCCACTATCTCCACCGACTCTCCCCTCTCGCAGACCTCGTTGTAGCCAACGATTCCCAGATCCGCGACGTCTTGAGCCACAGCCTGAGGGATGTCATCATCCCGCAGATAGAGAATCTCCACCGGGAAACTGCTGGACTGAGACAGGAATTTCCGTTTGGTGTCATCCACCTCGATACCCGCCTCCCGCAACAGCAAGAGGCTTTCTTCACTTAACCGGCCTTTGGCCTGAATTGCGATTCTTAACATTTGTCGTTCGTTTTATAAAAAAAAGACCCGCTACCAAAACGGAAGCGAGCCTTGACTTAAATATCCCTCATAAACAGATACCCACGACAAACTCACCTCCGTTTCTGACTAAGGTGATGATGGTGGATATGATTAAAACTTCTCATTCTATCTGTTCTACGCGACAAATATCGGAAAAATATTCTAAACGGCAAGAAAATTTTGACGGAATATTCACACACCCTTTTCTAGAACGAGTACTTGACCACTCCCAAGACGCGGTGGTTTATGACGTTATGAATATTGTTGACAGCGACTCCCCTTGAACTCAGGGAATTGATGTCACCATACCATACACAGGAGCCATTGTACTCAAGGGCGACAGTCAACCTGTCCAGATTGAGAGCCACTGCCGGAGCGACACGCACAACGTCGCGCACATTCTTGAAACCGCCATCGAAGTAGTAGATGTTGTCCGGAACCACATTGTTCGTCTCATAGTCCGTAAGAAGGTCATGGGAAGTACCGAGCGCCATCATGCCTCCAGCCATGAACATGAACTGCCATTGGTCGCCGTAGGACGTGGACACAAAGGCCGTAAGTGAACGCAGCGGGGTGTACTTATAGTTCAAAGGGTCACTTCTGTCATAAAGGGCATAGCCTCCCAGAAGTCGCAGATGATCTCCTCCCGAAGCGAGGACAGCCTTTGCGTTGACCTTGAAAGTACCTTTTGAATATTCCGCGTAGCACATCGGACTGATCATCGAGACGCGGTCCTTCACGGTGGTTCCCTTGTAATAGTAATAGGTGTCGGCAAGGGTGCGCCAGCGTGGTTTAAGACTCAGGAAATCGACACCGGCCTTTGCCGTGAAATGTCCGGTTGAGAATGCCAGACCCGCATAAAGCTCTGGTATAAGGCCGTATTTCACATAATCAGCGGAAGGCCCCTGCGGCCCGGTCGGCATGAACTCCATCGGGTACAAGGCTCCGGCCGTGAAAGAAAAGTGTCTGAGGAAAGAGACACTTGCCGTCAGCTGAGGGCTTCTGGCGTACGGATTGAACGGAGAGCCGGCCTCGTAGCCTACCGTGCAAGGCATGTCAAGGGACATCGGATGCCATGCGTGTCCGACCTTGAGATCCACAGAGCCGACAACCTTGCCGAGATCATTCCACCCGAAATTCAGGTAAGCCTCTCTCAAGTGAAGAGACGCCGCCCCCTTGTTCAACAGATGAAAATCCGTCTCCAGCTTGCCCGTCACTTTCAAGGCTCCGTACTGAAACCCTGTAAGATTGAAGCCCAGACGGGTCGTCAGAGCCGATAACTTCAATGAAGGGTTGTACCAGATGTCGTAGCCGTCACCGTTGATCACGCTGTCGTAAGGCAGGTAATAGAACAAGTCTTCGGAGTCGGTCTTGACCTCGCGGGCGTCAAACGCCGCGCTTGTGCGGAAGAAGCCATACGGCTCAAGATGATTGGTGAGTTTTACCAAGTGACTTTGGGCGTCAGACGGTAAAGATAAGAGCGACATGGACAAAGCCAGAGCAAGCGTTGTGAGTGTTCTTTTCATATCATCATCTCCTGTCAAGGCCGACAGCCTCGACTCATTAAACCAAACTAGAAAGTGAATTTGACAAGGGCCTGAATACGGTTGTTGGTGATCCAGTGGAGGTTGTCCTCGGCGAGACCGTTGGCACCGATGAATTTCACGCCGCCGACGGTCTTATACTCTCCGTACTGGACGCTTGTGAGCTCATATTCAAGACCGATCGCGAACTTGCCGATGTTGTGGATCACGGTAGGGGTGAGCCTCCACATCTGGTTCATGTTCGAGAAGCTGTTCTTGCTGAAATAGAGGTTTGCGGCAGGAGCGTAGCCATCCTTGGCGCCGTAGAGATCGTCTTTCGTTCCGAAATTCTTCACATAGCCAGCAAAGAGAATCCACTGGGTCTTCTTGCCGTACATGAAGCTCGCCCAAGTCGAAGAGTTGCGGGTAGGGGTATATTCATAACTTGCCCCGTCAGACTTCATTCCTGAGATTCCGTAGCCGCCGTTGAGGTTGACGTGTTCGCCGGCCTCGGCGAAGACTGTCTTCACCTTGGCGGAGAAGAGGCCGCTCTTGTACTGTCCGTAGAGGAACGGAGTGAAGGTGGTGATGCGGTCGTCAACCTTGACAGAGCCATTGTTTGCCCTCGGCTTGATGGAGAGCATGTTCACGCCCGCCCTCAGGAGGAGATTGTCCTTCTTGTAGTTCAGGCCGAGGAATAATTCCGGGGTGCAGGCGTCCTTGATGTAGTCGGCTTTGGCACCGTTAGGGCCTGCCGAATTGTACTGCATCTGCCAGATGGCCGATCCCGTGAGGG
>OQVO01000679.1_pt1 | contig 10376 bp, 10 predicted proteins | sample 1691511 | NCBI WGS metagenome assembly OQVO01 (sample SAMN03418254, study PRJEB22391) | human gut metagenome | biome: human-gut; feature: organic feature; material: feces | host: Homo sapiens | place: Tanzania | collected 2013-01 | reverse complement strand
ACCCACCGTTCCTTGTCCGCCGCCGTGACGTGAATTTCCGAGTTCCTGATATGACTGCCGCAAAGAAGCTCCTTGTCAAGGAAGTTTGCGTAGTTGTCATCCGTGCTCTGAGCGGGGCAGAAATCCGCATTCATCAAAAACCAGCCGTTCATCACGAGTGCGTCCGTGTCACGGTCGGATGAAATTTCCGTGCATCCCGATTTTTCAATGTTGAGATTCGTCCTGAACGTCAGCGCATCGGCAATTCGGGTGAAAATGTCGTGGCACGCCTGACCGCCCTTTGAAAACGGCACGCATATGCTGAGGTTTGCCTTGATCTCCGCGGTGCGGCAATATTCCTGACGCTCCAGCACCCCGTCGTCGTTTGCGACGAATTTGTCGGTTATTTCAATGTTGTCGATTCCGACGGCAACGATTGCTTTTCTCAGCGGAACAGCCTTGTTGATCGGGGGATATTCGACGAAAAAGGTCAGATCCTTCATATCCTCCTGTTTGCCGAGCCACTCGACAATTTTTATCGGCAGAGAAACTATACTGTCCATCACTCAACCTCCACAATCTCACGGATTATTGCCCAGATGTAGATCACTTCGTTCTTTAAATACACCTTTTCGCATCTGTCAACGGTGAACTTTTTTCCGTTGGACTCAACATAGCAGTCGGTATCCTCCGGATTGTGATCGGGCGGACCTATGTAGAGGTAATGCCCCTGACTGTTGAAGCCGATAACCGTGTTCACACCGTTGAGGTACATTTTGTTCTTATATCTCAGCGGCTGAATAAATGCGCCGAAGGTCGGACTGCTCCAGCCGTCGCTTTTTTTCAATGTTACATCCTGACCGTATTTTTCAAACATTGATTTAACAGTCATATCACATCACCTTGATCTGACCGAAAGCGAAGCTGTTGTCCCTGCAAAGAGGGATTATTTCAAGCATCTTTTTTTCATAGTAGCTCTCCGCCTTTTCGAGAAGAGTTTCCCTGTCCTTGCTGTCCTGTTCAATGCTCACGTCGCCCGCCTTAAAGCTCGTGATTCCGGTTTCACTCTCGGCGGCGTTCTGCTTAAGAGCCAGCTTGTAGTTGGCGAGAGCCGCAGCGGCGGCAACGATGCGATAATCCTTTGCGTCTGCGTCGGGCTTTAATTTTGCCTCTATCTCTTTGAGACAGGAGCGGCATAAGGAAAGAATTTCTTCCTCCTTGAATGCCGTTGTGTCCGCAAGCTCGCCGAGATAGTCTCTTACTTCCCAGTAACTCATAATTAAGCCTTTGCGGAAAGAGTCTTGACTGCGCCCGGAAGAATCTTCGCAAATCCGGTGATGGATGTGATCGCAATCTGCTCAAGCTGACGGTCAACGAGCTTGCCGTAATCTGTCTCAACGTCGCCGACCTTTACCATCTCAAGCGCACAGCTCTTGTCAAGACCGATCATCATAGCGTTGTTGGATACGTGACTTGACTTGATGAGATTTGCGCCGAAGGGAGTGATGAGCTTGCCTGTGCCGTGGAAATTGAGTCCTGCGGCGGCGTCTCTGAACTCGGTCATCTTGAGAACCGTAGCCGTGACGCTCGGAGAAGTAAGAATTGTGTTGAGCTCATACGGTGAGAACTTGTTCCAGAAATCAATGAGATCGTCATATGTGTAGCTGTTGCCGGAAAGGGTGCAGACCTCCGCAGGATTCTTGCCGCCGTCGCCGTTGATAAGAACATCGACAGCGTCCGCCATAAGGCTCTGAGCAAGGTATGCGCCGATCCTCTTGAGCGCAACGGATACAACGTCAAGACGCTGAAAACGGAGAACATCGTAGGAGGTGGTGATCATTCTGCCTCTCTTCTTGAGACGGATTGTTCTGTCGCTTACCTTGAAATCGGCTGTCTCAAGTGTATCGCCCTCCTTGAAAACCTTCATCTCGGCGTTTGCCGTAGTCATTTCAAGGTTCATTGCACGGTAGTCGAGAGAGTCGATGTTGGTTGTTGCCGCAACGATGTCGGGGAGAAAGCTCGCCTCATCCATACCGTAGCGAACGGCTCTTGAAACGTACTCCGGGAAGAGAACCGAGGCGTCGCTCGTCTGGAAGAACTTGCCGACAACCGAGCTGTCGGCGCCCTGCGGCTTGATGCCGAATCGCTTAAGCTGACGCTGATATGCGTCGAGACCCTCGAGGCTTGTGCCTCTGTAATTCTCCGAGGGATCAAGTCCCTCCAATACCTGTGTGAAGCTGCGGCCCGTGCCGTACATTCCTTTTTCAAGTCTTAAATTATCAAAACCCATTTTGAATCCTCCTTAAAATTTGAAGTCAATATTTGTATCTGTGTTTTTATTCTTCTTCGCTTTCAGCTGAGGAACAAGGGGAACAACGTCCTCCGCCTTTTTCCTGAAAGCGTCCCTGATCTTGATAAGCTCCTCGGTCTCCACACCCGAGCACATCTTTTCGATGCAGTCGCCTGTGAGAGCGGGGACGGAGAGAACAGCGTATTTTGCGGTCTCCTCGGTCAGCGAACGGCGGTATATCTTGCCGTCCGTCGCCTGCTTTTCAAGAGTGTTGATGTAGTCGGCAAGCTGTCGAGCCTCGTTTTCGCCGAGCTTGACTGCGTGCCCGTCCTTTATTGCCTTAATACAGTTTTCCATTGTTTCAATCTCCTTTGTGTAGCTTTTCGTCACGCCTGCGTTGACCTGAGCCGGAACAGCGACGAACGACCATTCATATGCGTCCGTGATGTTTGAAAGCGTGCAGTAGCAAAGCTCGCCGTCATATGATTCGCCCTTGACGTGATTGCAGGGGCTGAATCTCATATCGCTGTTGCATATCGAGCAGGTGAAATCGGCAACGGCGCAGCTCACACTGACCTCTTTCTTGATCCCGGCGTTTATGTCACCGATCAGATCCGCATTTTTCTCGGTCAGCGGCATATATGCCTTTGCTTTAACGCAGAGATAGTCCTCGCCGGTAACGGTCTTTTTGCCCGGAATATTGACGCATTCCGCAGAATAAATTCTCGCACTCTGGTTTGAGCTTTTCGGATCGTGATCAAATATTCCCGTAACGCCGACGAAGAGCTTCGCAAGCTGAGAGAGAGCCTCGTTGCTGAAACGCTCGCCGTCCCTGTCAACATCATTGTCGCAGAGTATGACGTTGAAGCTGTAAACCTCGTCGGCTTTGAGCTCCTTTACCGTGAATCGGTTAATCAGGGCAAGATCGCCTTCGGTGATCTCGCAGGGCGAAATTTTAGTTTTAAATTCCTTATTCAACTGACTTCAACTCCTGTTCAATCCTTTCACTCTGCGCACGGTAGAGACGTGCCTTGGCAAGCTCAAGCTCATCCTGAAGCGTGATGTCATCCCATTCGACGCTGAAGTGCTCGTTGATTCCGTTCGTTACCATCCAGAAGCGGCAGATTTTTTCAATCACGGGCGTGAGGAGGCGGCGGTACGCCTCAAGCTCACTCGTGAGCACATCCGCCTGCTGAGAGGACATTCTCTCGGTGGACGACCAGCTAAGGCTGAGCATAAACGGCGGAAGTCCCGTCTTGGCAACGATCTGTTCGAGCATCTGACGGACGGGAACCTCGCTGTCGAGAATCTGATTGTCTGCGCCGATCGCCTTTATACTGACGTCGCCGACGGCAACAAAATCACGGAGACGGCTGCCGGGCTGCATTGCCTCGCTCCACTCACGGGCAACCTGCTGAGCTCTGTCCTTGGCGTATGCACGGTCAACAACGTCATTCTGCGGCTTATATGTGACGGCAAATCTGACGTTGCCGACACGCTCCCAGTTGATGCCGATCGTGTTATAAATCTTCATCAGAATGTTGCTGACAAAGGGCAAGCCCTTGAGAAGTGAGTTGCCCGCAAGCTGACCTGCCTCGGGATTGAGCACCGAGAGGAGGACGAGCTGAGGATAAGCGACGGGCTTTGCCTCGGCAAGCTCCTTTACACAGACAACCGTTGAAAAGCCGTCGTCGCTGCGCTTAAGCTCAATATCGCCGAGATCGGCGTTGTAGAGGGCGCAGAAATTGCCGTCGGAGTCGGTGATCATCTCGCCGATCGCCGTGCCGTAGGTCAAAAGCTGTTCAAAATAAACGGACATAAAGAAATCTATGCCCTGCTGACCGGAACCGACCTTGACCTCGGAGAGGAAACGGCGCAGCTCTCTTTCACACCTTTTGTTTTCACAGTCGATGTGAAAGCCGCCCGTCAATCTGATTATCTTATAGATTGCGGCGTCAATGATCGGGATCGCCTCACGGAGCTCACGGTACAGGCTGTTCTGCACCGTTGAGAGCGGCGTGTAGCTGTCAAGAAGACTGAAAGGATTATTTTTGTAGGTTTGCGGCGCTGAAACCGCAGTTTTTGCAGCGGATAATTTTTTGAATATTCCCACTGAAATTCTCCTTTCTTTTTTGGGTGGGCAACCGTCAAAAGACAGGCTGATGACGGTCGGAAAAGCGTCTATCTTGAGACGCTCATCACGAAAAAGTCATTTTCGGGCGCATTCAACGCCGTAGTGACGAAGTATCTGAGATCGTCCATTGCATGGTCATTTTCCTTGCGCGGTGCGTCCCGTACTGCTTTGTCGTCCCACTTGTAAAGCGAAAATTCACGGAGTGTGTCCCTGCACTCGGGCGAAAAACAAATAAGCCTTTGCTTAAGGGCATCCGATACCTGCCTGATGCCGTCAACAACATCGTTCTTTGCGGGTATCACCGTGAAACGGCCTTTTTTGCGGATGCACTGAATGAAGCTCGCCGCCGACGGATCGACGATCACCGCCTCAATACTGAGATTATCGGCGAGCTTTTCAAGCTCGTCATAATGCTCGGCGTCCGTTCTCTGCTCACCCTTTTTTCGGGAGTCGAAGTAATATTCACGGATACGGTACCACTTTTTTTCGTACTCGCCCCACAGGCCGAACGAACACGGGTTCACCGTGCCGTAGTCGCAGGAGATGAAGAAACGGGAGAAATAACACGTCTCGGGAGGAATAACGACGTGAATTTCCTCGTTGAACATCGGGTAGACAACGCCCTGCGCCGCAACCCATTTGCCCTCTACAAACCTTTTGTAGAATGCGCCCGAGTACAGACTTTCGTATCGTTTTATTATCTTCGGAGTCAGAGACGGATTGTCACGCATCGTGAAATGGAGGTAAAGGCAGTTCTTCTTCTCCGCCTTGAGTATCCATTCACGGTAGAACCAGTGCATCGGATGCTCGGGGTTGCAGTTGAACCAGAGCTTTGATCCGTCCAGAGAGCATCTCGCTATCGCCTGCTCAACGAACGAACGCGGCATAAGAGCCACCTCGTCGAGCAGAACTCCGCCGAGCGTCATACCCTGAATCAAAGCCGCCGAGCTTTCATCCTTTCCGCCGAAAAGGTAAAAACGGTTGACTGTATTTTGATAGGTCATTTCTATGTAATTTTGCGACGACTTTATCTTGATTGCAAATCCGAGGGAGGCTAAAATCGGGCTCAACGGAGTTATAACATTCCGTTTGAGTGATGCTATCGTTTTTCCGCAAATTGCAAACGATGTGTCGGAAAAAGCATAGAACGACCAGGCAATAAAAGAAAGCGACATACACACCGTCTTTCCCGAACGAACCGCTCCGTCGCAGATAATGGCGTCATAACCTCGCTCGTCTGAATTCAGACACCACCAGGTCATAACACGAAGCTGCTTTTCGGAAAAGCTTTTGAATGATGAAAGCGAACTATTCAATCTTATCAGTCCTCATTCTTGCGGCGCTGTTCTCAAGCGCACGGTAAAAGGGGAGGGCTTGATCGTCATCGCCGAGAGCACAAAGCTGTTCGAGATGTTCGAGCGCCTTGATTCGGTCAAAGAATTTGATCTCAAGTCCGCCGCCCTTCGGCCGCTTTATTTCGCTGACGTTGAAAAGATCGAGCTTTTCCGTGCCGAGAGTCGGCTTGTCGTCGGAGTAAGCCAGTCTGACGGCGTCCGAAATATTTCCGAACGCAAGCTGACGGTAGCCGGCGATTATTTCCTCACGGTTGACACGCCTCAGCTTTTCTATCCGCTCGATTTCCTTTCTGATATCCTTGCGCTCAAGCAGTGCAAGACCGTGCCTGCGTGCTTTCAGACCGTAACCCGCCTTTGCCGCAGCGGAGCGGGCGTCCCTTGACTGAGAATAGAAAAGACAGAACTGTTTTTCTTTTTCTTCCAGTGCCATAAAAACTTCCTTTCATTTTTCTACGGTTAACCGTCCTGAGGGTTGCCCCTCAACCTAAAACAAAAAAAGAGCGGTACATAACAGCACGCCGTTATATACCGCCCGAAAAGATATTTTGTTTACAATTTGTTCATATTCTGCCTTAAAGCAATAACCGCATAATTCAAGAAAAAGCGCCTCCGATTCGGAGACGCTTTTGATGTAGCTGCTTATTTTGCGGAGCTTTTTGAAGAATTGGAGTTGCTGAGCTCAACAAGATACTTGATCTTCTTGAGGACTCTCTTCTCCGCATATTCTGTACGGCGGGGACCGAGGCCGATCTTGTAATCGTCGCTCTCCTGGAGCTTCTTAGTCGCTGTCTCGATGTCGTCTTTTGCCTTGTTTGAACGGATCGCTGAATCATAGTAATCCTTGCCGTCCTTAGCAACGAAATAGATGATGTGGTAGCCATAGTCCGTCTTGACCATCTCAACGTCACCCGCCTTGCGGTTAGCGTCGAAGCACCAGTCGTTAAATTCCGTTACCATCTGACCCGGATAGACGTGCTCGTAGAGTCCGCCGTTTGATGATGAACCGCTGTCCTCGGTGTACTCGTTTGCGAGTGCAGCAAAGCTGTCCTCGGACTTGTCACCCTCATTGAACTTCTTGAGGATATCCTCAGCCTGCGTCTTTTTCTTTGCAATCTCTTCCTCGGAAAGATCCTGCTGTGAGTTCTGATCCTTTGTTGAGAGGAGAATATGACGGGCTGTAATCGTCTGCTCCTGATGAGGTGCCTTGACCGCAAGGACAACGATATATTTACCGTTTGTCTCATCGGAGAAGAGCTTCTTGCTGCCTGTCTTTGTTGAGCTGTCAAAGAGCCACTTTGCCGCATCCTCGGAGAATGCACTCTTTATGGAATCCTGAAGCATTGAATACTTTGTTTCCTCGTCAACGTTGTAATCGGCTGTGTCCTTATTGAGCTCCTTAGCCTTAGCGGCGAAGGTAGCCTCATTTGTAACTGCGTTGTAGAAATCGTTTGCGTTCTTCTTAACCTCGGCGTCCGCCTTGGTCTGACGAGCCTTGAGCTGTTCGTCGGTCTCGTTATTTTCCTTGGTAAGCTCTGTCGTCTTGAATGTATAAGCTCTGAAGGTTACGAAATCGTATGTTGAGGATGCGTCCTTGTAAGCCTTGTCGATTTCAGCCTGATCGTAGCCCGCTGCGATATCGTTTGTTTTCTGAGTGAGGTACTTCTGAGCAAGAACTTGAATCTTGAGCTCCTTGCGAAGAAATCTCTCGTTGATTGAGCCGCCGTAAACCTTACGGAGATAAGCGTTGAGAGAATATGTTACCTTCTTCTCGTTGCTTGAAGAGCTTGAGTTTGAGCCTGAGCCTGCGTTCTTAGCCTCATCACGGAGACCGTCGATCTGCTTGTCAATGAAAGCCTCGTCAGCCTTTGTGAGCTTGAGACCCATCTTAACAGCCTCGTTGTAGTAAGCCTTGTGGAGCTGAATAAGCTCAAGAGTATCGTTGTGGAGCTTCTCCACCCATGTGATCTCGTTGCCCTGGGCATCCTTTGTTGTCTGGGTCTGATCCTCGGGGGAGAGGCTTGTATCATAGCCCATACTTGTCTGGTAGTAATACTGATAATACTGAGCCTGATAACGAACCTGGTTGTAAGCACGCATATAGAAGTACTCATATTCGGCAATGGTGACAGGCTGCTCGGAGCCTACGCCGCCGATTTTAATAACTCTCTGAAGAGCGCCGTAGTAGTTGAGTGAGAAACCTACGATTCCCAGAACTATTACCGCACAGAGAACGATGGAAATAACCTTGCCGACAACCTTTTTGGCTGTATTTCTCTTTTCCATGCTGTGCGCATTTTTCTTGGCAGACTTTGCAATACGAGCTTTTCTTTCGTCACGGTACTGCTCTGCCTTTGACTTTTCATTAGCCATTGTATTCATCCTTTACTTAATGAAATATCTGCCGATAACAAGTCAGCATAACAACAGTATTTTAATACATTTACACTTTTTTTACAAGACCTAAACAACAATTTTTTTATTATATGCGGTATTTTTTACAATTTATCTATATTTGGAAGCGGTTTTCGGGTAAAAATAACCGCAGCACATCAACGATCTATGTACTGCGGTTATTTTTATTTATTCTCGATAAGGCTTGCGGCTGGTTTGTCAAGCATAAGCACGACGTCCTTGTGCTCGTTAAGGATTGAGCAGGGGATCTGCGGAGTGATTTCGCCCGAAACCATCGCCTTGATTGCCTTCGCCTTGCTCTCGCCCGTTGCGATGAGAAGAATTTTCTTTGAACGCATAATCGAGCCGATACCCATTGTCATAGCGTGTCTCGGCATCGGAACGTCACCGAAATATTTCTGATTTGAATTGATTGTGCTCTGTGTGAGAGTTACCTTGAAAGCCTCGTCGGTGAACTTGTCGGCAGGCTCGTTGAAAGCGATGTGACCGTTTGTGCCGATTCCGAGGAGCTGGAGGTCTATTCCGCCTGCCGCCCTGATAGCCTCGGCGTAACGCTTGCTCTCTGCGTCGCAGTCCTTGGCATTTCCGTCAAGGAAGTTGACGTTCTCTTCCTTTATGTCAATATAATTGAAGAGATTTTCGTGCATAAATGTGTAGTAGCTGTTCTTGTCGTGCTTATCAAGATCGCAGTATTCGTCAAGGTTGAATGTGGTAACGTCCTTGAAGCTGATTTCGCCGTTCTTGTAAAGCTCGATGAGCTTCTTGTATGTAGGAACGGGGGTAGCTCCCGTTGCAAGGCCGAGAACCGCACTCGGATTGCCGTTTATAAGTTCCTTATAAAGCTGAGCGGCGGCACAGCCGATCTCTTCGGCGTTGTTGTAAATTTTAATGTCCATTGTTTTAATTTCCTCCGATTATAATGTGACTTCCTTGCCGGAGTCGGATGATCTGTAAATTGCGTCAAGAATTTTTGATGTGATAACGGCATTGTCAATGTATGCCTGATTCGGCTTTCTCGTGATAACGGAATCAACAAACGACTTAACCTCCGCCGCATAGTCGAAACCTGTCGAATTGTAGTCCGGTGTAATTTCCGTGAGCATATCGCCCATTGTGGAATAGAGCTTGAACTTTCCGCCGTACTGCATCCTTATGCCGCCCTTGGTTCCGAGAAAATCAACAAATGTTTCGTTCTCTTTGATATTCTGCGCCCAGGCGCCGTTAAATGTGATCGCCGCCTTGTCGGTTCTGATAAGACCCGTGACAAAGTCGTCAACGTCAAAGGTTCCGTTCTCGGTGTCCTTTGTGTCCTCAGCCCACATACTTGTGTAAACATAGTCCTTCATCGCCGTGCCTATCTTCGAGTGTGCAACGCCGGAGCAGGTGAGGGGAGTCGGGTCGCCGAGACAGTAGAGAACAAGGTCGATAAAGTGAACGCCCCAGTCAATGAGAACTCCGCCGCCGGAAGCCGCCTTGGTGGTGAAATCTCCGCCGAGTCCCGGAATTGAGCGGTGAGATCTGAAGCTGATGTATACCTGATATACCTCGCCGAGAACGTCGTCCTCGATAAGTTTCTTGATTCTATTGACCGTATCGACAAAACGGTTTACAACGCCGATCGAAAGCATTCTGCCCGTCTCGTGAGCGACCTTTTGCATTTCAAGAGCCTCGGGAAGAGTTCTTGCGGCAGGCTTTTCGCAAAGCACGTCCTTGCCGTCACGCATAAAGTCGATCGAGATCGGAGCGTGGCAGTCGTTGTGCGTGCAGACGGAAACGATGTCGATATCGTCGTGACCGAGAAGCTCCTTATAATTGTATACGGCTTTGCCGCAGCCGTAGGTTTCAACAGCCTTGTCCGCACGTTCGGGAATAATATCGCAGAAATAGCGGATCTCAACGTTGTCAAGTTTAAGGTAGCTCGGGATGTGTGAACGTGAAATGTTACCGCAGCCGATAATGGCTACTCCTAATTTTTCAGACATACATATCACCTCAAGGTAAGGTATAACAATATTCTAACAAGTTTTTCAGGAAATGTAAAGACATAATAAAAATTTATATAAATAATGTTGCTCATTTTGAAAAGCACAGCGCATTTTGAATAAATTTAAAGAGAATCCGTTGTGCATTTTGCTGTTACTTACGACTTCCTTCCACCTCATCACCGTCTTACGACGGAGCGTCTCGCTGCGGCTCGGTCACGCCA
>OQVO01000677.1_pt1 | contig 10388 bp, 9 predicted proteins | sample 1691511 | NCBI WGS metagenome assembly OQVO01 (sample SAMN03418254, study PRJEB22391) | human gut metagenome | biome: human-gut; feature: organic feature; material: feces | host: Homo sapiens | place: Tanzania | collected 2013-01 | reverse complement strand
ATGCTCCTTTTCTTTTGAAGGTCAGGAGTTTATCTCTATAATATTCGTATTGTTGTCTGCGCTTTTCTATCTCGGCAGGGAGACCCTGGGTGAGGTCGGTGGTGAGGGTGTCGAAGCGGTCAAGGATGGAGACGATTCTTTGCTGGTTTGCTAAAGAGGGAACTGGAACCTCGTATTCAAGCAATGTGTTATTGGATATTGAAGGATAATTTCCGAGTGTAAGGTTATTTGATAAATATGTCTTGAAACCACTTACAGTCAAGGAAAAGAACAAAAACCTTGGTAATAATATCTTTGTATCAACTCTCAACACACAATATCCAGTGCTGCATATATCACCATTATATTGGGTGGGAATTATGCAGGCTCTCATTTGGGTCGGCCTAGTAGTGGCAAAAATAACATCATCCTCTTGAACAATTTGTTGAGCTCGACTTGGTGCGGACATCTTATCTATTTCTATTGTAGAAATAATGCTATGAGTTTGGATATCAACAGATGACAAATCGATATATCGGTATTGTCCTGTCGTAGATTTCCATTTGATATTACTAGTCTTCATGCACACGTCCTTCAACTTCATCCATCTTACTTCTGCTTGATACCCCCCCCTATTTATATTCTTGAAATTCAACAAGTTATCAAGATAATAGTTGTATTGTTGCTTTCTTTTTTGCAGTTCTGCTTGCAGTTCTGCTTGCAGTTCTGTAAACGCATCCAGAATCCTCACAATCTCTTCCTGCACAGGAAGCGGAATAATTGGTATTTCAATTTTAGCAAACTCCTTTTTTGATATATTATATCGAGTTACACCATTCGCTGTTTTACAGATTGTTTTTCGTATGTTAGTACTTCTGAATAGGTACTTCATGAACGAAGGACATTTGTCGGAGAGATCAAAGAATCTAAAGCCGAAACAAAAACTATTAAGATACAGTTTTTCTTCTATCGTATGAGTTAATACGGAACTCATGCCGCATTCATCTGGAGTTTCGGACGAACCGGTAAATAGAATATCTCCGTATTGGATTGTGTTTTGTTTTTCTCCTTCTGCAATTTTCACTCTCTCAGGCACATCAGTTTTGAGAGATGGGTTATTGAATACGTTTACATATGTGATAAACTTTTCGTTGCCACCTGTAAAATCTGATTTCGTTTTTCCTGTAAGACCAGAATAGAAATCACCTAATTCCCCAAGCATTTTCCACTCCACCCCATCCGGACAGTACTGCTGTATTAACTTTTCTAACTTGCTCATGTTTCCTTCTGTCAAGTATTGCTTTTCCATTTTAATTGCTTACATTTGCATTGGAAATTTTCATATGAATGGTTGAGGGGCTCGTCAAACTTATTTTAAAAAGCATTTGCCCACGGGTGAGTGCTTTTTGCTTTTAAGAGATGTACTGACGGAAGTACTCTCAAAGGCCGCTCTCAGCTCTCAAGCTTACAAATCATTTATGCAACATGAAAATTTCCATTATCATTAAGTTTGACGAGCGCCCTGGCACAGAGTGCGGAGCAGCTCATAAACCTGTTTTTGTCAGAGGCCATTTCAGATTGGTCGGAGGCAAAAAGGTTTACGTGAAGGCCCACTACCGTAACCGGTAGGCGGACAGCCTTGTCTGAACGCCCGTCAGTATCGGAGCCGCTCCCCACACGAGCGGCTTCGTCATTACCTTCCACTCCGAAATGGCACAATGACATCATATTTCTATTTCCTTTATTATCTTGTCAATTTCAGCCCTCAACACATTCTCCCTCTCCACGATCTCTGCAAGTTCCGCATTGAGCTTCACAATATCCACTTTCTCCCTGGTGTCCTCCTGTTCAACATAGGTGGATACAGACAGGTTGTAGTCAGCCTTGGCTATGTCATCATTTGCCACAAGCTTGCTGATATATTGCACGTCTTTCCTGTCGGTGAAGATATCCAGAATATGCTGGATGTTCTCCTCTGTGAGTTTGTTGGAGTTGGTGACCTTGACACATTCCTTGGTAGCATCTATGAACAGAGTGCAGTTATCCTTCTTGGCCTTCTTCAGCACCATGATGCATGTGGCAATGCTGGTTCCAAAGAAAAGATTGTCAGGGAGTTGGATAATGCAATCTACATAGTTGTTGTCAATCAAGTATTGTCTTATCTTCTTCTCCGACCCACCCCTATACATCACGCCGGGGAAACATACTATGGCAGCTGTGCCATTGCTTGCAAGCCAGGAAAGAGAGTGCATAATGAATGCAAGGTCAGCCTTGGACTTCGGTGCAAGCACACCAGCAGGTGCAAATCTCGGATCATTGATAAGGGTTATATCATCATCCCCTTTCCACTTGGTTGAATAAGGCGGGTTTGAGACAATTACTTCAAAAGGCTCGTCATCCCAGTGCTGTGGAGAAAGAAGTGTGTCTTCACAGGCTATGTCAAACTTGTCATAGTCAATGTCGTGAAGGAACATATTGATCCTGCACAGGTTATATGTGGTGAGGTTGATTTCCTGTCCGAAGAAGCCCTGGCGGACATTGTCCTTTCCCAATATCTTCGCGGCTTTCAGCAGCAATGAGCCTGAACCGCAGGCCGGGTCATATACTTTATTGACCTCACTCTTGCCCACTGTGGCAAGTTTTGTCAAAAGCTCACTTACTTCCTGCGGGGTGTAATATTCGCCACCGCTCTTTCCTGCATTTGAAGCATACATTCCCATCAGGTATTCGTATGCGTCACCGAATGCGTCAATGGTATTGTCTTGATAATCACCCAATTTCATCGACTCGATACCTCTCAGGAGTTTGACCAGTTTTTCATTTCTCTTGAGGACGGTAGCGCCCAGTTTGTTGCTGTTCACATCGAGGTCCGCAAACAGCCCCTTGAAGTCATCCTCACTTGCAGTTCCCTTTGCGGAGTTTTCAATGGCGGAGAAGATACCTTCAAGTGTCATATTCAGGTTGGGGTCAGCATCACAAGTTTTGCAGATGTTCTCAAACAGTTGTGAAGGAAGTATGAAGAACCCTTGACATTCACCATCTCTTCCCTTATGCCTTCTGCCTGTGCATCATTAAGGTCAGCATAATTGAAGTCCTTGTTGCCTGTCTCCCATTCACCCTTGTTTATGTATGTTGTGATGTTTTCAGAGATATATCTGTAAAAGAGCATCCCCAAGATGTAGGATTTGAAATCCCATCCATCCACGGAGCCTCTCATCTCATCTGCTATTGCCCAGATGGTTCGGTGGAGTTCTGCACGCTCCACTTCCTTTTTATTGTCTGTCATAAAGTTGATTATCTTGCCTTTGCAGAGTAAAGGTATGAAATAATCACCAAATAGGCAAAATAGTGGCCCTTTATAAGTTCAAATATAAGTTTAAATATCATTTGGACTGCAGGAGGCACTCCAGGTCACGCTGAAAGCTTTGCCACAAGTGAAGGATGCCGGATTGGGTATCAAAAAGAAACCTTGACATCACGGCGGAGCATCCTTTTGCCGGCGGCAGTTACACAAATGGGGAATATGAAGTCTGCGGCGTCATTCCTGATCTCCCTGCTGATCTCCCTGCTGTCCGTCCTCGGCCAGACCTACACCGCCGCAACCCGCAACCCCGTCAAGACCCTCGGTCAGGATTGAGTTAGCAGTTCATCGCACCGCAGCAGTGGATAACCTGCCCGGAGACATAGCCCGAAAGGTCGCTGGCAAGGAACACCGCCACGTTGGCAACATCCTCAGGTGTGCCACCGCGGCGAAGCGGGATCTGCTTTACCCAAGCGTCGCGCACTTCCTCTGAAAGGGCGTTGGTCATGTCCGAGACGATGAATCCCGGGGCGATGCAGTTGGCTCTGATTCCGCGCGGGCCCATCTCCTTGGCAATGGATTTGGCCAGACCGATGAGACCGGCTTTGGATGCGGAATAGTTGCACTGGCCGGCATTGCCTGAGACTCCAACGACAGAGGACATGTTGATGATGCTTCCTCCTCTCTGGCGGGCCATGATCGGAGTGATGGCGTGGATGAAGTTGAACGCTGACTTAAGGTTCACGTTGAGGACAGCGTCCCACTGTGCCTCGGTCATCCTGAGCATGAGTCCGTCCTTGGTGATGCCGGCGTTGTTCACAAGGATGTCAATCCTTCCGAAGTCAGCAAGAATCTGGTTCACGACGTTGTGCGTCTCCTCGAAATTGGCAGCGTTGGAGGCGTAGGCCCTTACCTTGTGGCCGAAAGCCTCGATGTCCTTAACGGTCTGCTCTCCGGCTTCATTGATCACAAGGTCAGTGAAAGCCACGTCAGCTCCCTCGGAAGCGAACTTCATGGCGATTGCCTTACCGATTCCTCTTGCGGCGCCCGTGATGAGGGCTACCTTTCCGTCTAAAAGTCCCATAATATTCAGTTAAATAAATTAAAATCTCCAGTCGGCGCTCCGCCATGTTCAGATGGCTTTGGCGCAGGGTGTATGCCGCAAACTTTAGACCACAGACGAAGCCTCGGTCATATTCATTTTCCGGCAAACAACCGCAAAAGTAAGCTATCTTCCCACGATGAGCAAATCTTTAGGCCGCAATTTGGTGAAAGAAAGGAAGAAGTGGCGAAAGCCACGAATAAAATGGCTATCTTTGCCGGGACGGAACAATGAATGTTCCTAAAACTGAATAGAATGTATGTCCATCTGATAAAGATGGATGCGGAACAATAGATTTTTGACACCGATGAGTGAGATACGCAACCCTCAGCTCTGGGAAAGCGGAGAGCTGAAAATAGAATGGGTAAGGCATCACATGCCACTGCTTGAAGGTCTGGAGAAGGAATTTAAGGAGACAAAGCCGTTCAAAGGGCTGAAAGTAGCCCTTTCCGTGCACCTGGAGGCCAAGACGGCCCATCTCTGCGAGGTTCTCTCCGAAGGCGGCTCCGAGATGTACGTCACGGGAAGCAACCCTCTATCCACCCAGGATGATGTCGCGGCGGCGCTCGCGCACGAAGGTCTGAACGTCTTCGCGGTCCACGGAGCGACTCCCGAGGAATATGAGCACGGCATCAGACGGGTTCTCGAATGCGGCCCTAACATCATCATCGACGATGGCGGAGACCTTGTGACAATGATCCACGAGGACTACCCACATCTCATTCCGAACATCATCGGCGGCTGCGAGGAGACCACCACCGGGATCCTCCGGCTTGAGACGATGAACCGTGAAAAGAGGCTGAGATTCCCGATGATGCTTGTCAACAACGCGGCCTGCAAACATTTCTTCGACAACCGCTACGGCACGGGCCAGTCTGTCTGGGACGGCATCAACAGGACAACCAACCTGATCGTGGCCGGGAAATATGTAGTGGTCGCAGGCTACGGATGGTGCGGCAAGGGCGTGGCGATGAGAGCCAAGGGACTCGGTGCGAAAGTGATTGTCACAGAGGTGGATCCTATCAAGGCGATGGAGGCCGTGATGGACGGATTCCAGGTTATGGGCATGGCCCGGGCCGCCGCAGAAGGCGACATATTCGTGACTGTTACCGGCTGCGACGATGTCATCACCAAGGAACATTTCCTCGCGATGAAGGACGGAGCGATCTGCTGCAACGCCGGGCATTTCGACTGCGAGGTGAACGTCGCCCAGCTTAAGGAACTCGCTGTGGGAGAGAAACCTGCGAGGCAGAATATTCAGGAGTACACCCTCCCTGGCGGTCGCAGGATCTACATCATCGCCGAAGGAAGGCTTGTGAACCTCGCCGCGGGAGACGGCCATCCTGCCGAGATCATGGACATGTCGTTCGCCATCCAGGCTCTCAGCGCCAAGTACTTGGCCGACAACAGAATGGTACTGGCGAGGGTACCGGGTGAGATGCTTCACAGCGTCCCTGAGTCTATCGACCGCGAGGTGGCCTTCAGGAAGCTGAAGGACTGGGGCATAACGATCGACACCCTGACCCCGGAGCAGCACAGGTACCTTTACGGAGAATAACCGCTGAGGATTATTCCCGAAAAATCATTGATTATCCTTAATGCTTTAATAATTAGAGTAACACACTATGAGACTTATTCCGATCTACACCTGGACAAAAGGCATCCGGAACTTTGACCATAGAAGGAAACAGTTTTCCAAGCAGCCTTGGGCGCAGGGAGTGCTTCTGCTCTGCTGCGTGGTGGTGGCGATGCTTCTGGCCAACCTTCCATTCACCAAAGAGTTCTACCACAACGTTCTGGAGACCGACATCTCCCTAAGGTTCCAAAGCCCTGGCGGAGAGAGCATTCTGTTCCCTAACGGAATGACCGTCGAGAAGTTCATCAACGACATCCTGATGACGGTCTTCTTCTTCACTGTCGGCCTTGAGATCAGGCGGGAGATGAAGAACGGAGAACTGTCCAGTGTGAAGAAAGCGATGATGCCGGTGATCGCCGCGTTCGGTGGCGTAGTGGCTCCGGCCTTGATCTTCGCAGCCGTCAACCACGGTTCCGCCGCCGCTTCAGGTTGGGGAATCCCTACCGCCACGGACATCGCCTTCGCGGTCGGCATCCTGTCCATTCTGGGCGACCGTGTGCCGGTGTCGCTGAAAGTGTTCCTGACGGCGCTCGCCATCGCCGACGACTTGATAGCCATTCTTGTCGTGGCCTTGTTCTACGGCGGCACCATCAACTTCGGACTGCTGGGCATCGCATTTGTACTGATAGCAGGAGTGCTGCTGATGAACAAGTTAGGCGAGAAGCGCGGCTGGTTCTACCTTGTCCCGGCCATCGCGATCTGGTCGTTGTTCTACTATGCCGGCATCCATTCCACGATGTCCGGTGTCGTGATGGCGTTCCTTGTGCCGATGACCCCGAGATTCAGCGAGGCCTACTTCAACAGAAAGCGCCGCCAGTACATCCGAAGGCTCAATGAATATAACAGCATAGAATCCACCTCCTCCGAGTTCCCTAACGGCCCGCAGAGGCATTGCCTGAGACGCCTGTCGGCCATCTCAAGGGACTCAATGGGCATGAGCTACCGCCTTGAGCACGCCCTCGGCCCTTGGGTAAACTTCCTGATCATGCCGATCTTCGCACTTGCCAACGCCGGTGTTGAGATTCCTGACGTGTCCTACTTCAACGTGTTCCATTTCGATCAGGCTCTTGGCAGCGTGAGCATGGGAATATTCCTTGGCCTTGTCCTCGGAAAGCCGCTCGGCATCTCTCTCGCCAGCTTCATCGCCGTCAAGCTTCGCTTCGGCGAGATGCCTGCCAAAGCCACTTGGACGATGCTGATCGCCGTGGCCTGTCTCGGTGGTATCGGCTTCACGATGTCGATCTTCGTGGACACCCTCTCATTCGGTGACCAGACTCCTGAGGTCATGGCCCGACTGCGTGACATGGGTAAGGTCGCCGTGCTGATGGGATCCCTGTTCGCAGGCATCCTGGGCAGCGTCCTTATCAATGTTGTCCATGCGATCCAATCCCGCAAGTCATAGCGGAACCTCTTGTTGACAAACAGATCAGACAAAAGTGAAAAGTTTGGGAAGCTGCCTTGGGGCTCTGAAGCGGATGTCCATCCCGGCAAGGAGATGGATGTTGATCCGCGTGCTTCTCGGGATCATCCGCATCGCGGCCTCCCTGTCGTTTGTCTGGATCTGCAAGGAGGTCGTGGATGTCGTCACCGGTGCGTCAGAAGCCGCTCTGACCGGCAGGATAGCCTTGATGATGGGCATCATGACCGTTCAGCTGCTTTGCAACGTTTTCTCTTCCTATTGTGAGAAATTGGGGCTGCTCAAAGTCAACAACACCCTGCGCGCCGAATTGTTCTCAAAGGTCATTTCAAGTGAATGGACAGGTCGCGAAAGATTCAACAGCGGAGATGCGGTCAACCGCCTGGAAGAAGACATAAGGGTTGTGACCGACTTGCTGTGCAGCCATATTCCCGGATCAATTGTGACGGTGTGCCAACTTGCCGCCGCGTCAGTCTACATGCTGATGATGGCACCCGGCCTGCTGTGGGTACTGGTGTTCCTGATGGTGCTGGCCGTAATAGGCTCAAGGCTTTTCTTCTTCAAACTCAGGTCTTTGACATCCGACATCCGAGCATTGGACAGTGATGTGCAGCAATTGATTCAGGAGAATCTCCAGAACCGTGTGATAGCTTTGACCCTGATAGGTGTCACAAGGGTTGTCGGCGCTTTGGACACTCTTCAGAACCGCTTGAAAGACAAGACTGTACGTCGGCTCAACTACAATGCCGTGGCCCGCGGGTTCATGTCGCTTGGATTCATGGGAGGCTATGCGGCGGCGTTCCTGTGGGGAGCCTTGGGTATCAAAAACGGGACTGTCAGTTTCGGTATGATGACAGCCTTTCTCCAGTTGGTCGGTCAGGTTCAGAGGCCGGTGGCCGATCTCGCCAGGGAATTGCCGGCGTTCATCCATGCGTTGACTTCCATCGAGAGGCTGATGGAACTGGAGAGCCTTCCGGCTGAAACGGATGGTCCGAAATGGATGGCGCGCGGAGCGGCGGGAGTCAGATTTGAAGGAGTGAGCTTTGAATATCCCGGCTCACACGGCACCCGCGTCCTGGACGCTTTCTCCTATGATTTCCGGCCTGGAACCCTTACCGTCGTGGCAGGTCCCACAGGAGTCGGGAAGAGTACACTCATTCGTCTCATGCTCGGACTATTGAAGCCTGACAGCGGGACAGTGACAGTCTACGATGCCGGTTCCTCCTGCGCGGCAGGAAAGCCGGCGCGCGGCAATTTCCGCTATGTGCCTCAGGGTAACTCCTTGATGAGCGGCACCATACGGGACAACCTCCTGCTTGCTGACGCCTCTGCTTCGGAGGAGGGCATGCGTTCCGCCCTGCACACCGCCGTGGCTGATTTTGTGTTTGATCTTCCGGACGGTCTGGACACTGTCTGCGGAGAAGCCGGTGGAGGCCTGAGCGAGGGACAGTGCCAGCGCATAGCCATCGCCAGAGCATTGCTGCACCGTGGCGGGATCTTGCTTCTGGACGAGTCCACCTCATCCCTGGATCCCGAGACCGAGACAAGGCTTCTCGCCAATCTTCGCTCCTATGTCCGGAACGCACCAGCCTCCGCTGACAACCCGCAGGCCATCACCGTGATCTTCATCTCCCATCGCGAGGCCGTTATGGCCTCCGCCGATGAGCTTCTGCGTCTGAAATAAGATTCCTCTACTAAAAAGGCCTTAGAAATACGTCGAATACGGAAGGTTGAGGCTGAGTTGGGCATCGGCTTCGGAACGGGCCTTCTCGTAGGCGATAACGGTGTCGAGATCAGGATTGACCATCACGTCAAGGTTCCAGATCAGGAGGCGGTCACCGGTCACGACCTCCTGAACGAAGCCGGCCAGACCGACGATGGCGGGGATACCGATTCCCTTGGCCAACACACAAACCTGACCGTCGGCATCCTCCTCGCAGACGGCAAGCCCGATGACATTTCGGAAATCTATCAGTGTGGAGTCTGACAGCGACAACCGCTCGGCGACAAGGACGCTGCCGGGCGGTATGTCCTCGAACGGATTCCTCTGCCCGCAGTCTCTGACCACGAACGCACGGCCTTTCGCAAAGCCTCGGACACCCGTTCCACGTACTGTCATAAGTAACCTATCTCATTACTTCCTTCGTCAGATCCCATGCGGCTCCGGGAGCGAAAACAGCATCAACCAGCTGATCATAGAACATTCCCCTCTTGGCGAGATCCAGCACATTGAAGCGGAAACGCATCAACTGTACCTTCGGGAACATATTCCTAAGCATCCCGCGGGTCACGCCGATCATCGACGGATCGTACGGCGCGCCGGCCTTCCTCAGCAGATCCTGCATCCTGGAGAATGAATATACCTGCCCCTGAAGCTTCTTCTTGAACTCCGGCCAGTTCTCCTTGATCCTCGTCAGCTGGACGCGGACGGTCTCGGCGTCGTCATATTTCTTGGTGATCTCGGTGTAGCCAAGCTCCGGCGCAGGGAAATCCTTGAAGATTTCAAGCGCCCTCTTCTGCTCCTGCTCAAGCGTAGGCCATGCCTTCACGCAGGCGTCCACATCGATCTTCGTCAGATCCATCTTGAACAGCTCGTCGAACACGGCGCACATTGTCAGCGTGCCGATCGCAACCTGGGCTCCGTGCGACTGGAGTCTGCCGTTGAAGCGGTGGTGGGTCATGTCAAGAATATGGCTGAAAAGGTGGTCGCAGCAGGAAGCAGGGCGGCTGGACTGCGCGGCCTGCATGGCTATACCGCTGAGTGTCAAGCCCTCGAACAAATCCGCCACAGCCTTCTTGTCGCCTCTTGCCACGCCATCTGGATCGGCCAGCAGATCATCCAGGCAATCCTGAAGAACATGCCAGGCATCCGGCTTGATCGGCTCAGTACCCATAAGGTCGGCGATCATCCACTCGGCTCCGGCGGGAACCTTGGCGGCCAGATCAGCGTACC
>OQVO01000676.1_pt1 | contig 10390 bp, 8 predicted proteins | sample 1691511 | NCBI WGS metagenome assembly OQVO01 (sample SAMN03418254, study PRJEB22391) | human gut metagenome | biome: human-gut; feature: organic feature; material: feces | host: Homo sapiens | place: Tanzania | collected 2013-01 | reverse complement strand
TAACCCAACACCTCACGGCACGAGCTGACGACAGCCATGCAGCACCTGTTCACAGGCGCATTGCTGCGCCCGCCTGTCTCCAGGCGGTCCCTGTGTATGTCAAGCCCAGGTAAGGTTCCTCGCGTACCATCGAATTAAACCACATGCTCCACCGCTTGTGCGGGCCCCCGTCAATTCCTTTGAGTTTCACCCTTGCGGGCATACTCCCCAGGCGGCACACTTAACGCGTTCGCTTCGGCACCCGGGCTCATGCCCGGACACCCAGTGTGCATCGTTTACTGCGCGGACTACCAGGGTATCTAATCCTGTTCGCTCCCCGCGCCTTCGCGCCTCAGCGTCAGCCGTCCGCTCGCAGCCTGCCTTCGCCATCGGTGTTCTTCCAGATATCTACAGATTTCACCCCTACACCTGGAATTCCGGCTGCGCCACAGCGGCTCAAGCCCAGCAGTTCCCAGCGCGGTTCCGGGGTTGGGCCCCGGGATTTCACGCCAGGCTTGCAGGGCCGCCTACACGCCCTTTACGCCCAATGATTCCGAACAACGCTCGCGCCTTACGTGTTACCGCGGCTGCTGGCACGTAATTAGCCGGCGCTTATTCGCGCGCTACAGTCACCGGGAAGGCATTCCCTCCTCCCCTTATTCCTCGCGCGCAAAAGGGCTTTACAACCTTCCGGCCTTCCTCGCCCACGCGGCGTCGCTCCGTCAGGGTTCCCCCCATTGCGGAATATTCTTAGCTGCTGCCTCCCGTAGGAGTCTGGGCCGTATCTCAGTCCCAATGTGTCCGTCCACCCTCTGAGGCCGGATACCCGTCATTGCCTAGGTGGGCCTTTACCTCACCTACCAGCTGATGGGCCGCGGGCCGCTCCTCCGGCGCCCCCGTAGGGGCTTTCCATCCACATCTCTAACCTGTGGATTCGTATCCGGTATTATCCTGTATTTCTACAGGCTATCCCCGTCCGAAGGGTGCGTCACCCACGTGTTACTCACCAGTCCGCCGCTCTCGCAGATAGCAAGCTATCTGTTCCCGCTCGACTTGCATGCTTAAGACGCGCCGCCAGCGTTCGTTCTGAGCCAGGATCGAACTCTCCATGCCTATTTCCTCGGCCCCCGAGGGGACCGGAGATCTCCATAAACACGCAGAGCCTCAAAAGGCCCTCTCATCTTCTCGAATCTGACAGCCTATAACACACACCGACAAAACTGCTCTCCTACTGTACGCTCTTTCTGTCGTTTCTTCTTTCCTTCCCTTAAACTGTCAAATAACGGCAATCAATGTAAGTGAAGAAGAATATATCACCAGAGTTTTATTATGTCAAGCATTTTTTTTCTTAATTATTAATATTTTTTTCATTTTTAGGCATATTTTTAGTTTTTTGAGGAAGAGCACACAAAAAAAAGAAATTTTCCAACTTCAAAGACTTTCCTTTTTCTTTATATCATTAGGACAACCAGTTTATATCTGTTGGACAGTATTCCTGTATAACAACTACAGTAAAATGTACAATATATTTTCAGATTTTTGTGTCGTCTATACACACATCCCTTGCTGCAAAGAATCATATGTAATTGCAATTTTCAGAGTAACAGAATATAAACAACTCAAAAAAACTAATAAATAAAGTAAAAAAAACAATTGAGGTTTTCTCTGTAAAAAATTATAATAAGCCAGTTTCGAATACATATTAATATTTGAAGCTTATCAAGAGAAATAATCCAGCAGACAACGAGGATGGAAAAAAATGAGATGCCCCTACTGCGGAAGTTTTGACGACAAAGTTACCGAATCCCGGCAAATGGCAAACGGCGAAAGCATACGAAGAAGACGACAGTGCATTTCGTGCGGACACAGATTCACAAGCTACGAAAAAATAGAAGAAAAGCCTTTCATGGTTGTAAAGCGCGACGGAAGAAGACAGCCATTCGACATAAAAAAAGTCGCAAAGGGAATTGAACGTGCACTGGAAAAACGTCCGGTTTCAACAGACTTTATAGACTTGATTGTAAACGAAATTGAAGACGAGGCATACACAGCCGGAAAACTCAAACGCGAAATTTCAACAGAGGAAATCGGAGAGCTTGTTCTAAAAAAACTTAATTCCGTAGACAAAGTCGCATACATTCGTTTCGCAAGCGTGTACCGCCATTTTACAAATCTTGAGGAATTCATAACCGAAGTAAAAAAAATCTCCGAAAGGTAATTTCTCAATTTAAAAAGCCAACATTGAAGAAATCAGCACTATATGGTAGACTGCTAGATTATCCGAGGGGAAAATGAATAAAATCGAAGGCAGACTATATATAATAGGCGCAGGCTTTGCCGGACAAATGATTGCAAACGACATTGCGAAAAAAAAAGTCTTTGGAACAGTTTCTGCGTTTCTCGATGATGATAAAAATTTAATCGGAACAAAAATTGACGGCATACCTGTTATAGGTCCGATTGACAGTATTGCGGACGTTTTGCGTGTAAACGGAGCAGACCAAGCCGTAATTGCAATTCCAAGCGCACCAGTTGAAAGAATCAGAAAAATTTATTCCTCCTTAAAAAAATGCGGATTTCTTCAGATAAAAATTCTGCCTTCAATAAGCCAAGTCATTGACGAAAAAGCCCACATAATTCAGGCCCGCGATATAAATCCGCTGGACATTCTAGGAAGAACTCCAGTAACAATTCCGCTTGCAAAAAGCCTTTCGTATTTAAGAGGAAAACGTGTTCTAATAACAGGCGCAGGCGGCTCAATCGGCAGCGAACTTGCACGTCAGCTTCTTTCAGGCGGAGCAGAACGGCTTTATCTTTTTGGACACGGCGAGAATTCAATTGTAAATATTTACAGGGAACTTCATGTTCTTCAGGATGAAGGCGTAGGACAAAAGGCTTCAATTGTTCCAATAATCGGCGACATGAAAGACAGGGAATACGTAAAGTACATAATTTCTCACACTCATGCTGATGTTATCTTTCACTGCGCCGCATACAAACATGTTCCAATGATGGAAGAGAATTCTATAGCCGCAATTGAAAACAATGTATTCGGAACAAAGAATCTTCTGGATGCCGCGCTTGAATCTGGAACTGAAAAATTCGTGCTTATTTCAACAGACAAAGCCGTTGAGCCTGTAAGCGTTTACGGCGCAAGCAAAATGCTATGTGAAAAACTTGTAATTCAAGCCGCGCAAAACGTAAAGGAAAACCAAGCGTTTATGTTTGTCCGCTTCGGAAATGTTCTTGGAAGCCGAGGCTCAATTCTTCCTATTTTTATGGAGCAGATTCAAAACGGAGGTCCTGTAACTGTAACCGATCCACAAATGGAACGCTACTTTATGACAATTCCAGAGGCCTGTTCTCTTGTGCTTCAGACTGGAGGCGTTGGAACAAACGGAGCATCGTATCTTTTGGACATGGGCGAGCCTATAAAAATTCTGGAGCTTGCAAAGCAGGTAATAAAGTTTTCTGGATTTACGCCGGACAAAGAAATAAAAATTCAGTTTATCGGAGCAAGAAAAGGCGAACGCTTGGAAGAACCTTTGTGGCTAAAAGAAGAAAATCCTGAGCCTACAGAATACAAAAAAATTCTAAAGCTCACAAATATTTCTCCTAAAAATTTTTCACTTGATAAGTTGATTGATTCTTTAAATCCAATCTGCGTGCTTTCTAAAGGTAAAGAAGAACTTTACAGGAACAGTGGTGAACTGAAAAAAATTCTAAGAAAAGCAGTTCCAACCCTTGACGAATTTTACAAGCGTGAAGAAAACTTATCGGCAAAAAATGAAAAGTCTTATGCAAAGGCGGTTTTATAATGAGTTTAAGCGAGCAAAAAACAGAACTAAAAAAAATGAACGTGCCTTTTTTTAAAGCATCAATTTCAGAAGAAGAAGAGCAAGCCTGCACAAATGTTTTAAGAAGCGGCTGGCTTACAACAGGAAAAGAAACTCATGAATTTGAAAAGGAATTCGCGCAAAAAATAAATTCTCCATTTGCGCTTGCAGTTAACAGCAACACAAGCGGAATGATTCTTGCAATGGAAGCTCTTGGCGTAAAACCTGGCAAAGCAGTTATAACAACGCCCTACACTTTTGTGTCCACAGCAGCCAGTGCGCGGCACCTTGGAGCTGACGTTTATTTTGCCGACATTGAAAAAGAAAACTATTCAATAGATCCAGAAAAAATTGAAGAGATTTTAAAAAGTCCGCATGGAAAAAATGTCGCCGCAATAGTTCCCGTTCACATTGCAGGAAATGTGTGCAACATGAAACATATAATGGAGCTTGCTGAAAAATACAATGTAAAAGTAATAGAAGACTGCGCACATTCATTTCCAAGCAAAACGAGTCTTGGATTTGCCGGAACAATCGGAGACGCAGGAGTATTTTCATTTTATGCAACAAAAACAATCACTTGCGGCGAAGGCGGAATGGTTTGTGTAAAAGACAAAAAAACTGCTGAAAGAATTCTTCAAATGAGACTTCACGGAATGAACCGGGATGCCTGGGACAGATACACTTCGAATAAAGCAAGCTGGGAATACGACATTGTGGCTTCGGGATTCAAAAGCAACTTACCGGACATTCTTTCTGCAATAGCAAGAGTTCAGCTAAAAAAAGCCGACATTCTCGATGCAAAGCGAAAAGTTCACGTAAAAAAATACAATGACGCTTTTTCAAAAATGGATTTTGTAAAAATTCCTCCGACTTCGGAAGGAGACGCCTGCCATCTTTACATTCTGAGACTTGACCTTTTAAAGTTAAAATGCACAAGGAATGAATTTGCTTCTATGCTTCAAGAAATGGGAATTGGAATAAGCGTGCATTTTATTCCGCTTTTTCACTTTTCATACTGGAAGAAACTCTACCCTGATTTCACAAAGGAAAAATTTACTGAGGCTGAAAAAAAATTCCAGGAATCAATTTCAATCCCGCTATGGCCGGACATGACAGAAGAAATGACAAAATATGTTATTCAGGCAGTGAAAGAAATTGGAGAAAAATATCATGCCTAAAGCTTTATATGCAAAGAAAAATTCAAAAGTTTCTTTTCAGAAAGAATTTTACAGCGACCTTACAATGGACGATATGTATTTTGCAATGATTGTAAGAAGTCCAGTAAGCGAAGGAATTGTAAAATCAGTTTCGCATCCAAACTTGCCGGACGGCTACAGTCTTGTAACTGCGCGTGATGTTCCGGGTTCAAATTTAGTCGATACTTCAAAAGGAAAAATTCCTGTTTTCTGTGAAGGAAATATTTCGTATGAAGGAGAGCCGCTTGCGCTTTTAGTCGGTCCCGACGAAGCTGTTTTGCAGTCGCTTTTTGATGAGCTTGTTTTGACAATTGACACAAACACAATCGAGGATTACCTTCCTGATGAATTTGACATAAACGCAAAGGCTATTGAAAATTCAGGAAAGAAACAAACAAAGAAAGAATTAAAAATTCAAAATGAAGAGCTTAAAAACATCAAGGAAATCAAAGAAGAATTTTTTTCAGACAAACTTGCGCAGAGAATTATAAAGTTCGGTCCTTGTTTTGAAAAATCAGATGATGAATCCTGCATAGAAAAAATTTTTGAAGAAGCAAAATATGTTGCGGAAAACGAATGGCGCTATGCCTTGAAAACTCCAGATTACGGAGAACCAAACGGCGCAATGTGCTCATGGAAAGAAAATTATGTAACAATCTCAACCCCAACTCAATGGCTGAACAATTTAAGGCACACAGCTTCAGAAGCGCTTGCAATTCCTCCTGAATCAATAACAATAAGAAAAACAACTTCAACAAACAGAGGAACAAACAGCATTTGGTACAATTCAATAATTGCCTGCCAGACTGCGGTTGCCGCAAAAAAAACAGGTCACCCTGTAAAGCTTGTCTACACAAGAAACGAGCAGGAAAAATTTCTGAACAAGATGCAGCCCATTTCAATCAGGAACAAAACTGCGGTAAACGAAAAAGGCGTTATTGAAGCCATGAAAATTCAAATTGAAGTAGACGCAGGCTTTGCAAATCCGTTTGCACAGGAAATAATCGACAGACTTTCAATTGCTTCATGCGGCTGCTACAATCCAAAAAATACTTTTATAACGGCAACTGCAAAAAGTTCCTTAAATCCTGCATCTTCGGTTGACATCCAGCTGATTGATTCCGCGGCATTTTTCGCTGTTGAAAATCAGATTAATGAACTTTGCAATAAATGCAATCTTACGCCTTTAGAGTTCCGGCAGAAAAATCATTTGAACATAGATTTTACAAAAAGAAAAATTCCAAAAGCACAGTTTCTTTTTGAAATTGAAAAATTCAACGAGACGATCGAAGCTCTTTCCAAGCAAAGCGATTTCAACAGAAAATATGCTTCTTACAGACTTGACGCCATGAACTGGAAACTAGGAAGCGGTCCAAAAGAATATGTTTCAGTTTTTTCATCTCCAATGCGCGGAATCGGATTTTCGTGCGCGTTTGAAGGAGCCGGATATTACGGCTCGGAAATTTACAACGGAAGCCACACTCTTGAAGTAACGCTGGAAACAGATTCAGTTTTAACAATCCACTGCCCTCCAGTTTCAAATTCCGTGCATGAAATATGGAGAGGAATCGCCGCTGAAATTTTAAACATTCCGCTTCTTTGCGTAAAAATAAATTCAGTATTCAGTAACGGAGAAGAGCCGCCGCTTCCAGAAAATGTATACAGCAATATAAGCATAATGACTTCGCTTTTGAAAAAATGCTGTCTTGCAATAAAAAGAAGAAAGCCGGACGAACCGCTTCCGTTCAAGGTAAAAAAGAAAACTGCAGCTGTAAAAAAAACAGAATGGAATAATGAAACTTTTTCGGGAAAACCGTTTCATTCAACATCTTTTGCCGCAGCCGCAATTGAACTGGAAATAAATCCATGCACATACCGTGAAAAACTCAGAAGCATAAATCTTGTTTTGAACGGCGGAAAAATTCTTAACATTCAAGCCGCAACTTCCACAGTAAAACTTGGAATACAAAAGGTTCTTTCATCGCTTCTTGAAGATGACAAGGTTGAATGCAAGAACATAAAAATTTCCTTTATGCAATCAGAAAAAGACCCATCGCAAATAGGAGAACTTGTGCATCAGGTTATTCCAGCCGCATACACGCAAGCGTTAACTCAAGCCTTGAACTGCACAATAAATTCACTTCCGCTGAAAACTGATTCGCTCTACAAAAAAATCAAAGAGCAAAAGGCAAAAATAAAATCTCAGAAAGAGCAAGAAGCCGAGCAAAAAAACAAAGAACAGACAGAAAAGGAGGAAACTCAAAATGAAAATTCCGCTATATCTGAACAATAAAAAAATAGTTCTTGAAGTAAGTGATATATATGATAAAGATTTAGAGGAATATATTGAAAGACTCAATGTTTGATTTTATTGAAAACGATAATTCTTTTTTGCCTATGGCTGAAAGAATGCGCCCGACTTCAATAGACGAAGTTTACGGACAGAAACATATTTTGTCGGAAAATAAAACTTTAAGAAAAATGATTGATAAAGATAAAATAACTTCAATGGTTTTTTTCGGACCTCCTGGAGTTGGAAAATCTACCGTAGCGTCAATAATTGCAAAAAAAACAAAAAGCGAATATATAAAATTAAACGCCGTTCTTTCAAATGTTTCAGAGATTAGAGAAGCTATAAAAAAAGCCGAAAAGAATTTAGCAAACTCAAAAAAGACAATTTTATTTATAGACGAAAATAATATTCCTTACGGCGCTTATTTTGGAATAATTTCAAGCTTGCATAATAGAATAGGAATTATCGGACTTCCTAAAAATATAGGTTTATGGAAAAATAAAAACGATAAAAATATTCCTTTAAATAAATTATACGAAACGGGAGGCAGAGACGAAGTTTTTAAAGCGATTGAAATTACTACGGGAAAAAAAATAAGTTATAAAATAGCCGTTGATAATAATCAAATTTCGGATATTATAGATTTAATCGGCGGAGTTAGAATGTATATTGAAGAGGCTATTAATATAGATAATCTTTCTTTCGATGTCGGAGAGAGATTTTTTCAAGGTGATAAAGCGGTATCTTATTTAAATTATTTAACTATCGAAGGATATGAAGAAATTGAAACTTTATACAGACTTGAAGATTTAATTATAAACGCTATGATAGGAATTATACAAAATCCCGAACTTAAAAGTATAATGCTTTCAAAAGATATAAAAAATGCAATAACTTCAAGAATTAAATCGAATTTGAGACCGCCCGATATTAAGATTTTGTTTAATATACTTGCAAATTGTAATGAAAGAACTTTAATTGTAGAATCTATTGACGCAAGCATAGACGAAAGAGGAATATTAACTCCGATACTTAAAGGAAGCGCTTTTATTAAACAAATAAACGATTTAACTTTATATGTCGGACTTAAAACTCAAAAAAGCGAAATTGAAAATGAAGATATAAGTTTAATAGTTTTGAACGCTACGGGAATAGGCGGACTTGCCGACAGAATAAGCATAAGAATGAGATATAGAGGTTTTAAAGCGGGAGAATACGGAAATTTTTCAAAAAATAATTTAAGCGAAAGCGCGGTTATTATAAGAAACGGACAAATTGAAAAAGGCTTTATGGTTGGAAGAGAATGCAGAATAAATAGAATATATGCAAAAACGGATAGAAGACTTTTAAATAATGCCGTTTTAATATTAGGGAACGATTATTATGAAATTACAAGATAATAAAATTACAAAAAATAAGAAAAAATTTATCGACAGAGAAAAAGCTAAAGAACTTACTTTGAAAGCGGCTAAAATTTTAGACGATAAAAAATTGGAAGATATAAAAGTTTTAGATTTGGACGGAATAACATCTCTATCCGACTTTTTTATTTTAGCTACGGCAAACTCTTCGCCTCAAATGAAAGCGGGAGCGGATGCAGTTTATAAAGAATTTAAAAAAGAGGAAGGAATACTGCCATATTCTGAAAACGATAATACTCCCGAATCTTTATGGCATTTAAGCGATTACGGTTTTATGGTTATTCATATATTCACGAAAGAAGGAAGGGAATATTACGATTTGGATAAATTATGGAACGAAGCTAAAGAAATAAAATTTCAACAATAAAAAAATTAAAAAAGGAGAATTTTATGAAGAGAATAAGTTTAATAATAGCGTTAATTTTTATCATAGCGTTTACTAAAGAATCTTTCGCTGTAAGCGGTTGGCAATTCGGTTTAAATATTCCGATTGGAGCAAGTTTTGGATTTTATAAAGTTCGTTTTTCTTCCGATGCGTCTCAAACTTATAAAGATACTTACGCCAAAAGAGATACAAGCGTGGGCTTTGATTCGGGATTAACCGTTCAAGCGGGATATTTTGTAGGAGATGGAGATAAAGGAATAAGTTTATTGCTCGATTTAGGTTATTCGCATGACACTTTTGCAATAAAAGGTTCTAGCACAAAAGAAAGCTATACTTTTGAAAGCATGCAAATTGGAATACTGCCAAAATTCCATAAGGGAAATTATGCCGTAGGTTTTGGAATAGGAATAAAAATTCCTTTTCAATTAACTCATTCGGCTAGCGTAGGAAATAGCTCTACAATAAGCAAATATAATATTGAGCAGATGAATAATCTTTTTAAAGATTTGGTTATAACTTATATAAAATTTTCGTTCGATTATTCTTTTTATGTTTTTGATAAAGTCGCCGTTTTATTTGGAGGTTATATAGGAGCAGATTTTAATTTAGATTTAAGAGGCGCTGAAAAAAGATATGTTGAAAATAGAAATTTATCTTCGTTTGATATTGGTTTTCAATTAGGATTAAAAATTGGAGAAGGTTTGTAGGTTTTATTTAATTTAATTTATCTTAAATAAAGAAGTATAAATTTTCAACCTTTTTATGTCAATGCTATGCTAAAAGTCCACACTCCACGCTCCCTGTGTTCAAAAAACTGAGGGTAACGCTGGAGGGTTTGGCGGACTTTTGCCTGCCAGTTAGGATTCTTCGCTGCCTTTCTATGCCCTTTGAGCTGGTCGTACAGCTCATCAAGCGAGGCCCTTCCACCTGTTTCCTTCATAACAGACAGGACGACATCTTTCCATGTAGCGGAGTACAGGTCACGGATGTCGGTAGTGTCATGTCTGGAACAGATAACAGGAACAATGATGTCTCTGTCTTTACGACAAATCATCACATACTCATGAACAATGGGAATGAATCTCCCGGAGTAATTTCGATGATCCGAAACACAGTTGTGCTGCGCTTTGATAACGATTTGCTCCAGCGTACCGGGCTTAACGATATCTACAAGCATAGAATACAGCTTTCCCTTGCGCTTCATATCCCCCATGAGAACCGCAATTCGCCCGCCTTTTTCGAGGCTTGCAAACTGCTTCATCATGCAATAGTTCATT
>OQVO01000673.1_pt1 | contig 10418 bp, 7 predicted proteins | sample 1691511 | NCBI WGS metagenome assembly OQVO01 (sample SAMN03418254, study PRJEB22391) | human gut metagenome | biome: human-gut; feature: organic feature; material: feces | host: Homo sapiens | place: Tanzania | collected 2013-01 | reverse complement strand
TCTTGATCTGTCAAAAGCGATTTTAGTTCATTTTCTTGCTTCATTCTGAATTGATATCTATTCGCACCATTACGGAGTAGTGCCATTTAAATTTTGTTGCAAAATTACTAATAATAATTGATTTAGATCACAAGTTCCTCTTAAAATATATTAATTGAACATGAAGTCGAAATAGAGTTGGTTATCATTAAATGTTGCTTAACCCACTTGAACAACTTATGACAAGCTTTTATATATTTGAAGCCTATCATACAGAGCGAATTGACTATGGAAAATCTGTTCCATTGATATTTTCGAGGAATTTAATAACATTTTGCGAATGATTTGTCGGATATATCAGAAAAATGAGTTAACTTTGCACTCAAAATATAAATAATATAAAAGAAAGGTTCATACAAGATGGAACAGAAATTACTGATTTACAACACTCTCACTCGTACGAAAGAGAGATTCACTCCGCTCCACGCTCCTAACGTGGGCATGTATGTTTGTGGCCCTACCGTGTATGGCGATCCGCATCTCGGTCATGCACGACCAGCCATCACATTCGATATACTCTTCCGCTATCTCAAGCACCTGGGCTATAAGGTTCGCTACGTTAGAAACATTACCGACGTGGGCCATCTGGAGCACGATGCAGATGAAGGCGATGACAAGATTGAGAAGAAGGCTCGCCTGGAGCAGTTGGAGCCAATGGAAATTGCGCAGTACTACACCAACCGCTACCACGATGCCATGGAGGCGCTGAACGTACTCCCTCCTAGCATTGAGCCTCATGCCACAGGCCATATCATCGAACAGGAGAAACTGGTTCAGGAAATCCTGGACAATGGCTATGCCTACGAGAGCAACGGCTCTATCTACTTCGACATCGAGAAGTATAACAAGGATCATAAGTACGGTATCCTCTCCGGACGTAACCTGGAGAACGTTATCAACGAGAGCCGCGAGCTGGCTGGTATCGGCGAGAAGAAGAACCAGGCTGACTTTGCCCTCTGGAAGAAGGCTTCACCAGAGCATATCATGCGCTGGCCTAGTCCTTGGAGTGATGGTTTCCCGGGCTGGCACTGCGAGTGTACTGCGATGGGACGCAAGTACTTGGGCAGTCACTTCGATATTCATGGTGGCGGCATGGATTTGATTTTCCCTCATCATGAGTGCGAGATAGCACAGGCTGTGGCTTCTCAGGGCGACCAGATGGTTCACTACTGGATGCACAATAATATGATTACCATCAACGGTCAGAAGATGGGTAAGAGTTTGGGCAACTTCATCACTCTGGAGCAGTTCTTCACTGGCAATCACGACAGTCTGGAGCAGGCTTATTCGCCAATGACCATCCGTTTCTTCATCCTCTCTGCCCACTATCGCAGCACCGTAGATTTCTCTAATGATGCCTTGAAGGCCAGCCAGAAGGGATTGGAGCGCCTGATGAATGGTTTGAACGACCTGGAGCGTGTGCCTGTGGCTAAGCAGAGCGATGATCAGGTGAAGAAGTTCGTAAGCGAATTGCGCCAGCGCTGCTACGATGCAATGAATGATGACTTCCAGACTCAGCTCGTCATCAGCTACCTCTTCGAGGCTTGCCACGTAATCAACACAGCCCTCGACCACAAGGCAAACATCTCTGCTGAAGACCTGAAGGAGCTTTCAGACACCATGCATCTCTTCACCTTCGACCTGCTCGGCTTGAAGAGCGAGAAGGGAGCCAACAATGATGCCCGTGAAGAGGCTTATGGCAAGGTAGTAGATATGGTTCTCGACCTGCGTGCCAAGGCTAAGGCTGATAAGGATTGGGCTACCAGCGACCAGATTCGCGATGCCCTGGCTGAAGCCGGCTTCGAGGTAAAGGACACCAAAGATGGTGTTACCTGGAAATTGAACAAATAATATTTAAAAAGAGGGTGCATCATCAACTTATGACGCACCCTCTCTTTTTTATTTTTGTACTGCTGCAGAATCTTTCTTCTTTGCAGCAAGTGAATCTTTCATATCATTTCCTGCTGCTACAATTCTAGCATTTTCTGGTAGTTTCCAAATACCATTTACTTCCCTATCTAAAACTATATTAAACGCTATGCCTTGAATACTTGGTAGAGCATTTGTTATTTCATCAAAGAATACCACATGAAATCTATCTGGTTCATGTTCACATTTTTCTTGTAATTTCTTAAGCCATGTTGGTGGAACATCCATCATTTCCCCTGTTGATCCATTATATACACTTTTACCATTTAAACTTTCTGGTGTCGCATTACGAAGATATATTATTTCGCAAGTAGGATCTATTTGTTTTACTCTTGCAGATTTACCCTCTGATGAAGGACCATGCAAGAATACTGCTACACCGCTTTCTATTGCTCCTCTTATAATTTCTTCTTCACTTACGTGTCCAAATTTTAAACCATAAGGGTTTCTTTTTCTTTCAGCATGTTTTTGTTCTTCTTCAAATCTTTCTTTTTCTTCTGGTGTCATATTTTGAACACGAGTAAATGTTACAGTTTGAGTTAAATCTTGAAGCATATATCTATCAAGATATTCTTTCATTTCTGTTCTATCAAAATCGCCTTTATATTCAGTCATTTTATTAAGAAATCTTATACCAGAAACCAATCCTTTTTTTGAAATTAAAATTCCTGTTCTATCATCTATCAACCATTTAACCGGTGATACTTCTACCCAAACATAATCACCATCTCTATATTCAACACCATTTGAAAGCTTGAATTTATGGCCTCTAAAATCAGAATTAGCTTTTATACGAATATATTCCTTTCCTTGATATTCGTATTCTTCATAAGTTACAGGTTTAAATCTTGTAAGATAGTCATAAGAATTTACAGAATCAAATGTGTAACTTTTTCCTGTCTTATTCATTCCTCTATAATACTCTGACTCTAATATATTTTGCATTATTGAATCAGCAGCATTTTGAGGATATTGCCCATACTCTACTTCTTCTGTTCCATTGTATCCCCTCACTCTGTTCGGGGAGATTTGGGAAAAGATTACAGAAGATTGCAAAACTGGGCGAACAGCACCATTGCGAGCATACCTATATCGGCTGCGCCTACCACCACGCTGATAGACCGCGCGGACATCATTATCGCCATCATCAGATCTAGTCCAAAACCAACTAGTTCTACCAGTTAAAGATTTATCTTCATCTATATTATAATCAGTATCTTCACATAAATAACCGCCTGTTAAAACACATAAATCTGTAATTGCAGCTTTTGTTCCATATTTTCTAATTACATCTAATTGAGGTTCTTTTCTATTTCCCCAAATTTGTCCTTCAGACAATAAAGTTAAATTTTGACTATTCATTTTAATCATCACCACAGTTATATTTTATCATATAATTTCATTTTTTCTTAATTCTTTCTTGTCCATGCGTTAAGCATTTGCTATCATACAATTATTATGGTGTAAGGAAGAATAGTTGTAGGGCGTATTCGCCATAGCTATCTTTTCTTTCTTGGCAGAACCTTTTTTGGCTGGCTCTGGTTTCTTTGGAAATGCTGCATGGTTCTCAAATACATCCAGCGTCTTTTTGATGACTGGATCATCAAGATTGATGTACTGGGTCCATGCCTGCTCGTCCAACATATTGTAGATGATACGGCTGTCGATGACACGGTCTAACAGTTTGTGTGATTTCTTGATTAAAAGATTTCTACGTTTCAAACCACGTTTATCAGCATAGCTGGCAAACTTTTCAACCATGTCCTGACTGTCAAGATAATCGGCAAGTTCCATCATCTCCTTGAAATTGTTCAACTTCGGACGGTTATCGTCTGTATAAGTGAAGGCAAACTGCAAGATGAGACCACTCAGACTAGCCTCCTTGAAATAGGATGTCATGCCGAGCGTATCTTCAGGAACAAAGATGTCTGGGGTGATACCACCTCCGCCATAGACAACACGACCGTTATTTGTATGATAAGCTGGTCCTGTATGCTTGATGCTATCCTGTGAGAAGAACTCTCCGTGCTGGTATCTGTCAAGCAAGTCTTGCTCATAATCCTTGTCATCTCCCAAAGTATATGGCTTCTGGATGCATCTTCCTGAAGGAGTATAGTAGCGCGCAATGGTCAGACGGATGAGGCTGTGGTCAGGGAATTCTATCTGTTGCTGAACCAGTCCCTTACCAAACGAGCGTCGTCCGATGATGGTAGCACGGTCATTATCCTGCATGGCACCCGCAAAGATTTCTGCAGATGATGCAGAACCTTCATTGATGAGAACTACCATCGGAATCTTCTGGTAGGCACCCTTACCGTCACTCATATAGTTATGTCTAGGCGACTTGCGTCCCTGGGTGTAAACGATGAGTTTCTTGTCTGGCAAGAATTCGTTTGCCATGTTTACTGCAGCCGTCAGGTAACCTCCTGAGTTATCCCGAAGGTCAATACAGAGGTTGGTGAATCCCTGCTGTGAGAGTTTGGCCAGAGCAATCAGCATTTCCGGATAGGTGTTCTCGCCAAAGTTCTTGATACGGATATAGCCCGTTTTATCGTTAAGCATGTAAGCAGCTGTAACACTCTTTGTTGGTATTTCACCTCGGGTTACGGTAAAGGTTTGAACCTTCTTGCTTCCATATCGGATAACTCCGATTTTCACCTTGGTATCCTTTGGACCCTTCAGGCGATGCATTGCCTCCTGATTGGTTACAATCTTGCCAACAAAAGGTTTGCCGTCTACGGCTACAATCTTATCTCCTGCCAAAAGTCCGGCTTTCTCGGCAGGTCCATTCTGTATCACATTCTGTATATGTATCGTATCTTGGCGGATGACAAACTCTACGCCTACACCCGAGAAAGATCCTTTCAGATCGTCGGTAGCCTGAGCTGCGTCTTTAGCACTGATATATACGGAATGTGGATCCAGTTCTGCTAAAATCTGTGGAATTGCCTTATCTACCAGCGAGTCGATGTTCACGGGATCTACATATTGGTCGTCAATAAGATGGAGCAGGTTGTTCAGACGGTTGCTTCCACTATTGATAACGTTGAGGCGATTTCCAGAGAAATGGTTGGAAAAGAATGTTCCGATGATAATACCTATCACAACACAGAATGCCATGATGAATGGCATAAAGCGGTTGGTCTTATTCTTACTCATGTTCATAACAATTCTCTTTTTACTAACGTTTTATCTATCTTATCTCTAATCTTCTTCAGAAGATGTCTTTTCATCAGGATTGAGGTATTCTACCTTGATTCCTGCTCGTTGCATCAGTTTGATACCATCGTCCAGACGGTATTTCTCTGCATATACAACACGCTTGATGCCCGACTGTATGATCAGTTTGGCACATTCTATACATGGAGAGGCGGTGACGTAAAGCGTACTTCCCTCACTGTTATTGCTGCTGCGAGCCAGTTTCGTGATAGCATTAGCCTCAGCATGGAGAACGTATGGCTTGGTTACGTTGTTATCCTCACAGACATTTTCAAATCCGCTCGGTGTACCATTGTAGCCATCACTGATAATCATTTTATCTTTTACAACCAGTGCACCTACCTGTCGGCGTTTGCAATAGCTGTTTTCAGCCCATATACGTGCCATCCGCAAATAGCGAAGGTCGAGCTTGGTTTGTTTGGAAAGTTCGTTTGCCATCCTTTTATCCTTTATGTTGTACCTTGATTTCGTTACGTTCCAGCAGTGCATCGATGGTTGGCTCTTGTCCACGGAACCGTTTGTAGAGAACCATAGGATGCTCTGTTCCACCCTTAGAGAGTACGTTGTCACGGAAACTTTGAGCAGTCTTCTGGTCGAAGATTCCATTCTTCTTGAATACACTGAAAGCATCAGCATCCAATACTTCTGCCCATTTGTAGCTATAATATCCTGCGGCATAGCCTCCTGCCATGATGTGAGAGAACTGTACGGTCATACAGGTTTCCTGCAACTGTGGCAATATCATCGCCTTTTTCCAGGCTTCCTTTTCATAAGGCATGATGTCGGCAGTAAATTCTTTCTCTTGGGTGTAGTATGCCATGTCAAGCAATCCGAAACTTACCTGGCGCAAGCAACCGTAGGCTGTCATGAAGTTGCGACTCTTCATGATGCGCTCTATGAGTTCATCTGGCAATGGTTCGCCTGTCTGATAATGGAAGGCAAATGTACGGAGAAAATCTTTCTCTATTGCATAATTCTCCATAAATTGTGATGGCAATTCTACGAAGTCCCACCATACGTTGGTTCCCGAAAGACTCTCGAAGCGGGTATTGGCAAACATGCCGTGAAGACTGTGACCAAACTCATGGAGGAAGGTTTCTACTTCTCCTAATGTCAAGAGAGCAGGTTTTTCTTCTGTTGGCTTGGTAAAGTTCATTACCACACTTACGTGAGGACGTATGTTGTTGCCCTTATGGTCTATCCACTGTCCCTGGAACTCTGTCATCCAGGCACCTCCTTGCTTGCCCTTGCGAGGGAAGAAGTCGGCATAGAATACAGCCAGATAGCTGCCGTCTTTATCAAATACCTCGTATGCCTTGACGTCTGGATGGTATACCGGTATCTCTTTGTTCTCCTTAAAGGTGATGCCATACAGCTTGTTGGCGAGGCCGAACACACCGTCTATCACTTTGTCCAGCTGGAAATAAGGGCGAAGCATTTCTGCATCGAGATTATATTTCTCCATCTGGAGTTTATGAGAATAGAAGCCGAAATCCCATGGCTTCATTTCGAAATCTTTACCCTCCAGCTTCTTGGCAAGGGCTTCCACTTCTTTCACTTCCTTTTCTGCCGTTGGCTTATATGCCTCTATCAGGTCGTTGAGAAGTTTATATACATGTTCTGTATTGCTTGCCATACGGTGGCGAAGAACATAGTCGGCATAGGTTTCGAAACCGAGCAACTGAGCGAGTTCTCTGCGCAGGTTTACCAGTCGTTTGCAGATTTCCAGGTTGTTCTGCTCGTTATCATGGGTACATACCGTATTGCGTGCCATATACATCTGTTTGCGGAGCTCACGCTGGGTAGAGTAGGTCATGAAAGGAGAATAACTTGGATAATCGAGTGTGAAGATCCAGCCTTCTTTTTCCAGTTCTTTGGCGGCATGTGCAGCGGCAGCTTTTGCTGTTTCTGGAAGTCCGTCAAGTTGTGCTTCGTCAGTGATATGGAGCGTAAATGCCTTGTTTTCTTTTAAGAGATTCTGTGAGAACTGCAGAGTGAGCATACTGGCTTCTTCCGTAAGTTCGCGAAGTTTCTCTTTGCCTTCTTCATCTAAGAGTGCACCGCTGCGTACGAATCCGTCATAGCTGGTGTCCAGAAGCATTTTCTCTTCAGGAGTCAGTTCTCTGTTTGGATGATCGTGAACGAACTTGATGCGCTCGAAGAGTTTCTTGTTCAGCGTGATGTCATTTGCGTGCTTGGTGAGAATCGGACTCATCTTCTGCGCAATCTCTTCCATCTCATCGCAGGTTTCTGCACTCATCATGCATGAGAAAACGTTAGATACACGGCTTAAGAGGTCGTAATAGTGTTCGCCCTTTTCGGTATCAACTCTTGCAATGGTATTCTCAAAGGTTGGTTCTGCCGGATCGTTTACAACCTTGTCTGTAGCCTCGTCATCACGGCGGATTCCCTCCATGAATGCTGGCTCATAATCTTCGAGACGGATTCGTTCGAATGGTACTGTATCGTGCGGTGTATTGTAAGGCACGAAGAATGGGTTGGTTCTATTTTGTATTTTATTGTCTTGCATATTGTTACTTTTTAGCTGCAAAGTTAGCAAAAAAATGCTTTATTGCCTTGATAATAAACGTTTTTAACTTATATTTATCGGTCGTTATACTTTCTTTACTGAAGTTTCGCCCCACACGCCCTGAAAGGGCAGAAGCTCCTAGCCCAGGGCATCGCCCTGGGTTATTATGGACGCAAACCTGTCGCCCTGTAAGGGCAAAAGCTTTAAAGAACCAGGCAATTTATAAGGCTTTTGCCCTTACAGGGCGCCTTGCTGATTGCTATTATACCCAGGGCGTTGCCCTGGGCTAGGAGCTTTTGGGCTTTCAGCCCGTACTTGAACCACTCGCGAAACTTGAGTTAATTTTAAAAAAGGGTGTGTCATGCAGTTATGACACACCCTTTTTCTGTTTATCTATTTCTTCTTCGGCAAACCTATCTTCTTGCCTACCTTGAAACGGTCGAAACCTTCGCCATAAACACCGATGACGGCACTCTGGCTGACAAAGGCGGTAGGATCTATCTCATCGATAAGACGGAATATCTTCTGAGATTCACGCTGACGCGCCAATACAAACAGCATGTGGACATCCTTGCCACTGTAACAGCCATGACCATCCATCACCGTACAACCTCGGTCGGCAGCGGTATTGATGGCTGCACTGAGCTCCAGATACTTGTCGCTGATGATGAAGAACTGAACCGAACGGCGCAACGCATTCACCACATGATCAACACAGAGCGACTGCACAAAGAGGCAGACATAACCGTAAATCACCATCTCCCAATCGCGCAATACCAGATAAGAACTGGTGATGATACACAGGTCGCAAATCATGATGGCATGACCCAGGGAAATGTTCCAGTACTTGTTGATCATCGCTGCTACGGTATCAGAACCACCCGTAGAACCATTGCTGGAAAGACCCAGACCGGCACTGCTGCCCATGAAGAACGCACCGATGACCGTAGCCATGAACGGCTGGTCGTGAAGCAACGGCGTCATGCCTACCGTATGCGTCTCTATCAGACGGGTAGTTAAGGCAAAGATACCAACACCATAGATGGTCTTCAGACAGAACTTATAGCCCAGAATGCGGAATGCGATGAGAAGCAGGAACACATTGAGCGCCAGATAAGATACAGAGGCAGGGATGCCGAATCCCCAGCAAAGGATAGAAGCGATACCTCCTACGCCACCCATCGTAATGTGATTGGGAAGCAGAAAAATGTTCAAACCGATACTACCTTCTATCATCGCCAAGGCAATGATAACGTAGTCGCGGATTTCATGAAGTTTTGTTTTTCTCGTCATATAAATATACGTATTTCTTAAAATGCGGTGCAAAGGTACTAAAAAATAAGTAAAAAACGGGCACCTACGTGAAATATTACTTAAAAAACAAATCTTTTTTAAGAAACCAACGCCTTATATCGAAAAGATTTCCTATTTTTGCAGAAACTATGCATTATTAATAATCAAAAAATTCTAGTCTATGGCTAATTACGAAAATGAAATCAACTCGTGGCCAGTCCTGAAAAACGGACTGCACTACAAATGGCTTGTCGACTACGCTGCATTCAGCGCCTTCGGTACTTTTGAACTCACAGCAGAGGAATGGGAAAAACGCGACCTTATTGTCAACTTTAAAGGTAACTCTGAGCTCACAACAGAGATTGACCATCAGGAAGCCCTGAAGAAGGCTATTGAAATGGTTTCTGCCCAGTTGAAGAGTCTTTTGGGCGAAGAGGCAGCGCAGTTTACCCTGGTCTGCATTCCGGCAGCTCTTGAGGCGCATACCAAGCGCCGTTTCAAGGAGTTCAGCGAGGAGATATGCAAGGCTACGGGCATGACCAACGCCTACCCTGCCTTCAGCTACACGCATGATGTAGATGAAGATGGCGATCCTGTAGATGAACTCCATATCGACGAGTCTTTCTTCCAGGGCAAAAAGATTATTCTCTTTGATGACATCATCGCATCCGGCAATTCGGTAGCCAAGTTTGCCGACCAGCTGGAAGGATATGGTGCCAAGGTTGAACTGGCGCTAGCACTGGGAAAAAAGATTTCTGACGGATATGACCAGAAATAAGATATTTTATTAGATACTGAACTTTCGAATGTGGTTCAAGAACGGGCTGAAGGCCCAAAAGCTCCTAGCCCAGGGCAACGCCCTGGGTATAATAGCAGTCAACAAGGCGCCCTGTAAGGGCAAAAGCTTTGTATATTGCTAGGTACTTGAAAGCTTTTGCCCTTACAGGGCGACAGGCTTGCGTTCACAATTACCCAGGGCGTTGCCCTGGGCTAAGAGCTTCTGCCCTTTCAGGGCGTGTGGGGCGTACATACGAAAGTTCAGTAACTCAACAAAATTAATAAGCAAACGATTATGACCAAAGAAGAATTACTTAAAAAGGCATACGTAGAACGCGATATCAGTTGGATGTACTTCAACCATCGCATTCTGCAGGAGGCAGAGAAAGAGTACGTGCCATTGTTGGAGCGCCTCTCTTTCCTCGGTATTTACTCCAATAACCTTGACGAGTTCTTCCGTGTCCGCGTGGCATCACTCAACCGCATGCTCGACCAGAAGCTCGACAAGGATACCGAACAGCAAATTAAGAAATCACTTAAAACAATAAATAAACTCAATGAATCTTATTCGAAAGAATACACTGAGGCGGTGGATACGGTTTTCCGCGAACTTGAAGTACACAAGGTTCGC
>OQVO01000672.1_pt1 | contig 10419 bp, 9 predicted proteins | sample 1691511 | NCBI WGS metagenome assembly OQVO01 (sample SAMN03418254, study PRJEB22391) | human gut metagenome | biome: human-gut; feature: organic feature; material: feces | host: Homo sapiens | place: Tanzania | collected 2013-01 | reverse complement strand
AAGATGACTATGATTTTGCCGCAGTTTTGAAACGGTATGACGCGGAGACAACGGAAAAAGCGCAGAAGGATAGTCAGAAAACATCTGATAAAATTATAGAAATGATAAAAAAAGACCCCAAAATAACCGCTCCACAAATTGCAATGGAATTGGGAATATCTACACGAGGAGTTGAAAAGAATCTACGTCAACTAAGAGAAACTGGTACTCTAAAAAGAGTTGGTTCACCCACTTTTGGTGGCTATTGGGAAATCGTAAATTTGGACAACGAATAAAATAGTATAACATGTTATTAGGAAACAAAATAGGATGAAAAGGAAAAGTTTTCCACACACATGCAAAATTTTGCTGTTTTATTTTGCAGTTTCGTGCATTTGCACTAACTTTGCAGAAAGAAATCACCTGAAATGAGGATGATAATCAAGGATTTCTATCCATGCATTGTCCACACGATGGTTTTTTTAGTACACAAAGCACTGAATATCAGTGTGGTACAACATCTCGGGGTTGACTGGATTTGACAGCGGGATGAAATGGTATGTAAGCATGCGGAGCCTCAATGGCTAGCTCCTTAATCTGAGTGATCAAAAATTTAATTGGCGAAAACAATTACGCTCTCGCTGCCTAATCGAAGTACAGTAGATTAGCTTTATTCCGTCACTAGGTGATGGAACGGGACATCGCTCAACGGATGTAGTTCCGAATCTTGTTGATCAAGCGGTGCAGGTAAATCGGAAATAGTTCATGTACGCCTCGTTGCATGGATGAATTTTTAGAGGATAAGGGTATGATTGGTGGTCCAGGTCCTGTCATGCCTCGAAAACCGAAGGCTGGAATAAGCATGTAGAAAGCGTATGGTTTCCTTGTGCGGACGAGGGTTCGATTCCCTCCAGCTCCACCCTATTTGATAGAAACAAAAAACTCGCAGATTCTTCTTTAGAATTTGCGAGTTTTTATTTTATACTTATTGTTTTCTCAAGCTTTCACGATACTTCAGAGGTGACATGTGCAGATGCTCTCTTACATATTTGCCGAAGAATGAGGTATTGGAGAAGCCCAGTATGCCTGAAATCTCCTTGATTGTTTTCGTCGTGGAACGGAGATAATAGGTGATATCAGCGAGCGTATACTCCGTAATCCACTCGATGGCAGTCTTGCCGGAATGGCGCTTGCAGATGATGGAGAGATATTTTGGCGTGATGCAAAGCTGCTGCGCAAAATACTCAACCGGCTGATGCTTGATTTCGCTCTGCTGCAACATCTCCAGGAACCTGTCAAAGAAATCGCTGGCACTGGTTCCCAACGTTTCTTTCGGAAGATCTGTCAGCAAAAGATTGCTTACTGCAAGGAGGGCACTCTTCAGGAGCGTCTCCACAATCTCACGGCGATAAGGTTTCCACGAACTGCGGTCGTTGAACTTCGGATCCAGACAGAGGCGCACCAAGTCGGTAAACTTAGAATAGAACACCATATCCACCTCGTTCATCTTCAACACCGAAACCTTGCTCACATACATGGCACGGTTCCATACCGAGATATGAGAACGAAGGATACTAAGCAAGCCATGATTGCTGACACACATGGCTGTACACGCAAAATCGCCCGACACCTCTTTGATGTCGAGAATAGAGTTAGGCGGACTGATAAATATATCGCCCTTCTCCACGGTGAATTCCCGTCCGTTGAGTTCAGCTCTCAGGCTGCCTCTCTGGCAGGAAGCAATCATGTTCATCTGAAACCTCATAGGGTCGGGGTTCTGCAACACCTTGACATTATCTATAATCAAGATATCCTCATCCAGATAGCTCGCACTGATTTCTGCACTCTGTGCGAACTCACCTTCTTCGATACGCTGCCTGACGTCCTTCTGTTCTTTCATTAATATGATTTTTAAAATTTCTTCACTCTTCGTTCTTCACTCTTCCCTATCAAAAAGCCTCTCTGTATTTGTTTTCGTCCTTATCCTCCAACATAGAGAGATAACTCTGATAGCGGCTAGCTGCAATATAATGTTCCTCAACCGCCTTGATTACCGCGCACCCCGGTTCATGGGTATGGGTACAATCAGAGAACTTACAATCCTGAGAGAACTTGAAGATTTCCTTAAAATAGCTGGTCAGCTCTTCCTTTTCGATATCAAAGGTACCAAAGCCCTTGATGCCCGGAGTATCAATGAGATAACCACCTTCCGGCAGTTCCAGCATCTCACTGAAGGTTGTGGTATGCATTCCGCTATTATGCGCCTCGCTGATTTCTGCGGTACGCTGCTCTGCATCAGGAATGAGCTGGTTGATGAGGGTTGACTTTCCTACCCCGCTGTTGCCGCTCAACAAAGATTTCTTATCCTTGATAAGAGGTCGCAACAGTTCAACACCTTCGCCTGTAGCTGCCGACAATTCGATACATTTATATCCGATGGTCTCATAGAGCGTGCACATCATCTTCTCGTAATGCAATTCTTCTTCTGAAAGTATGTCACTTTTATTGAAGATGATGATAACAGGCACTCTATAGGCCTCAGCACCAGCCAGGAATCGGTCGATGAAGGTAGTAGATGTCTGCGGATAATTCACCGTTACCACAAGCAGCGCCTGGTCTACATTAGCAGCCAGAATATGACTCTGCTTACTGAGGTTAGGTGATTTACGAATGATATAGTTTTGGCGGTCTTCGATAGAAGAGATAAATGCCGTACCCTCCTGGTTGGTAATAAGCTGCACATAATCGCCTACAGCCACAGGATTGGTGCTGCGGATGCCCTTCAATCTGAAATTGCCCTTGATTTTACTTTCAATCAGCTGGCCATCGTCAGTCTTGACGGTGTACCAGCTGCCTGTATTTTTAATAACGAGTCCTCTCATTATCACTTATTAAATAATGTAAGTCCAGAATGAATTTAGACTGTCATGATTTCCTTCTCCTTCTCGTCCATCAGGTTTTCGAGCTGCTTGATGTACTTGTCGTGGAGTTTCTGCAAATCGTTCTCAGCATCCTTTTCCAAGTCTTCAGAAAGTCCATCCTTGATAGCTTTCTTCAACTTCTCCTTGATTTCCTGGCGCACGTTGCGCACCTCAATCTTAGCACGCTCAGCAATCTTATTACACTGCTTTACGAGTTCCTTACGGCGCTCACCTGTTGGCTGAGGAATACCCAGACGTACGATTTCGCCATTGTTCTCAGGAGTGATACCTACACCACTATCCATAATAGCCTTTTCGATATCCTTGATAGCCTTTTTGTCCCAAGGGCGGATAGCGATAGTACGGGCATCAGGGGTTGTAACTGTAGCTACCTGGTTCAGAGGAACCATACTGCCATAACTATTTACGCGCACACCATCGAGGATGGCTACATTAGCACGACCAGCACGAACATGAGAGAGTTCCTCTGAGAGATACATTGCTGCCATCTCCATACGCTCTGCTGCAGAATTCAAAGTTTCTTTAACGTCTATCATAATTATATATTTTTATTTTATTAATTCTAATCTTTTCAATTCTTCGCCCACATAGTTGGTGAGTTCTACAAACTGCTGGATAGTGAGCTGTTCAGGACGCTTGGTCATGATGTCGGTGGTGTAGAAATCCTCGCGTGGTGTTACACCCGGGAACATCTGCTTCAAACTCACACGGAGCATCTTGCGACGCTGGTTGAAGACTGTCTTAACCAGACGCTTAAACAGTTTTTCATCACAGCCAAGGTCAGTCACCTTGTTACGAGTCATACGGATTACCGCACTCTTTACCTTTGGTGGTGGGTTGAACACATTCTCATCTACCGTAAAGAGATATTCCACATCATACCATGCCTGGATGAGCACACTGAGGATACCATAGGCTTTGTTACCTGGTTCTGATGCCATACGCAATGCTACCTCGCGCTGAATCATTCCGGTACAGCAAGGAATGAGATCCTTGTAATCGAGCATCTTGAAGAATATCTGCGATGAGATATCGTATGGATAATTACCTGTCAGTACAAACTGCTTTCCATCGAATATCTGGTTCAAATCCATTCTCAGGAAGTCTTCACCGATAATATTATCCTTGAGTGTCGGGAAATTCTCATGAAGATACGCCACCGACTCCGAGTCGATTTCCACTGCCTTGACGGGTCTTGGTTTCTCTACGAGATATTGGGTAAGAACGCCCATACCTGGTCCGATTTCGAGAACAGGTATATCCGGGCAGGCATCCACCGTATCGGCGATGCGCTTTGCTATATTGAGGTCGGTCAAGAAGTGCTGACCGAGATTCTTCTTAGGCTTTACAGCTTTCATATCTTATCTTTATATTATATATTTTGCAAAAATACGATTATTTTTTGAGAATCCACACGAAGTATGCGATTTTTTTTATCTTTTTGGGTAAAAAAGGGAAAGAGCCACTTGTTTCTTAAAAAAAAGGCTATACTTTTAGCCATAAATGGCGCCCAAGCGTTTATTTATGCTAAAAATATGCAGATTCGAACGATATTGTCAATAAAAGTATTATCTTTGCACCAAAAAGCATCAGCGATATGACCATCAACTAATACATCTATATCCTTTAAACACTCATTTGTGTCTGCATCATTTCTTGCAAGTAATTGGTCTAAAGTATAGCCAGAATAACACCATACATTAAAGTTTGGTCTAATTTCTTTAACGTCTTTAATGAATTTATGAACCGTGTTTATATTTTCCTTGCAAAGTGGTTCTCCTCCACTTATTGTAATTCCCTTTAGAATTGAGTTTTCTTTTATTCTATCTAATAAGTCTTGCTCATTAAATTCTTCTCCATAACCAAAGTCTTGTGCTTCTTTGTTATGGCAACCTGGACAGTGATGTGGGCAACCACTTACAAAAAGTACTGCTCTCCATCCTTCGCCGTTTGAAATACTTTCGTCATAAAAACCTGCCATTTTCATTTTATATCATTCCCCTCTTGTCTTGGTTTAAGGGCTGGTTTAAACCTGCCCTTAAAGGATTTATTTATTGCTTGTAGCATGTGTTACTCTATCATGTAATTCAGCTAATTTTCCCTTATTCCAACGTGATGTTGTTCCAACTAGGTAACCTGTAATTCTTTGTATTGTATCTATGTTTTCGCTATGGCATACTGGGCATTCTTTTAAGTTCGCATCAGCATTTTCAAATCCACAGTCTAAACATCTTGATCTTGTGTGGTTTATTGAACCATAACCCATATTATATTTATCCATTAAATCTACAACAGCTTCAACTGTATCTGGGTTGTGTGTTGCATCTCCATCAAGCTCTATGTAGAATATGTGACCTGCACTTGTTAGTTCGTGATATGGTGCTTCTATTTTTGCTTTATGTTCTGCTGTACATTTGTACCATACTGGAACATGGTTGCTGTTTGTGTAGTAATCTCTATCTGTTACACCTATTATTGTACCAAATTCTTTTCTATCCATTTTTGTAAATCTTCCTGATAAACCTTCAGCTGGTGTTGCAAGTAATGAATAGTTTAAATCATATCTTTCAGAATATCTATCACAAGCTTCTTTCATTTGAGTTATAATTTCAATTCCTAGTTTTTGAGATTTTTCAGATTCTGCATGATGTTTTCCTGTAAGTGCTGTTAAACATTCTGCTAATCCTATAAATCCTATACTTAATGTACCATGTTTTAAAACATCTTCAACTTTATCTTCTGGATGAAGTTTTTCACTATCTTGCCATAAACCAGACATTAATAGTGGGAATTGTTTTGCAACAGCTGTACATTGGAATTTATATCTATCATATAGTTGTCTTGCAGCTATATCTGTATACATTTCTAGTTTGTTTAAGAATATCTTTTTAACTTCTTTGTTGTATTTTTCTGTCATGTATTGTTCGCTATCTTTTCCAAGTTCAAAGTTCATTCTTAAGTTTGCTTGAGCTTCTTTTGCAGATTCTATAGCTATTTTTACTAGGTTAACTGTTGTGAAAGATAAGTTTCCTCTTCCTATTGAAGTTTTTTCACCATGTCTGTTTGCAAAAACTCTTGTTCTGCAACCCATTGTAGCAACTTCATAATAATATCTATTAGGATCATCTGCTTTCCATTTTTCGTGTTGGTTAAATGTTGCATCTAGGTTTAAAAAGTTAGGGAAGAATCTCTTTGCTGTTACTCTACATGCTAGTTTATATAAATCATAATTTTTATCTTCTGGTAAATAATTTATTCCCCTTTTCTTTTTCCAAATTTGAATTGGGAATATTGGAGTTTCACCATTGCCAACGCCCTCCTCTGTTGAAAGAAGCATTTCCCTTATTATACATCTTCCCTCTGGAGAATCATCTGTACCATAGTTAATTGAACTAAATACTACTTGGTTTCCACCTCTTGAATGTATTGTGTTCATGTTATGAATAAATGCTTCCATTGATTGATGTACTCTATCTACTGTGTTGTTAATAGCTAATTGTTTGTATTTTTCTTCGCCTTTTAAATTTTTTGTTTCAGCTTTTATGTAGTCTTCAATTTTTGCATCATATATTTTAGATAAATCTTGATCAATAACTTTTTCAAGTTTCTTTACCTCTTCTTTATATGTTAATCTAACATATGGTGCTAGGTAATAATCAAATGCTGGAATTGCTTGTCCACCATGCATTTCGTTTTGAACAGTTTCTAGTGATATACAACCAATTATGCTTGCTGTTTCAATTCTTTTTGCTGGTCTTGAGCTACCATGACCTGCTCTAAAACCATTTTTTAATATCTTATCTAATGGGTGTTGTATACAAGTTAAGCTCTTTGTTGGGTAATAGTCTTTATCATGTATATGGATATATCCATCTTTTACAGCTTTTCTTGCTTCATTTGATAGTAGAAAATCATCAACAAATGGTTTTGTTGTTTCGCTTGCAAATTTCATCATCATACCTGCTGGTGTATCTGCATTCATATTTGCATTTTCACGTGTTATGTCATTAGATTTTGTCTCTATAATTTCAAGAAACATATCTTTTGATTTTGATTTTCTTGCTATATCTCTGTTATATCTATATGTAATATATACTTGAGCCACTTCTTTTCTTGAAGAACCCATTAATTTTTTCTCAACTAAATCTTGAATTTCATAAACTGATACTTGTACTTTGTCCTTTATTTGGTTACGTACACTATCTGCTATTTTTGTAGCTAAATCAATGTCTACTCCTCCTGGTGTATTTGACATTGCTAAAGTAATTGCCTTGATGACTCTTCCTTCATCAAATTCTGATATTCTTCCATCTCTTTTAATAACTTGCATTATACATCTCTCCCTTTATTTGTTTTTTTATCTTTATAATTTCATTTGTTACATATTTTTTTGAAACTTTTGTGCTTAAATTTGACCTATTAAAATTGCTTTGGGAAATTGTAGAAATCTATGTGTTGCTACAATTAAGAGGTTTTGATAGGTTTGAACAAAAAATCTTTAGTGCAAACTTTAATGTCTTAACTTAAATTGTATTCCTATTTTATATTAATAATAATCTGTTGTCAATATAAAATAGGAATTTGTAATATTACATTTATGTTACAAAAATATGACATTTTTTTAACATTTTTCATCTTCTGTATCTATTGCATCCACAACCACAATTGCTAGTATTTGAGTTGTTATTTGTGTTATTTCCTAACAAATTTTCAACTGTATCACATACACTGTTGTTTTCTGAATTGTTTGCAAGTGCCTGTTCTAACATATCGCAAAGGTTATGTTCATTTTCTTCTCTCTCACTTAAAAGTTTTGTTATAAGAGCTGTTATAAAAGATAAAACGGTGTATGCAAATGTTGCTATTAAGAAGTCTTCATCAAATACTGCAAATGTTACAACTAAAAACACAGCAAAGATAAGGGCTGCAACAATTATTGGGTTATTAAGTAGTTTTTCTAGAACTATTGAAAATATTATTACTGCAATGGGAAATGCAAGATAAATTAATAAAGTATTCATACTATACCTCCACTATATAGTATGAATACTTCTATTTTTTTGACACCATTTTTAATTATACCAATCAAATTCCCAATCGTTAAATCTTACTGTATCTCCATCTTGAACTCCTGCATTTTTAAGTGCATCATTTATGCCCAAATTTGCAAGCATTTTTTGGAAGTAATACATAGATTCATTATCGGCTAAGTTTACTCTTGCCATTAATCTATCAACATCAGGTCCAAATACTCTAAATTCGCCATTTTCCTTTTTAATTTCAAAGCCTTGTTTTTCTTCTTTTAATGTATATACAACTTTTTCGTCTGCCTCAACAATGTCTTCTTTTGGCAACTTTTTAAGTTCTTCTGCAACGTGTTTAAACAAGTCTTTTAGTCCTTCACCTGTTGCTGCAGATACCTTGAAAATCTCTATATTTTCTTTTTTAGCCATTTTTTGTAGTTCATTGTATAAAGTTTCATCCTGCATTGCATCAACTTTATTTGCCACAATTATTTGCTTTCTTGAAGCTAATTTTTCGCTGTATTTTTTTAATTCTTTGTTTATAGTTTTAAAGTCTTCCACTGGGTTTCTGCCTTCTGAACCTGATACATCTATTACATGTAGTAATAATCTTGTTCTTTCAATATGGCGTAGGAATTGTAGTCCTAGCCCTACTCCTGAACTTGCTCCTTCAATTATTCCTGGAATATCAGCAATTACAAAGCTATCTCCATATTCTGTTTTAACAACTCCCAAGTTTGGCTCTAGTGTTGTAAAATGGTAATCTGCAATTTTAGGTCTAGCAGATGTTACCATTGAAAGTATTGTTGATTTTCCTACGTTTGGGAAGCCAACTAGCCCAACATCAGCAAGAAGTTTAAGTTCTAATATAAGCTCTTTTTCTATTCCTTTTTCTCCACCTTGTGCAAAGTGAGGAGCTTGCCTTGTAGCTGTTGCAAAATGAGAATTTCCCTTTCCCCCTCTACCACCTGGCATTACTAATTCTTTTTGCCCCGGAGTTGAAAGGTCTGCAATAACTTTACCTGTTTGGCTATCTTTTATAACTGTTCCTAAAGGAACTTTTATATATAAATCTTCGCCTTTTTTTCCATAGCAATTATTGCCACTACCATTTTCGCCATTTTGTGCTTTGTACTTTTTATTATATCTAAAATTTATTAATGTATTGGAATCTGGATCAACAACAAAGTAAACGTCTCCACCTTTTCCTCCGTCACCGCCATCTGGTCCGCCTGCTGCAACATATTTTTCACGTCTAAATGTTATTGCACCATTTCCACCATCGCCAGATTTTACATATATTTTTGTGTAATCTACTAGCATTATAGTATTCCTATCCTTTCTTTAACTTCATCTAATGTTTTAGATGCTAATTTACGGGCTCTGTTTGCTCCTTCTGTATATATTTTCTCTAAATACTCTTTATTTTCTAATAGTTCTTTATATTTCCTCTGAATTGGCTCTAACTTAGCTACAACCGTTTCTGCAACTTTTGTTTTAAAATCTCCATAGCCAGAATTTTCAAATTCTTTCTCTATTTCTTCCATTTTCAAACCTGTAATAGAGCTATAAATTTGCATCAAATTACTTACTCCTGGTTTATTCTCTGGATCAAACCTTACTTTGTTTTCAGAATCTGTTACAGCTTTTTTGAATTTCTTTATAATTACATCTGGTTCATCTTCCAAAAGGATAACGTCGTTTGGATTTGTTGCACTTTTGCTCATTTTAGCTGTTGGGTCTTGAAGTCCCATTATCTTTGCACTTGCTTTTCCATAATAGCCTTCTGGAATAGTAAATGTTTTTCCATAAAGTTTATTAAATCTTTCAGCTATATCTCTTGTAATTTCAAGATGTTGTTGTTGGTCTTGACCAACAGGAACTAGGTTTGCTTGATATAGCAATATATCTGCAGCCATAAGTGCTGGATATGTAAATAGTCCTGCATTTATATTATCTGCATGTTTTGCAGCTTTATCCTTAAATTGTGTCATTCTTGAAAGTTCTCCCATGTAAGTATAGCAATCTAGTATCCAACCAAGTTCAGCATGTTCCTTTACTTGTGATTGTATAAAAATTGTATTTTTTTCTGGATCTAGTCCTGCTGCAACATACATAGCTAGAACCTTTAAAGTATTGTTTCTTAAAGTTTCTGGGTCATTTCTAACTGTTAATGAATGAAGATTAGCTATCATATAATAACAATCATATTCTTCTTGCATTTGAACCCAATTATTAATTGCTCCTAAATAGTTACCTAAAGTTAATTTTCCTGTTGATTGAATTCCACTTAAAATTATTTTCTTGCTCATACTTATCATTTCCTTTCTTTATTTTATATTAAAATAAGCAATAAAAGCCATCAAAATTGAAAGTTCAAAATTGATGACTTTAAGCTATCTTATTTAGATTCTACTGGGTAAACACTAACTTGTTTTTTGTCTTTTCCTAATCTTTCATATTTAACTACACCA
>OQVO01000671.1_pt1 | contig 10447 bp, 8 predicted proteins | sample 1691511 | NCBI WGS metagenome assembly OQVO01 (sample SAMN03418254, study PRJEB22391) | human gut metagenome | biome: human-gut; feature: organic feature; material: feces | host: Homo sapiens | place: Tanzania | collected 2013-01 | reverse complement strand
CGAGCCGTCTGAGGACGAGATCGAGGCTGTGTACAAGAGACTGGCAGAGGCTTATGGTCTGGAAGAGGATAAGGTCAAGAACTTTGTTCCGGTTGATTCCGTAAAGTCTGACCTGACCACCCAGAAGACCCTCGACATGCTGAAGGAGAGCGCTGTAGCAGTAGCTCCGGCAGCTGACGCAGAGTAAGAGTTATTCAAAACCCCCTCCGGCGTTACATACCCCCGAAAGGGAAGGAGGAATATTTTATGAGTTTAGTCCCTTATGTAGTAGAGCAGACCAATCGCGGTGAACGCTCTTATGACATTTTTTCCCGACTGCTCAACGACCGCATCATTATGCTTTCCGAAGATGTCAATGATACGACCGCTTCGCTCATCGTAGCGCAGCTGCTGTATCTGGAGGCACAGGATCCGGATAAGGACATTCAGTTCTATATCAACTCTCCTGGCGGCTCCATCACATCCGGTATGGCGATCTATGATACCATGCAGTACATCAAGTGCGATGTATCCACAATTTGCATCGGCATGGCGGCGTCTATGGGCGCATTTCTGCTGTCTTCCGGCACCAAGGGCAAGCGTTTTGCTCTGCCGAACAGCGAGATTATGATCCATCAGCCGCTGATTGGCGGAAATGGTCTGTCGGGTCAAGCGACTGACATCAAGATCCACACGGATCATCTGGTTCGCACCAGAAACAAGCTGAACGAAATCCTTGCAAAGAATACGGGCAAATCCATTGAGGAAATTGCGCGTGATACCGAGCGTGATAATTTCATGTATGCGGAACAGGCAAAGGAATACGGCCTGATTGACGAGGTTATGGTTCACAGATAAAAAGAACGCGATCACCGGAATGGCTGGAACGTGCAGTCGTTCCGGTGATTCGACATTGTAATCCCTACCGAAAGACAGGGATTGGAAAATCGAGGTGTATTATGGCACGAAACGACGATAAGCATGAAATTCGCTGCTCGTTTTGCGGAAAGCCCCAGTCCAGTGTGCACAAACTGATTGCAGGACCAAATGTGTATATCTGCAATGAATGCATCGAGATCTGCCAGAGTATCTTGGATGAAGAATTCGGATATGAGGAAGATACGCCGACGGCTTCCGTTATGAAGGCTGCAGCGGGTCCGGAGAAGCTTCCGACACCGCGTGAGCTGAAAGAAACGCTCGATCAGTATGTCATCGGACAGGATCGCGCGAAGGTTGCGCTGAGTGTTGCGGTATATAATCACTACAAGCGTATTTTCAAGGGCTCGGATGACGGCGTAGAGCTGCAGAAGAGCAATATTCTCCTCGTCGGCCCGTCCGGCTCCGGCAAAACGCTGCTGGCGCAGACCTTGGCAAAGACGCTGGAAGTTCCGTTTGCGATTGCAGATGCAACCACATTGACAGAAGCAGGCTATGTCGGCGAAGATGTAGAAAACATCCTGCTGCGCCTGATTCAGGCTGCTGATTTTGATGTGGAGCGCGCACAGCGCGGCATCATCTATGTCGATGAAATTGACAAGATTGCAAGAAAATCCGAGAACCCGTCAATTACCCGTGATGTCAGCGGCGAAGGTGTTCAGCAGGCATTGCTGAAAATCGTTGAAGGAACAGTTGCGAATGTACCTCCGCAGGGAGGCAGAAAACATCCTCAGCAGGAGTGCATACAGGTTGACACCTCAAACATTCTTTTCATTTGCGGCGGAGCATTTGACGGAATAGAAAAGATTGTCGAAAAACGTATCGGCGGTTCCGCACTCGGCTTTGAGGCGGATATAAAAGATAAGGACGCCTTTACCGTTGAAAACGCTATGTCAAAGGTCGTTCAGCAGGACATCACAAAGTTCGGAATCATCCCCGAGCTTGTCGGCAGACTGCCGGTTATCGCAACGCTCAAGGAGCTTGATGAGACAGCTCTTGTCAAAATCCTTACCGAGCCGAAGAACGCCATTGTCAAGCAGTATAAATCCCTGCTTTCGATGGACGGAGTTGAGCTTGACTTCACTACCGAGGCTCTCACTGCGATAGCGAAGAAAACCCTTGAGAAGAAAACGGGCGCACGTGGATTGAGATCCATTATGGAAAATCTGCTTATGCCGATTATGTACGCCGTACCGAGCGACAAGTCGATCGTCAGCGTGCAGGTGACCGAGGATTGCGTCGAAACCGGCGCTGCACCTTTGGTCGAACACAAAAAACAGCGGGCAAAGCTCGACGCATAAAAAAATAAAAAGAGTCCAAACACGATAATTTCTGTGTTTCGACTCTTTTTACTTCCCATAGAACAAAATATTCTGCGTTGAAAAACGGTCCTGAATACTTTTTATCTGTTCTCGCACTGCCCTGTTCCACAAGCTATAAAAATTATATTTTGATTGAAATGTAAAAACCGGTTCACTTTTACAGTCAGCAAACGGGTTCTTTTTATACAGTTGGCAAATGTTATAGACATTGCTGCATCATATGTGTTATAATGTTTTGTATTCGGTATATCTATTTATCCGACAACATTTTCTTAAAACGCATTGACTTTATCGGTTAAAAGTGATAAAGTATTTTATAATACAATTATAATTAAATTTCCCTATACAGCAGGAAGTTACAACATTCAGAGGTGTTAAAAATGGTTATTACCGAGCTTCTTGAAAGAAATGCTCGTCTTTATCCCTCGGACACCGCTCTCGTTGAGGTTAACCCCACCGTTGAGCGTGATAACGCCGTAACCTGGCGTGAGGCAAGTCTTATCGAAAGTGCAAGTCCCGGAGCCCCGTACCGCCGCGAGATTTCCTGGAAAGACTTTGACCGCAGGGCAAACAGATTTGCAAATCTTCTGCTCAGCAGAAACATAAAAAGAGGAACCAAGGTTGCAATTCTTATGATGAACTGCATCGAATGGCTGCCGATTTATTTCGGAATCCTCAAGGCGGGCTGTATTGCCGTGCCGATGAACTACCGCTATTCAAGCGATGAAATAAAATACTGTCTTGAACTGGCAGACGTTGAAGTTTTTATCTTCGGACCCGAATTTATCAGCCGAGTTGATCCGATACATAATGATCTTAAAAATATTAAAATTACTCTTTTCGTCGGCAGCGACACACCCGAATATGCGGAAAACTGTATGACTCTTATTCGTTATTGCTCATCGTCGCTTCCGCCGATCGCTTTGGATGAGAATGACCACGCCGCAATTTATTTCTCATCGGGCACAACAGGATTTCCGAAAGCGATTCTTCACCGCCACAAAGCTTACTACTGCTCGTGTCTGACAGAGCAAAAGCATCATGGACAGACAAAAGACGACGTTTTCCTTTGTATTCCGCCGCTCTATCACACGGGAGCAAAAATGCACTGGTTCGGCAGTCTGCTTGCAGGCGGCAAAACCGTTATTCTCAGAGGAATTAAACCCGAATGGATTCTTCGCACGATTACGGAGGAGAAGTGCACTATCGTTTGGCTTCTCGTTCCGTGGGCGCAGGACATTTTGGATGCAATAGATTCGGGCAGAATCAATCTTAACCACTATCTGCTCGACCAGTGGAGACTTATGCACATCGGCGCACAGCCTGTTCCGCCGAGCCTTATCCACAGATGGAAGAAAATTTTTCCGCATCATCAGTACGATACAAACTATGGTCTCAGCGAGTCACTCGGACCGGGCTGCGTTCATCTCGGTGTTGAGAATATCGACAAGGTCGGTGCAATCGGCAAGGCAGGCTATCTTTGGGAGACAAAAATCATTGATGACCACGGTGAACCGGTTAAGCAGGGTGAAGTCGGCGAGCTTGCGGTCAAAGGACCGGGCGTTATGCTCGAATACTACAAAAACCCGAAAGCGACCGAAGAAATTCTCAAGGGCGACTGGCTCTACACCGGTGATATGGCACGAGAGGATGAGGACGGATTTATCTATCTTGTTGACCGTAAAAAAGATGTTGTTATTTCTGGCGGCGAGAATATTTATCCCGTTCAGATTGAGGACTTCCTTCGCAGAAATGACAAGATTAAGGACGTTGCCGTTATAGGTATTCCCGATCCCAGACTCGGCGAAATTACAGCCGCGATTATTGAAGTCAAGGACGGTATGACCTGTACCGAGGAAGAGATTAATGCTTTCTGTGAGGAGCTTCCGAGATATAAACGTCCTAAGAAGATTATATTTGAAAAAGTTCCCCGCAACCCGACGGGAAAAATAGAAAAGCCTGTACTCAGAGCAAAGTATTGCAAGGGCAGACTTGTCGAATCACAGATTACAGGCTAAAAGCAAACGGAGGTTTATATAATGAAGCAGTTGATGCTCGGCAACGAAGCAGTTGCCAGAGGACTTTACGAAGCGGGCTGTTCCTTTGTTTCCAGTTACCCGGGTACTCCGAGTACCGAGATCACGGAATATGCCGCAAAGTACAAAGAGATCTATGCGGAGTGGGCACCCAATGAGAAAGTAGCCGTTGAAGCAGCTTTCGGTGCGTGCGTTGCAGGTAAGAGGAGCTTCTGTTCGATGAAGCACGTCGGTCTGAATGTTGCCGCCGATCCCGTTTTCACAATTTCATACACGGGCGTTAACGCAGGTATGATTATCGGTGTTGCGGACGACGCAGGTATGCACAGCTCACAAAACGAGCAGGATTCACGTCACTATGCAATTGCCGCAAAGCTCCCGATGCTTGAGCCGGCAGACGCAGGCGAATCGCTCAGCTTTACAAAGCTCGCATATGAAATCTCGGAGAAATATGACACGCCTGTTTTCATCAAGATGTGTACACGAGTTGCTCACTCTCAGAGCGTTATTGAGACCTCGGACAGAGTTGAGATCTCAAAGACATATGAAAAAAACGGTGCAAAATATATTATGATGCCGGGCAACGCAAAGCGCCGTCATCCGATCGTTGAAGCAAGAACGGCGGCTCTTACAGAGTATGCCGAGACAGCTCCTTTCAACCGCATTGAGGACGGAAGCGATCATTCAATCGGTATCATTACATCAAGCACAAGCTACCAATATGCAAAAGAGGTTTGCGGCGATAAATATCCCGTTCTTAAAATCGGCATGATAAATCCTCTGCCCGTTAAGAAAATTCAGGATTTTGCAAGGTCCGTTGACAAGGTAATTGTTATTGAGGAGCTTGACGGCATAATCGAAACCCACTGCCGCAACATCGGCGTTGAGGTAACAGGCAAGGAGCTGTTCAGCTGTATTGATGAGCTGAGTCAGAACATCGTTGCCGAAAAGCTCGGTTTTACTCCCGACTGCGGAAAAAAGCTTGACGAAAGCATTCCGGCAAGACCGCCGGTTATGTGCGCAGGTTGTCCGCACAGAGGACTTTTCTATACTCTTAAAAAGAATAAACTCACCGTTTTCGGTGATATCGGATGTTACACTCTCGGTGCTGTTCCGCCTCTTGCCGCAATTGACACAACCATTTGCATGGGTGCTTCCGTTTCGGGAATTCACGGCTTTAACAAGGCTAATGAAGGCAAGAGCGACGGAAAAACGGTTGCCGTTATCGGTGATTCAACCTTTATGCACTCCGGCGTAACGGGTCTTATCAATATCGCTTATAATGAATCGAATTCAACCGTTATCATTCTTGATAACTCCATTACGGGCATGACGGGACATCAGCAGAACCCGACAACCGGATTTAACCTCAAGGGAGATCCTTGCACAAAGATCGACCTTGAAACCCTTTGCCGTTCGGTCGGCATCAAGAGAGTCAGAGTCGTTGATCCGTATAACCTTAAAGAATGTGATGATGCGGTCAAAGAGGAGCTTGCGGCAGACGAACCTTCGGTTATCATTTCAAGAAGACCGTGCGCACTTCTCAAATATGTTAAACATAACGGACCGATTACGGCAAATGCGGACAAGTGCATCGGTTGTAAATCCTGCATGAAGATCGGCTGTCCTGCCATCAGCATTGTTGACGGCAAGGTTAAGATTGACGCAACACTTTGTACCGGATGCGGCGTTTGCAGTCAGCTCTGCAAATTCGGCGCACTTCCGAACGGAAAGGAGTCCTGATTATGCAGACTAAAAATATTATGATTGTCGGAGTCGGCGGACAGGGAACACTGCTTGCGAGTAAGCTCCTCGGCAGACTTCTTCTCGAAAAAAACTATGACGTAAAGGTCAGCGAGGTTCACGGAATGAGCCAGCGAGGCGGCAGTGTTGTTACATATGTCAGATACGGTGACAAGGTTTATTCTCCGATTATTGACAAGGGCGAAGCAGATATTATTATATCCTTTGAGCTGTTAGAAGCGGCTCGATGGACTGAATTTCTCAAACCCGACGGAACAATAATCACCAACACTCAGGAAATTAACCCGATGCCCGTTATCACAGGTGCGGCGGAATATCCGACCGAGCTTGTTGAAAAGATTAAGAATCTCGGCATTAATCTCGACGCCATTGACGCTCTCTCACTTGCCGAGGAGGCAGGAACTTCCAAAGCGGTCAACCTTGTTCTCATGGGCAGACTTTCAAAGTATTTTGACTTTACAACAGAGGAATGGATGGCAGCGATTGAAAAGAGCGTTCCCGCAAAGTTCCTTGAAATAAACAAAAAAGCATTTTTACTCGGTAAGGACGCATAAATTAGGAGTGCTCGCTATGGAAAGATATTATCAAAAAGAAATTGAATGTGCTTCACCGGAAAAAATCCGTGAGCTTCAGAATGAAAGACTTATAAAGCAGGTCAAGCACGTTTGGGACAATGTTCCCTATTACAAAAAAAAGATGGAAGAAAAGGGCGTTACTCCCGATGATATCAAGGGAGTTGACGATCTTCACAAGCTTCCGTTTCTTTCAAAGGCGGATCTTCGTGACGCTTATCCTTACGGACTTCTTGCAGCTCCCTTAAAGGACTGCGTAAGAATCCAGTCAACCTCCGGTACAACAGGCAGACGTGTTGTTGCTTTCTACACAAAGAATGATATCGACCTCTGGGAGGACTGCTGTGCACGTGCTATCGTAGCGGCAGGCGGAACAGACGAGGATGTTGTTCAGGTCGCATACGGCTACGGTCTTTTCACAGGCGGCGCAGGACTTCACGGCGGCAGCCATAAGGTCGGCAGTCTTACTCTTCCGATGTCCTCCGGCAATACTGACAGACAGCTCCAGTTTATGACCGATCTTGGCACGACAATTCTTTGCTGTACTCCGTCCTATGCGGCATATCTTGCAGAGAACATCCACGAGCGCGGTCTAAGAGATAAAATCAAGCTCAAGGCAGGTATCTTCGGCGCAGAAGCATGGAGCGAGAAAATGCGTCAGGAAATTCAAAATCAGCTCGGAATCAAGGCATATGATATTTACGGACTGACTGAAATCAGCGGTCCGGGCGTTGCATTTGAATGCTCCGATCAGACAGGCATGCACATTAACGAGGATCATTTCATTGCCGAAATTATCGACCCCGATACAGGTGAGGTTCTTCCCGACGGATCTCAGGGCGAGCTTGTTTTCACATCAATCACTAAAGAAGCATTCCCGCTTCTCAGATACAGAACCCGTGACATCTGCGTTCTTACAAGAGAAAAATGCTCCTGTGGCAGAACTCTTGTTAAAATGTGCAAGCCGATGGGCAGAAGTGACGATATGCTTATCGTTAAGGGCGTCAACGTATTCCCGTCACAGATTGAGACCGTTCTCATTGAGCAGGGCTATCAGGCTAATTATCAGATCATAGTTGACCGTGTAAACAACAGCGATACTCTTGAAGTTATGGTTGAAATGACTCAGGACAACTTCTCCGACAACCTCGGTAAGATTACTGAGATGGAAAAATCACTTGTTGCCGCTTTGAAGGCTATGCTCGGAATTTATACCAAGGTTCGCCTTGTTGCTCCGAAGTCAATCACCAGAAGCGAAGGCAAGGCAGTTCGTGTTATTGATCAGGAAAAAGGATAAAGTGTCGGCAGGAAAAATACGGACACGACAATGAGGATGAGCGCCAGCGGGGTACCACACTTGAGATAATCCTTCAAGGTGTATCCGCCCGGCTCGATGATCATGATCTGGCAGGGAGCTGCCATGGGGGTCATGATGGACACACAGCTGGCTGTGATCACGCCGACCACGGCAGCACGGGGGTCTACGCCCATGCGGATACAGGCGGAAGTGACCAGTGGGATGAAGATGGTCAGGGTAGCCAGATTGGACATGACCTGTGTCAGAATGAAGGGAACAAGGAAGAACACCAGCATAATGATGTACGGATTGGTGGTATCGCCCAGCAGGCGGATCATCCAGTCTGCCACCACATCGCCTGCACCGGTGGTCTGGATGGCGTCCGACAGAGCCAGCACACCGGCAAACAGGAAAATGGTCGGCTGGTGGATGGAGTTGAGGGCTTCCTTCTCGGTCAGCACACCCGTCAGCACCAGAGCGGCAGCGCCGATGCAGGAAGTGAGATACATCTTGACACCAATGACATTTTCCAGCAGCATCATTGCAATGGAGACCAGAACGATCAGGACAGCCAGTTTGCGCTTGAAGGGGCTGAGTTTTTCGCTCTCAGAAGCCGTATGTGCTGCATCTGAAAACTGCTCGTTGGGAATATCCGGCATCAGCTTATAGCCGACAAAGGTCATGTACAGGATGGCAATGGTCAGCATCGGAATGCGTGCGATGGTGAAATCCCAGATGTGCAGCGGTGTCGGTGCGCCGGCCTGCATCATGACATCGTTCCATGCCATGTTGGAAGCACCCTGACCGAGAAAGGTCATCTGGGTGGCAATGTTGGCACAGGCCATAGAAGGATACAGCAGCTTGCTGCGGCTCACGCCGATGTCGTTCGCAATGCCTACCAGCAGCGGGATCATGATAGCGGCAGTTGCCGTTGCACTGGTGATGGCACCCAGAAACGCACCTGCCACGCAGGAAAGAAAGATCAGCATCCGCATATTGTCCTTGTAGCGGATGACCAGACTCTGGGCTTTGTCGATCAGGGGCGTTTTGGTCAGCCCTGCACCGATGACGAACATGGCTACGAACATGACCACGTTCGTGTTGATGAAGCCGCCAAAGGCCTCGGCAGGGGTCTTGATGCCGGTGAGGATCAGCGCCAGAATGATGCCGGTAGAAATGACCGAGAACGGGACTTTACCGGATACAAAGGCGATGATCGTCACAAGCAGGATGACCAGTGTGATCTCCAATGGGCTCATTTGGGTTGTCCTCCTGTGGATTACTTCCACCTTGCAGATGCAAAGCAGTGGCACTTGAATGTTTATATTTGATAATGTATCCAATAATCAAGAAAAGAATACACCGAAAGACCACGCTTGTCAAGGGATTTGTTATACTTTTGTCGAAAAATACAATTTCCCCAACGGAGTTTTATATAAGGTGTGTAGAACAAAAAGAACGGGTAAGATTCTCTTTGTCTGCGTTTCTTTCCGTGCACATAGTTGGCCGCAAATAGCAACACCCCGGATGCTGGCATGGCAGGCAGCATCCGGGGTGTTTTGCGGAGAAGCAGGATAAACAGGGTAATGAAGATAGGAGTAAATGATAAGAAGTTTGTTGGATCTGTGAAAGCAAATATGGTTGTTAGAATTAACGTGATAGTGAGTTCATTTTAGGAGAAGAAGCTTTTGATGGATTTTTGCTCTCCGCGGGATATAGGCAACGCTGGTTTCAAAGTTGGAACTTACTTGATGAAACCAACGTGCTTGCAAATTTCTTCCACCGCTTTGTCCTTGCGCTGATTGAAGATGACCTTGTTCTCTTCGAACAGGTTGCGGCCTTCGGCGTCAATGGAGACGATCAGGGGGCCGAACTCGTTGACGTGGCAGTGCCACAGAGTTTCCGGCATACCGAGGTCACGCCACTGGGCCTCGACGATCTCCTCCACCTCGGTGGCAGCCACAACGGCGTTACCGGCAGGGAAAACACAGTGGATGGCGCCGAACTCCATGCAGGAGCGCTCGGTGTTGGGGCCCATGCCGCCCTTGCCCACGATGACGCGGACACCGGACTTCTGCACGAACTCATACTCGAACTTCTCCATACGCATGGAGGTGGTGGGGCCCACAGACACCATCTCGAACTTGTCGTTCTCCAGCGGGCGGATGATGGGGCCGGCGTGGAAGATGGCTGCGTCCTTCACGTCCACAGGCAGCGGGCGGCCCTCTTCCACGAGGCGGCGGTGCGCCACGTCGCGGCAGGTGGTCAGGTCGCCGTTCAGGTAAACGACATCACCGATATGGATGTCCTTCAGGTCTTCTGCGGAGACCGGAGTAGTAAGGATCTTCTTTCCGTCTTTAATGGTCAGCATTACAAAGTCACCCCCGAATGAGTATCAATGGTGTAGTTCAGGTCTTTATCGAAAATGATGTGGCCGCGGCGATGGCTCCAGCAGCCCACGTTGACGGCAACGCCGATGGCAGAAGGATGGCGGGCAGTGTTCTCAATGTGCACGCCCATGACGGAGTACTTGCCGCCCAT
>OQVO01000668.1_pt1 | contig 10486 bp, 13 predicted proteins | sample 1691511 | NCBI WGS metagenome assembly OQVO01 (sample SAMN03418254, study PRJEB22391) | human gut metagenome | biome: human-gut; feature: organic feature; material: feces | host: Homo sapiens | place: Tanzania | collected 2013-01 | reverse complement strand
AATGTCAGCGACGGTTGTTATTACACTTTGATTCTTGCAAAAAAATGATAGAACACGGCTTTGTTGTAAAAACAATGGAGCAAAAATCAAGGGCTTTGTCTCAAAAAATGCCCCAGGCGACAGCGACTCTGTAGCAGAGGATGAGCCAGAGTACAAACCATGACATATAGACTGATTTATACATCATCGTTCAAAAAAGATGTTCGTCTTGCAGAAAAGAGACATCTTGACATGAATGCTCTTACAGAAGTTTTGGAATGGCTGAAAAGCGGCAAAAAGCTCCCCGAAAAATACTGCGACCACCAGCTGAAAGGGAAACTGAAGAAATTCCGGGAGCTGCACATTCAGCCGGACTGGATTCTGGTCTACATAAAGAACAAGACGGAACTGATTCTTACGCTTTCACGCACCGGAACTCATGCTGATTTATTGAGGCTGTAGAAAAAACAAGCGTTGCTTTTATTCCACAACGCTTATTTTGCAAACTTTTGCTTTTGTTTTATTCCAAATCGGCAAGCAATTTATCTGCCTTGTGGTCTGTCATCGAAAGGATAATACCGCACTCTTCTTCATTTGCCCTGCGGAATTCTTTCTGAATTCCAAGCGGACTTGCACTTTCCTGATTTTCTGGAATTTTTCCGCGCAACTGCGCGACGGCTTTCATGTAAAGCTTCTCAAGGTTGTAGAATCCCTTTAATTCTTCAAGGTAGTTCTTTATCCGCCTTCTAGTCCGTTCTTCTTTTTTTGTGTTTAAGGTTGAAAGATACGTCCCAAAAAATGTGACCAGAGAGCCGAGCAACGCAAAGATTCCGCCGATTATTGCCTCTTTCATAAGTGTTTACTCCTATAAAGGCATTTTTATTATCTGTAAAAAAGAGCAATGAATAAATCAAAAATTAAAATTCGCCTGTATAGCCAGTCGCTTTGATTTTTGCTTTTACGGCAAGTGTCAAAGATGAACACATGCTGAATACAGTGCTTTTTTTATATTCTATTTTTGTTCCGTCAGGAATTTTTACTTCTGACAGTGCAGCGCAGCCGTTAAAAGGAATTCCGTTAATTTTTGTCAATGATGCAGGAAGTGTAACAGATTTTAAATTTGGACACTCCATGAACGTTCCGTCTGGAACATAATCATCATAGCCCAAGGATGTTACTCCTTCTTCAACAATGACAGCTGTAATTTTTGTCTTTCTGAATGCGTCAGGTCCTGTAAATTTCATACCTTTTGAAATTTTTATTGTACCGGCAATGTCTGATTCAGCAAAAGCTTCTTTTCCAATTGATGTAAGATTGCTTATATCAATATTGATTTTTCCTTTTACACCTTTGAAAGCGTTGTTTCCTATAACTTTTACACTTTTTGGAACTGTTATTGTGTATGGAGTGTTGCAAGAGCTTTTATACATTGTATGTGGAAAGAAGCGAGCCGCCCACTCAGTTGTTTCACCAATCTGAGTTACCGGCAAGCCTTCAATTGTATCTGGAATTACAACTGTTGTAGACTTTCCTTTGTAACTTTTCAGCATTACTCCCTGACCGTCAGGCGCCATGTCATAGACAAAATCGCTTGCAGGATTTGCCGCAAAACAGGTGAAAGCCATAGCCAGCATAGCGCCGACTGTCAAAATAATTTTTTTCATAATGAAATATCCTCCGCGTTTATTGTCCGCCGACTATTTGAGGCGAAACCTCTTTATTCTGTCAAAATTATACAGTCAGACTTTTTTCTTGTAGTCAGTAAAAACTCACTTTATTCCTGTGAGTTTTCTCTATGGAATTTTGCGGTTTTTCGAACTGTAAATTTAACGATTTTGCGGTAAATAGTACTTATATTTTTAACGATTTTGTGTTAATATAACATTATAAAATTAACGATTTTGGGGTTTTATGGTATTTAAGCGCAAAATTTACGATAAGTTCTTGGAATGGAAAAAAAACTCGGACGGCAAAACGGCTTTGCTCGTTGAAGGCGCGCGTCGTATCGGAAAATCAACCATTGTTGAGGAATTTGCCAAAAACGAATACGAATCATATATTCTCATTGATTTTACGAAAGCATCGCAGGAAGTTTTTAAGCTTTTTGACGACATTTCTGATTTGAATTATATTTTCATGCGGCTTCAGCTTATCTATCATAAAGAGCTTCACGAGCGGAAAAGCCTTATCATTTTTGACGAGGTTCAGTTTTGTCCAAAGGCTCGGCAGGCAATAAAACATCTTGTTGCTGATCATCGCTATGATTATATGGAAACCGGCTCCTTGATTTCGATTCGGAAAAATGTAAAGGACATTCTTATTCCAAGCGAGGAACGCACGCTTCAGATGTACCCGATGGATTATGAGGAATTCAAATGGGCTTTGGGCGATACTGTTAGCATAAAACTTTTGCGGGAATCTTTTGAAAAATATCAGCCGCTTGGCGATGATTTGAACCGTACTATGATGCGTGACTTCAGGCTTTATATGCTGGTGGGTGGAATGCCAAAGGCTGTGAGCGCTTACATCGAAACAAACAATATGAGGATTGTTGACGAAGAAAAACGCGATATTCTCCGGCTTTATGAATCTGATTTTATGAAGATTGATTCAAGCGGAAAGGCCACGCTTCTTTTTAAATCCATTCCGTCCCAGCTTGAAAAAAATGCCTCACGGTATCAGGTTTCTTCGGTTCTGGCAAATCAGCGCAATTCGACAGTACTTGAGCTTATCTCGGAAATGGAAAGTTCCAAGACCGTTCTTGTGTCTTATAAATCAGATGATCCGAACGCAGGACTTACGCGGACAAAGGATTTGGAAAACTTCAAGCTTTTTGTCTGCGATACAGGGCTTTTTACAACCATGCTTTTTATGGATAAGGATTTTACGGAAAATATCATTTATGAAAAACTGCTCAGCGACAAGCTTTCTGTGAATCTTGGATACCTTTATGAAAATGTTGTCGCGCAGATTCTAAACTTCTACGGAAACTCTCTTTTCTATTACACATTCCTTGATGAGAAATCAAGGCACAATTTTGAAATTGATTTCCTTCTCGCACGAAAGAACAAGGTTTGCCCGATGGAAATAAAATCTTCGGGCTATAAAACCCACGCTTCACTTGATGCCTTTTGCGAAAAATATTCGTCCCGAATTCTGAATAAATATCTTGTGTATACAAAGGATTTGGGAAAAGATCAAGATGTTCTCAGCATTCCAGTTTACATGACGATGTTTTTGTAATTTTTTCTGTGAGTTTTCTCTGTATATTTTTGCGTTCTTCTAAGATAAAATATGAGAATGATCAGCGTAATCAGTATTGACGACCATGAAATGATAAGCCTTGGACTTGAGCAGGTGTTTTCGGAAACTGAAGACATCCGGGTCTGCCATTTCTGCAGGACAAAAGATGAGGCCGCAGCGTTCATCGGCTCAAAATCTCCAGAAGAGCTAAGCCGAACGGTCGCGATGGTTGACATAAAGCTTGAAAACGGAAGCGGCTTTGATGCGGCGGACTTTCTTATCCGGCGCGGTGTGGACTGCCTTATGTATTCCTCATTTTCAAACGCGGGCTTTGTTGTAAAGACCATGGAGCACAAAATCAAGGGCTTTGTCTCGAAAAATGCCGGCAAATCAGAAATCCTGGATGCAGTCCGGACAGTCGCACGCGGCGGAACCTACATCCAAAAGGATTTAATCCCCGGCATGATGTATGTAAGCTCAATCATGGTTTCCCTCACAGAGAAAGAACGCGAGCTTTTGGACTTGATTTCCGAGCATCTTCCGAACGAGATAATCGCCTCTCGTCTTGGAATTTCCAAACGCACCGTAGAAAACTATGTCTCCCGCATTTTCGACAAATTCAACGTGAAGAACCGCTACGAACTGGGGCGGTATTTGTAAACGAAAGTCTACTTACCCCTTTAATTAATTAAAATAAAGGGGTAAGATAAAGGGGTAAGATAAAGGGGTAAGATAAAGGGGGTAAGTAGATGGGACTTCCTATAAGTATTGAAGCACTAATTAAACAGCAGATTGTTGAAAACACACGGCTCGATTACAAAAGAGACTGGAATCCAGAAGATATAATTCATTCTATTTGTGCTTTTGCAAATGATATTGATAATTGGGGTGGCGGTTATATCATTATTGGAATTGCAGAAGAAAACGGAATGCCAAAATTCCCGATCACAGGATTAAACAAGGATTCACTTGATAAAATAAATAAAGAGCTTCTTCAATATTGCAACGAAATTTCTCCAAGATATTTACCAGTTGTTGAGCAAGTTCATTTTGACGGAAAGGAAATCATTGTAATCTGGTGTCCTGGCGGAGAAGCACGACCGTATAAAGCACCTGACCATGTGTATTACAAAAAAGGTGACAAAAAAGAATTTTCTTACTACATCCGGAAAATGTCGAATTCAATAAAGGCAAATCAGCTTGAAGAAAAAGAACTTATGCTTCTTGCAAATAATGTTCCTTATGATGACAGAGTTAATTATCAGGCAAAGATTCCAGATTTAAAATCCAGCTTGATTCAGGAATTTTTGAACGAAGTTGGAAGCAATTTATATGAGCCTTCTCTTTCAAAAACAGTAGAAGAAGTTGGGGCTGACATGAGGATTATTGGAGGCCCGACAGAATTACGAAAGCCTTTGAATGTTGGTCTTATGTTTTTTAATGATGCTCCTGATAAATTTTTCCCTTATGCTAGAATTGAAGTCGTAGATAAGCCTGATCCAACCGGTGAAGGAATGACAGAGAAGATTTTTACAGGACCATTAGACAGGCAGCTTAAGGATTCGCTGAGTTATATAAAAAATTACATAATTAAAGAAAAGATTAGCAAAGTAAGAGATGAAGCTGAGGCAATCCGTATATATAATTATCCGTATGCCGCAATAGAAGAAGCTTTATGTAACGCAGTTTATCATAAATCTTATCAGATTGGAGAACCTGTAACTGTTATGATTACTCCAGAAAAAATGGAAATCACAAGTTTACCTGGACCAGACAGAACGATAACCGATGAAGACTTAAAAAACTATCATCTCGTTTCAAAAAGATACAGGAACCGAAGAATTGGAGATTTTCTGAAAGAATTGAAGCTGATTGAAGGAAGAAATACTGGAATCCCGACAATCCTTAGGGCGCTAAAGAATAACGGCTCAGAACCACCTATTTTTGAAACGGACGAAGAGAGGTCATTTTTTACAATTACGCTCCCTGTGAATAAAGAGTTTTTATCAAAAGAAACAAAAGATAATGGCGATGTTAAAAAAACAATAAAAACTCGCAGAAGTTCTAGTGAAATAAAGTATCTGATACTTGATTTGCTGGCAAAAGAAGGCAGTCTTTCAAAAGCTGAACTCGTAAGAAAAATGGGGTATGCAAAATTAACTGATACTGTTTCAAATGCAATTGGAGAACTTATTGCTGAGCAAAAGATAAAGTATACAGAAATTAAATTGAATTCTAAAAATCAAAAACTTATTCTTTGCTGACAGCCCTCTGAATCCTTTCCCCGCCCCGGAAAACGCCCCAGGCGGCGAATGTGCAGATGAGCCGGTCCGCAAAGTTTACAGGAAGGCGCACGGCTATCAGAAGAAGAAGCTTTGAACGGAAGCTGTTTTCCCACAGAAACGTAAGAAAATCAGTCTGGCTGCTTACCTGGTTGTACGCTTCCACAAAACTCAGAATGTAGCTTATGATTCCGCCCGAAACGCTCATGACAAGGCACAGCACAATGCTGAGGGCAATCAGTTTTACAAAAACCGCACGGCCCGTGTCGGTCTTTTTGATGAACCGGATTTTAAAATATCCCGCTGTAAGAGCCGCAAGAAAATGGCAGAGCATAAACAGATGTCCGGGTTCGAGCGTCCTGCTCAAAATAAAGTCAATCAGGTGATAGAAAAATCCGGCAAGAACTCCCCACCACGGACCTGCAAGAAAACTGAGCGCCATGATAAAAACCGTGTCACAGAAAAGAGGCAAATGGTTTATCCAGGCCACAAAGTCGCAGATAAGGTAATCTAAAAGACCGGCAAGAACGCTTAAAGCAAAAAATACAAATCTCTTTCGATTTGACGAGTCAAACTTGAAAAGCATGGTTTATTATATCAGCTGTATAAAAAATATGTTATACTCTAAAGATGAAAAAAATCACGGTTTTTATTCTGTCTGTTCTATTCAGTTTTCCCACTTTCGCTCATAAGGCTCAGAAGCAGGCTGAACCTCTTATGATGGAAGGGCTTACTCAAAAGTGGCTGGAATGTGAATCGGCGGAGGAAGCTGAATTTAAAAAACATCTTGAAGATTTTCGTGCCGAAGTGAAAAACGCCTCTCCTTCTGATACCGTGATTTATTATTTTCCTGAAGCAAAGGTCATCTACGAAAACATTCTTGACGGAATCAACGAAGACGACAGGCAGAAGATTGCGGAAAACGTTCTCGGCTGGGAAATCCTCCAGAAAAACATTGCAAGGTTTCAGCTTGAGCAAGTCTATTATTCCTACAGGATTTTGATTTTTGTAATCATTATTGCAGTGCTCGCCTCTCTTGTATTTTCGGTCATGTATCTTTTGTCGTCAAAACTGCACAAGGAAAATCTTGCCTTTACTGCCCGGATGATAAAAACTCAGGAAGCCGAGCGCGAGCGAATTTCCGGCGAACTTCATGATACGGTCTGTCAGGATTTGGGTGTGCTCCAGTTCCGCCTTGAAGACGAGGAATCCGTCAGTCTTTGCAGAAAAATCGCTTCCGATGTCCGCAGCGTCTGCTATGCGCTTACTCCGTCTGATTTGGGCGAAGGAATTCTTGAAGCGCTGATTTCCCTGTGCCATGTCCTGCAGAAACAGAGCGGCGTGGAAATTGTCCTGAGCATTCAGGATGAACTCAAAAAAAACAAGGCTTTTAAGACTTTTCCGAAAGACAAAAGTCTGAACATTTACCGAATCGCGCAGGAAATTATCACAAATGCAATAAAACATTCGGAAGCGGAAAGCATAAGCGTGCTGGTCAGAACCGTTGATGAAAAAAGTTTCAAGATTATCGTTTCTGATGACGGAAAGGGCTTTGATTTGAAAAACGCGCTCAAAAAGAAAAATCATTTCGGACTGAAAAACATTCAGACCCGCGCGGAAGGGCTCGGCGGCGGAGTCAGCTTTAATACAGAAAAAGGGGCGGGAACGCAGGTGACGGTCACCGTGCCGTATTAAAACGGAATTTTGCAATCCGGACAGCAACATTCGCCCTGGCATTGTAATAATTGAAGTTACATCAAAAATCTGTTAAAATCGGCGTATGAAAATAAGCAGCAAATTTACGGTGGCGGTTCACACGTTGTTGTGCATTTACCGTTTTAACAAAGAATACAAGGTTACATCGGATTTTATTGCCGGAAGCACGGGTGTAAATCCTGTGATTATACGGCGGACGCTCATTTCGCTCAAGGCGGCGGGTCTTGTGAACGTTGCGGCCGGAACTGGCGGAGCTGAGCTTGCGGTAAAGCCGGAGGATTTTACACTTTTTGACATTTACAAGGCTTCGGGCAGCATGGAAGAAAATATTTTTGGTTTTCACGAGCAGCCGAATCCCGCGTGCCCTGTCGGCGGAAACATTCACAACATACTCGACTCCCACCTTGCGGACGCACAGAAAGCGTTTGAGCAAAAGCTTGCGACGGTAAAATTTTCCGACCTTGCGGCAGAACTAAAAAAGGCGGAATCTGCGGAGAAATAACAAATTGGCGTTCCCGCCGCGACTGCTTTGCAGACGCAGCGGTCGGGCTATCCACACTTCGCCGTCTTCGCGGCTCATTCCTTCACTTCGTTTCGGAACTGCTTCAACGCCGCCACTCCTATCCCTGCCATACGTTCGCTTCATCTGCTTCGCAGTTGTATACGCAAAACTCAACCGCATATATTCAACTTTTTTATTATATCGAAAATATCGACTTTTATCAGAAACGTCAGGATTTTGTGTAATGAAAAACACGGATTTTATTTGTGCTTTTATTCAGAATTTTGTAATTCAAATTTGTACGTTTCTTCAAGAAACTATATTTTCTGTAATGTAATCCCAAAGGCAACTGGCTTATTCTTATGACTATGCGGAGAGAATTTGGATTTTTTTACATTCTCAATAATTTTTTTGCATATTGACGGTACATACCTGTAGCGAGCGATTCATATTCTTGTGAATAACACCAATCTATAAAGAAATCAGATAACTGCTCTGCAGTAATAAAGACTGAATTATTTAATTGATATGAACATTTTTTACAATCATCTTTTTTATGAAAAAAACGAACAATTTTGATAATATTTGTACTATCAGAAATAACTCTTTTGTAGTTCTTTTTCAGTTCTGTTTCATCTGAATATTTTGTATCAAGGTTGTTTTCAAAAAGGACTCCCTTGTCTACACGTTGAATAAAAAGAAAAGTTTGTTTTTCATTTGTTGTATATTCAATATTTTCCAAATCTGAACAAAAAACATTTGTTTCGTCTTCTGTTAATCCAATAAAATTATAAAACTGTTTATAAAAATTTTCTGTAACTTGTAAGTCTGAAACTGTGTAGCTGCGGCTTAACAATGAAAATAAAATCTCACTGTGAAAATTTTTCCATTCTAAATGTTTCATATTATCTTCTCATTTTATTGATATAAAATTTAAAATTATCTTTCCCAAATAATTTTCCAAGTTATGATGTTTCCAGATTTGAAGATGGTTCTTTTTATTACGTTTGTTCACTTTTTCTCCAGAAACAAGTAATAGCAAAAAGAATGAACAAGACAATAAAAGGATATGCTGCGCCAATTGTTAATGGAATATTTTCAGCGAAAGCTTCCGAGAGGATTAGTTTACGAATATACATATCAGAACCTATTCCAGCAAAAAAATGAATTGCAGTTAAGATAATATAAGCAACCATGCATTTGAAAACTGTTTTGAATACACCGTCACGGTCTGAATAATAATCTGCATTTGATTTTATCTTTTCTCTTTCATGAACTGCTTGTTCTTGTGTCAATTGCCCCTTTTTTGATTTGTTGCCAATATCAATGAACATTGTATTCAATGTATCTTGAGAGAATTCTTTATGTGCTTCTGAAATATGCCGACAGGTAATACCTAAGATTGAAATCACCAAATAACTGACAATAATTAAATTTGAAAAAGCAGATGTTATTTCATTATTTGTGCCAAGTTTGAATTCAGCTGATTTTACTATCAAAAGATGAATATTTGATTCATGGGCTAAAAGGGTAATATGAATTATCTGGGTATAAACAATCAATGCAAAAACTGACAATAATTCCAAAATATCCAGTTTGATTTTTCTTTTCCTGATAAGAATACAAATAACTATGGACAATATGAAAAATCCGAAAAATATTATTTCACCTAATAATTTTGGATATGCAAACAAAATAAGAGACAAAGGAAATAAAACTCCTGTAATAATTGCGAATAATGCTTTAAAATAATTACTAATTGAAATAAAAAAATCTTTCATAGTTTGACTTCCCTGAAACTACAAAACAATATTCATGCAATAAGTCTGTGTTGTACCCTCGCAATGAGAAATGCCAATTAAACCGCCAATTGAGAAGTTACGTATATTCTTGTTGCGATATAAAACAACAACAGTCTGCTCACACTGGCTTCGAAAGGCGATTTCTGAATAAATTTTTGATGTTTTACAATGTTTTTTATTCTTATCAAAATTATCGAGAATACATAAAGTTGGCAAATTAAGTCTACTTACTTGTTCTTTTAAACTTTCAAAATCTGATAATCGCTTATTATTAATGAAGAAACTTTCCTTGCCATGTCTTTCTAACCGACGTTTAACGATAATATCATTATCGGATTCTTCTTTGTCACCATATAATAAAGATACTTCGGTAAAATCTGCTTTTTGAACTTCTTTTGCACCTTGAAAAAGAATTGAATCTACCAGCTCTTTTGGAGTTTCGGCATCGAATAAAACCCAATTTATCGCACTAAAAAGATTTGATTTTCCACAGCCGGATGGACCAAATACTATATTCAGGTTTTTCTGTAATTCAACTGTTGCGGATTTACTAAAAGTTTTGTAACCAATAAGGTTCACTTTTTTCAGATTTTGAAAGTTTAAACGGAATTTTTACGGCTTTGAGACTGTTATAAAATCTGTCTACATGAAAATCGGTTTCAAAAATTTTGCGGTTTGCGGCATAAGTCGCATCATAAACTCCGTCACCAAAATAAAGCGCGCGGTCAAGCATGGGAACTTTCATTTCTTCCATAAGTCCCATCTCGCCATTGTAATATCCAACATTCTTCATAAAAACCTCCGCAGGTATTGCCATAAGTTACAGGGCTTTTATGTTGTCATATCCAGACACTGCTGCCCGACGGATACGACAGCATTGTCCTTTCAAAACAGACTAGTTTTTAATGTTGAATTAGTCAATTATTTTTTATTGACTTGTGCCGAATTTTACAATGGCGAGA
>OQVO01000665.1_pt1 | contig 10509 bp, 10 predicted proteins | sample 1691511 | NCBI WGS metagenome assembly OQVO01 (sample SAMN03418254, study PRJEB22391) | human gut metagenome | biome: human-gut; feature: organic feature; material: feces | host: Homo sapiens | place: Tanzania | collected 2013-01 | reverse complement strand
GGGATAAAACCTGCGGGAGCGGAAACTAACGGGTCTGGTAGTCTATCATGCGGGCAATGGCTCGCTGGCAGACAGGGCAGAACTCGGGAGCCTCGGGACCTTCATGCACATAACCGCAAACTGTGCAAATCCATTTTTTAGCCATAATTGTAGTGAATTAGTTGTATGTGAATTAATTATTTGTTTTTTTTACTGTAACTTTTTCTTTTCTTCGAGGCACTCCGGACACAACCCGCTGAAGTTGAGTTCCACTTTCTCCACAGCATACTGGTCGCTGTCGTAGAGGTGCGCTCGCACATGCTCATTGATTTCCACATCATCCAACAGTCGCAAGCGTACTCTCGATCCATCCGTTGCCTTCACGTTCTCATCAATGATGGCTTTTATCAACTTAGGCTCCTGCTCATTTTGGGCAAGGGTATTGAAATAGTCTGATGTAGTCCTCACCTTTTTCACCATCTCACTTGGCTTTTCCTCATCCGTGGGTTTATTCACGGCATTTGGGTCGGTTGAAATCTTCCCCGAAACCTCAGTTGATGCTTGATTGCCTCCATTTGGATTATTCGTTCCATTGATGACTGCTGACTCACCATGTTCCGTATTGCCGCCACCTGCACTTGTATGTCCTCTTAATCGCGCTTCCGCGAGGACCTTCTCCAACTCCGCCATTGCTTCTTTCTCATGCGTTTTGGCATCGGCTGCTTCTGCTTGTGCCTTGTTTTTCTCTTGCTCATCAAGCAGGGCAATGTCGTTTTCTGTATATTTTGATTCATATTGTTCCTGGTTTTCTTCTGGGGTGTCTCGTTCGATATTGTCCACAGCGGTGTAGTCGCCAATCTTCCCCCATGCCTTGGTCATGTTCTCATACTTGCCTCCGATACCGTCTCCCTTTGTCTTTGCTCCAGGCAGTTCGGGGTTTAAGTATTCTGTGGTTTGCATACTCTTGTCCGTCACTTCGGCTTTCTCTGCATTGAACAAGTCAAAGATGAAATACGAGGCTCCCAACAATGGAAAGTAGAGTATGGCAGGAAGCATATACTTCGGTTGTCTAAAGTTTATCTTTTCTGTTATCTTCATTGCCTTGTCTGTTTATGGGTTCTACTTCTTGTTCACGCTCCCTGTCCACCTTTCCTTTATGATGTTCCAACGCTTTGTGTCGTTCTCTCAACAGACTGTCTTGCATTTCTGTCGCTGTCCGTTGATTGGGCTTGTGATTGTACACTACTGCCAGTCGGTAGATGTTCCATGCAAAACTGCCTACCACAAATCCGAACACTATCACCAGAAATGCAGTTCGGTGTCTGTCTGCAAATCGCTGTATACTTGCTGCAAACCTGTCTATATGCAGCGTCTCCGCAAACTTACGTCCAGCCTTCACTTCTCGCTCATACCGCTCTTTATATTTCGGATCGTCCTTGTCGGGCATTTTCTCCCCGAATATCATTCGCTTGATGTTCATTGTCGTATGTCATTTCTTAGTCTAATACGTACTCTTTGTCTTCTGCTCAATATCCTTATTCAACAGCGTTCTCCAGTTTGTTATCAATAGTCCATGTGGATTATTGTCCGTTCTCGGCACTCGCTTCAATTGTCCTGCTGTCACCAGTTCTCGTGTCAGGATATTGCTGCGTCGCTCAATGCGCTGTCGTCCATAATAGGTGAATTCCATATTCTCCTTGTTGAACTTGATGCTGTCACAGAATATCGAAATCACGGCACTTGTACCTAAGATGTTCGAATAGAAACCTTTTTCTTTCAATGTGTTGTACTGCGCCAATCCTGTCTCGTCCACCAGATACATGGCTTTCTCCATCGTGTATTTGATGTATTTGTCGTCTGGTGCCAGTGTAAAGAAGTAGTGATGAAACATCTCTACATGACTCTTGGCTTCCACATCAAGGGTCTCATCCATCGTTGTACGGTTTACCAATATGGGGACGTTGCCATCCAGTACATACACTTTCTGCTGGGCATCTGTCACCATACATCTTGCTGTCCATACACTCGACACGCTGATGATGATACAGCCAATCAAGAAGGCGGTGCAGACAATGCCCACCAACTTGATTTTGTTTTCTAAGTTCTTGATTACCATAGCTTACTTCTTGCTTTTCTTCTGCAACTGCATATACTCTCTGTACAGCATCGGCATAATCTCCAGTCGCAGTTCTTCCACCAAATTCTCATAGTAGCAGTTGAACACCTTGATGTAGATGCCCTGCATGGCAATCTCATACCAAACCCACCACAGTTCCTTCTCACGCTTGCGTCTGTTCTTGCAGAGCTGCGCCTTGTGCAATCGGCTGCTCAGGTATTCCACCATCGGCACTACATACTCGTCCTCCTCGTCAAACCCTTCGTCCATCTCCTCAAACATCGGATCAATGGGATGTAGTTTGTTCAACAGCACGTTGTTCATTCGTTCATTGGCAAATGCCACGAACTGCTCGTTTTCAAGCCACTTCTCAATCTTCAGTTCCAACTCTGTCATCTTGTTATTTTCCATAATTCGTTTTCTTTATTGTTTTATGTCGTTGTTTTTACATTATCTTGCTCATTGCTCCAGATGCCGTCATCTTAGCCTGCTGAGCCACGCCTTCACCAAAATTTCGCGTTGAAAATGCGGTGTCTCCTTCAGGAATCATCCAAGCGGCCAAGTCAGGAACGAGGTTAAGGCATTTCAAAGCCACTATACTTGCTGCCATCAGATAACCTGCTGAGAAGAACGCATTTTGTAGATAGGCTGCCATTGTCTGTTCACTGGCTGTGATGGCTGTAAGGTTCTCCACTTGTATGGACAGAACGATGTCAAACAGCAGCAATACATAGAATCCGACGAAGTACAGCATAGCTCCGTAGAAATGCACGGTCAGATAGCGTGTCAGCCATTTTGCCCAAGCTCCTTCCCATTTCGATAGCAGGGAAAATGCCCATTGTATCGGTCCGAAAATCGTGAGCATTCCGAGCAAGATTTGTTGGCAGTATATCGTTGCCCACCAACCGATTCTGAACACTATCAATGCTATCAACATCACCAGTTTGTCGATACCTACCACAGCTCCTGCTGTCAGTGAGGTGAACCATAGCTTGGATGCGTCGGTTTCCATGTTCGTCACTTCGTCCACTCCTGCATTTTCCATTGTTGCTTCTATCAGGTTGGGGTCCGAAGTTCCTTTGTGCGCCACGTCTGCCTGGGCTTGGATATGGGTGTACATCGTGTCTCGTACATAGACGAGCTGCTGCACTTCTTCAAACTTGTCACTGATTTGTGTCGCCTCCGAACTGTATAGGTCGTGGGTGTAACTGCCGATACAGTTGGGTATATAGGATAGAAAATCCAATACGCACCAACTGCTGCCGCTATTTGTCATGTTTGTATCTGCCGGTGGATACCACCAACAGAGTATCACTGAAATGACCAATGGTTTAAAGAGTTTCATCACATCCAATGGCTCATGCTTCACCATCATCTTGTACGCCATACCTGCCGCTACGATGATTGAGAACAGCGCAGCCAATGCCATACTCATTTGCAGAATCCACCAAAACGGCCCTTGTGAACCTGTGAATGTGGCATCACACAGGAACTCGTTGGTCTGGAATATCACGTCATCTATATCTTCTTCAAGGAGATTGATGCCGAAGTCGGATAATATATTACTGTTGTCTGCCATATGCGTTTTACTCTAAATCGTTGCTATTTCTTGTCTCGTTTGGGGCGTTTTTGTCCCTCGCTGCCTTTTTCGCCCATTCCATTTTGGGCAAGATGCCCTCTTTCTTCAGTATGTCATAGAGAAACAGCCGTCCTTTCTGTGTCCACTTGGTGTTAAGTGTGGTACATGGAACCCCTTCGTTGGTCATAAAATGGATGGTCTCGCTGCTCACATAGCATTTGTCCTTATATTCGGCATACAATATCCATTGCTCACCAACCTTGTATTGGATGCGTAGTCCGTGCAGTAATTTGTTCATTCGTTGTCCTGACATACCATAGTCCTGCGCTATTTGGGTGATGGTCATGGTACTGGTGGAAGAGAGTATCAAGTCAAGATAACTCACCTTCTTCTCCATTTCTCCGATGATTTGTTTCTGTGCCTCGCATTGCTGTTCCGCTTCCAACCGCTTCGCCTTTTCCTCTTTCAACGTCGTTGCCAACTGTATCAAAAAGTCGGGCTCAGCGATGGCTCGCTCCAATGTGTCTTTGGTCATATACGCCCCATGTTTGCGGATGGTAGGCAACACTTCTGAGGTCACCCATTTGCGGAATCGTTTTGCTTCCGGCTTTCTGCTGTCAAGGATTACATCATACAGTCCGTCTTCTGTAACGAAGTTTGCAACTTGCTCTCTTCCAAGACTGTCGAGGATGGGTTCGGTTGAAACGACCCCATCGTCAAGTCGCTCTCTCACATGACCTTGACGCAATCCCAACATCTTGCACACATCACCCAAGCAGAACAATGGTGCATCAGGTGTTCCCATAATGCGTATCGTTCCTAACTCCTCATTGTTGAAAATCTGAATATTATTATCCATGTCGTATTTTGTTTTATCGTTTCTCTAATGGCTTAGTCCTCCCAAGAAGGCCCAGAATGGCTTACCCTATAAAAGGCATTTATCTTTTTACTGCCTCGTTCCATCTACTCTTTGCCTCGCTCACAATGCTTTCTTTATGCAACGTCCTTTCATGTGTTGCCGTAAGCAAGGTGTTGGTGCGTGATGCACTATGCAGTCGCACAAGGTAGCGCAACAGTGTTTCGTTCTGCCTTACCACATCATCATAGATGCGTAGGTATTCTTTCTTTCGCTGTGCATTGGGCATATAGGCATCTTTTGTGGCATTGATGGCGCAGTTGTACATATTGTAATACTCTGTCCAGCGTTGCTTTTCATTGGCTGTGCCACCAACGAACATTATGCGGTCTATGTTCTGTTTGAACCTTGCCATTGCCGCTTCTATCTTATTGCCTTCGGCTGTCCACGCCAAGTCTATTTGTCTGTCTGCCACATTCAATGCTTCTATCGCAGCTCTGCTTGTCAGTGCGGAGTCTATATTCTCCGCATATGCCACCTGATTATAGGCGTTCAAACCTGCTACTGTACGATAGGTCAGCTTATTCTTTCTTGCTGCCGACTTTTTGTAGTTCTTGTGAAATGTCCAGTAGTATAGTTCTGGAGTCAGCGAACCTCCTCCAGTTTCCATCACCATTATCTGGTTCTTCTTCGCTGGGTCGTGATTATATGTCACGCCCTGGGCGTATGCTATATTGGTAGCCAAAAGTCCAATTCCAACAATAGCAGTAATTCTTCTTGTTTGCCTTGTCTGTTCCATCAGTCCTAACTGTTTGTTGTTTTATTATTCCCTTTTCTCGCACTCAAATCACCTTATTGGCTCCTTATGGCTTAGTCGGCCTAAAGAGGCTTAGCTCGGCTTATCACTATAAAAGGAATCATTCTCCTTTACCCAATTTTCCTGCCTTTCGCCATCGTCCAAACGCATCATCCAATATCTCAGCCTTGGTCTTTGTCCGATACACTTTCTCTTTCCAATATCCCATGCGCACCTGCACATACCGCCAAGTCTCAATATAGGCTCTATTCAAATGTCTCTCGATATTGTCCAACGAATTGTTGACTGCTTCCAATACCATTATCAAGTCTGAGGTGGAACAAGCTGCAGCTCCTGTAGCATACAGCACCAGATCGTTCACACTCTTGTATAGCTGTTCTCCATCTGCTGCTATTTGCTTGATGGCTCTGGCATTGATGGATAATAGCATGGTGTCGGCAAGGGCTATATGTTTGCGCTTCACCACTTTTCTGTTGAAGTCATCCAATAATCGCTTGTAATCGCTAATCCGTTCACTCACATTCTCGTAGGTGCTTTTTACGTTCAGCACGGTGCGCAACGACTGGTACATCACGTCTATCACATCAAACGCCCTGGTGTATTTGTCCAATTCCACATTCAGTGTCTTGTATTCACCTGTCTCTTTCTGGCTATAGTCGTGCAGTAATTGGTTGCTGTATTCCAATGTACTTCGTGCCAAGAGCAGACTACGTTGTTTCTTGTGGTCATTGATATAGGCTTCCACACTCGACACGTCAAAGCCCCATTGGGCTCTTGCTGCATTGGGTAACAGTGTCAATAGCATTACTATCATCAAAGTCGTCCTCATCCACTTGCCTCCTTTCTGCCTCTGGCTCCATTGATCCAACGCTCATAGCATTCTTCCAATATGGTCTGTCTGCGTCCCATGTTATCGTCAATCTCAGGCAATGCACTTTTTAGTACATCTATGATGCTCCGCTTATAGTGCATCATCTTTTCCAGCGATACCAAGTCAGCGTAAATCTTTGTGATACGGCTGTCCACTTCTCGTGCTATCTCCAGTCGGTCACTCGACCACAACAGATGTTTCACATCGCTGTTGGTTTGTTCTTCTATCGGGTCACTCTTTGCATATTCGGTGGTTATCTTGCACGATGGATATTCCCTTGCTATCTCGGATATTCGGCGGTTCACTTCGTCGGCTTTTTCTTGCTCTGACTTGCTTCTGTCAAGTGTCATCACGTCTACCACACAGGTATTGGTGTATTCCGATGTCAAGTCCCATGCTATCTGCATGATGGCACGGTGTACCTTTACACCAAGTACAATCTTGGGCTTTCTCGCTATCGACAATGTTGCTTTGAAGGTAACGATGCCGTTGATGTTTGGAACGGTAGCCTTACGTGTATACACGTAGCCATTCCACACTCCTTTGTCCTGCCAAGTGAGGTTATAGGCTGTCTTGCAATCGTTCATGATGGCTGGAATATGATAGTAGTCATCGGTTGCCACGTCATTGTCCCTGTTTGCTTCTTCCTTGGCTTTTGCTATTTCTTGCTGCTTTTGTCGCCATGTCGCCAACTCCACATTCAGTTTGTCTATCTGGTCTTTGTTGGCATTGTATTGTTGGCGATAGACGGCAGCATCTTCTACACTGGAATTGGCTATCTTGCGAAGCAACTCCTTGTTTTCTGCCTCCAACTGTCCTATCTGCACCTGAAGCACAGCCACTTTGCTGTCTGCTTCTTGCTGCATTCTGTCAAACTCCGACAAATCCAAATTGCCTTCCGTTACGGTTGTCCTCATTGCGCATTCCTTGCTGTGTGCATTGAGCGACTTGCCACATTCGCTGCATTTGTATTGCGTTGTTCCTTGTCCCAAGGTCACACCGTCTGAGCATGTCACGCTGATGGTTACACTCTCGCATCCTTTCAGCTTGGCTGCATCGGTTGCCTGATAGTAGTTGCGTGTGTCGCTACCTATATAATAGGTGTAGCCTTCTTCATTGTCGTTCAGTTCAGACAGACGTGCTTGCAGTTGTGCCTTGAAGGTGTTTAAGTCCATTGAATAGGAGTCGAACACGTCTTCATAGACAGTTTCTTCTCTGTCCCAACTTTTTGTAACCAATATGTGATAGGCGAATGCCTTTTGCTTCTGCTTTTTCTTTTTACTGATGGTATAGCTGCTTAACCAATAGCTTATATTGTAGTTGTATCCGTCATTCAGATTGTTCAGCTGCTGCACCTTGGTTCGTGACCATCCGGCATGGTTCTCAGAGTTTTGCAGAATGGCTTCCCTCTGATTCCCGTCTGGTTTGAAGTCGGGGTCTTTGGTACTTATTCTATACCAGTGATCGCCTTTCAGTATGCTGTTGTCGTCCGTCGGAGGATTATACTCCACAAGGATTTCGGATCCTCTGTCCCTACGATATATATACCAGCGCTGGGTGTAGTACTGTCCATTTGCCTCACTCATATAGTCGGTTATCCACGACGTGAGATTGTAGTCGGCGATATTGAACAGTCCTGCGACATTGTCTTTGCCGCCTACCATACCCAATAAGGTGTTGCCCACATCTTTGTCAAATTGCTCAAACAGGTCGTTATAGCTATTGTATATGTCTATGACCTTGCTCACCTTGCCGTTAAACACTTCTTTGAACGCACTTTTCTGCAACAGTGCGTCACCGATATTGGTTATGCCTGATGTGGCAAGTCCCACTCCCATATTGTATAGGTTGTCGATGTCTGCCGTCAGATTGTCCACCGTGAAGTTTCCTGGTACTTTCGCCAAATCATTCAGCATTCCTTTCCAGTCTACATTGCCGATGTCCGACAGTTTCAGTATGGCTGCTATCTCTTTGTTGATTTCCAGAAACTGTATGTCTGCAAATGTCAAAGTGGAGTTGGTGACGACACTTTCAAACTGCATACACAGATTCTTGGTGTCATCGCATACCTTTACCAGATAACTTCCCCAATACAAAGCGGTCTGAGGAGAGTGGAGCATCATCTTCGAGACTGTCCATATCTTTGGCATTATCTTATGACTCACCATATTGTAGATGCGCTTGTAATAGTAGTTCTCCGTGTTGCTGTTCCATAATCCCAAATCGGTCATTGCCTTGCGTTCCAAAAACTTACTGGCGAATATCCCTGCTGTCGCCAACTCTGCTGCATTGTAGTGCTTCAAGATTGCACCTACCTGCTCGCTGTAATAGCCTTCTGCCACGGCTTCCGCTCCGAAAGCTGTAGCCATTGCTGCCACTGTTTCCTTGTCGTAGTTCATGCTGTGAAACTGTGCACAGACTTTATTGGTCCATACACAGATTGTCAGCATGATGATTAGAAGTCGTTTCATTCGTTGCTATTGTTTTGTTTATAATAACACTGACATGTCAGCGTCTTTGTTTTGCAAATTCACAAACCACCATTACACCAGAAAGGCATAAGGAGACTTAGAAAGGCTTACCCTTAGAAGAGGTTCCAATATTCAGCACTTGTCCTGCTTCGTTCACTTTTTGAGCGAAAGCCAATGACTTGCTGATGCCACTTGCATCCCAATCCCTGCAATATGCTTCGATGGCTTGCTGATGATTGCATCCTAACTTTCGTTTGTACAGTTTCAATGCTTCCTTCTCTGCTCGCTCCGTGGTATAGGTCATATAGCACTCATGCGGTTCCTCCACGCCATACACGGCACTGGTCTGTCCACGACGGATGAACACCTCTCGGAAGAACGCACGTCCTTCCTTGTTGTCAAGTCGGTTAATCGTAAAAATCTTCTTGCAGTCCACATCCGTCAGACCGAGTATCGTCTTGATGGTATCAAAACGCTCCCTGAACTTGCTTTGGTCAAGCAACATCACCACGTCGGAGTTGTTGATGATGGCTTCTTTCACGATTTCACTGCCGATAATGTCTTGTATCTCCTGAGTCACCACACCAACACTGGCCCAGAATTTACGGGCGGTCTTGTACAGATACTTGATGTACTCTGCCATCATGGGCGATGCGATGGCTTTCCATGCCTCCTCGATGATGAGCATCTTGCGGTTTTTCTTGATGCGCATCTTTTGCAGGAACACGTCCATAATGATGAGTGTCACCAAGGGGAAAAGCAGAGGGTCATCCTTTATACTGTCGATTTCGAAAACGATAAAGGTCTCGTCGAACAGACTGCTGTCCATGTCCTCGTTCAGGGTCTGCTCATGACTGCCGCCCTTGTAAAACTCCTTCAACAGGTAGTTGTACGATGCCAAGTCAATGCCTCCCAGTCTGTTCTCATCACAGATTTCTGGTATGCGCCTTGTACTGAACTCATAGAAGCTGTTGAAACACAGCCGTCCGATGCCGTCATGCCCGAAATGCGTCTCATAGTATTCGTTGATGACCTGCTCGATGAGCTTGTCCTCGGTCTTTGTCACCGTTCCTTGACTGCCTTTCCATATCAGCATGACGAGGTTTTTCAGAAATCCCAACTTCTCGATATTCCATTCCTCTCGCTTTATCTGAAAGGGATTCATCGTGATGGGATGCTCTTCGGTGTAGGAGATGTATTTTCCACCGAAATATTCGCACAGTCCCTCGTAGGAGTTTCCCGTATCGACCAACACGATGTCGGTATTCTGCTCATGGGCTTGGCGTACCATGGAATTGACGTAAAAACTCTTGCCGCTGCCTGAAGGTCCGAGCACAAAGAAATTGCTGTTGTCTGTCAACTTGTTCTTGCCTTCCTTTCCCGATATGTCGATGGCTACGGGCACTCCCTGTCGGTCGGTATAGTACACCTTGAAAGGAGTTTCCTCGCTATGTACTATCTTCTCCTTGTACATCATACTGACGGCTGCATCCGATAGGATGAGGAAACGGTCGTAGTCTTCACTCATTCCGAAGCAGTTGCCTGGGAATGAGTTGACGAACAGTTCCAGTTGGTTGTATGCTCGCTTGGATATATGGATGCCCATGCGCCCGAATGCATTTTCTATATGGTTCGTACACTTTTGAATATCTACATTGGGTGCCACGGTTGCTATAATATTATAATGTGTATAGACGAGTTGTTTGTTTTCTCTCGCTATCACCTCCTGCACTCGCTTGATGTCTTCCACTGCAATCAGGTTGCTTGGGTTGGGCATCGAGGCATGGCGGTTTTTCTTCTTGTCCAATACTGCCAACTCT
>OQVO01000664.1_pt1 | contig 10513 bp, 11 predicted proteins | sample 1691511 | NCBI WGS metagenome assembly OQVO01 (sample SAMN03418254, study PRJEB22391) | human gut metagenome | biome: human-gut; feature: organic feature; material: feces | host: Homo sapiens | place: Tanzania | collected 2013-01 | reverse complement strand
TCACCGGTGTCACCAAGATCGGGAAGATGAGCGTGTTCAGCGACCTGAACAACCCCAAGGACATCTCGATGGACTCCCGCTACACGGACATCTGCGGAGTGTCCGAGACAGACCTCACGGACTGTTTCGCGGAAAGCGTCAGGGAACTCGCCGAGGCCAACGGACTCTCCGAGGAGGAGTGCCGCCAAAAGCTCGCCCTGATGTACGACGGCTACCACTTCTGCGAGGATTCCGCAGGGATATATAATCCATTCAGCCTCCTGAACACATTTGACAGTCTTAAGTTCAAGGAATATTGGTTCGAGACCGGCACGCCGTCCTTCCTCGTCAAGGTGATGAGGAAGACCTCCTATGACGTGACCCGCCTGTCGAGCGACCTCGTGGGTTCCTCCCTGCTGAGCGACGTGAACACGGCGTTCCTCAACCCTGTCCCGCTCCTTTACCAGAGCGGCTACCTCACCATCAAGGGCTTTGACCCGCGCTTCAACCTCTACACGCTCGGATTCCCGAACATGGAGGTGAAGGACGGCTTCCTTAACTTCCTGCTGGGATACTATGCCCCGATCCAGAGCGACTCCACCAACACCCTCATATCCCTCATGTCGATGGATGTCGAATCCGGCAACCCAGAGGGCTTCATGACCCGTTTGGACGCCCTCTTCGCCAGGACAAACTACCAGATCCAGGGCGACTGCGAGAAAGACTTCCAGTACGCGATGTACATCATCATCGAGCTGATGGGGGAATATGTCGAGACAGAGCGCACGACCTCCAACGGCCGCATCGACATCCTCATCAAGACCAAGGACTACGTCTACATCATCGAGATCAAGACCGACTCCACCCCGGACGATGCCCTCGCGCAGATCGAAGAGAAAGGCTACGCCCGCCCGTTCGCCGACGACCCGAGAAGAGTGTTCAGAATCGGTGTGAACTTCTCCACCGCAAACCGCCGCATCGACGGCTGGAAGGTCGTTTAGGTCGATTATCCGGCAAAGACTGTTCGGCAAACTCGGCGACGGGAAGGCTTCGTTATCTTTCTTGGCAGATTACACACGGCAAAAAAACAATCCCGAAAGGGATGATATTAACGAATTTTCATTATTTTTGTACCCGAAAGGGACTATATTTTCGTTTGAAATGAGTATCGGGGAACATATTCGTAAAAAAAGGAAAACATTCGGACTGACCCAGATTGAACTTGCAGAAAGATCCGGGGTCGGTGTCAGGTTCGTCAGGGAACTGGAAAACGGTAAAAACACCGTCCGGTTAGACAAAGTCAATCAAGTGCTCAAGCTCTTTGGTGAGGAACTTCAGGCGCATAAGATCAATGAATAATGAAAAAGGCTGACATTTACATTGACGACTCATTCTGTGGGATTCTGACAGAAGATTCGGAAGGGTACCATTTCTCTTATGACGGCAACTACCTGAAATCTGCGGGAGCCAAGGCCATCAGCCCGACAATGCCGTTGACCGAGTCTGAATATTCAAAAGAAATGATGTTCCCCGTCTTCGATGGACTGATCCCGGAAGGATGGTTGCTTGACATTGTCCACAAATCCTGGAAAATAGATCCAAGAGACAGGATGTCCTTACTGCTGGCTTGTTGTAAGGACTGCATAGGTAATCTTAGCGTGAGAGAGCATTATGGAGACAAATAATCTATGCCTCTGCTGCGGCAAGTCCTTGAAGGAAGGCGAGAGGGACTATCATTCATCATGTGCGAAAAGGCTTTTCGGACGTCCGAAAGTGCCTGTACTGCCATATTCAAGGGATAACATCTCGGAACTGGCATTCGAAGTCATCAAGTCCAGCACCTCGGTGACCGGGGTTCAGGCCAAACTGGCTCTGGACATCAACAAGGGAGGCCGCAACGAAGAGGACAGGCTGACTATTGTGGGATTGTGGGGAGGATACATTCTCAAACCGCAAAGCCCTGCCTACAAGTCAATGCCGGAATTGGAGAATGTGACAATGAACATGGCGGAGGCTTCGGGGATCCGCACGGCCAGACACGGATTGATCAGAATGTCAGACGGAGAACTCGCATACATCACCAAAAGGATGGACAGAGGCTCGAAAGGACAGAAATACTCTATGCTGGACATGTGCCAGCTTACAAACAGACTCACAGAACACAAATACCTTGGCTCGTACTCTCAATTGTCAGCCGTGGTGAGCATGCTCTCTTCCGCTCCGCTTCTGGATGTCCAGCGCTTCTGGGAGATTGTGCTGTTTTCGTGGATAACCGGCAACTCGGACATGCACTGCAAGAATTTCTCATTGATTTCAACCGATGGCAGCGATTACACCCTTTCACCGGCATACGACCTGCTTGCGGTGCTCCTGACAGGGATCGAGGACAAAGACGAACTGGCTATGCCTTTGGAAGGAAGCGGGACGGAAGGTAGAGAGGGCATAACAGGATATGACCGAGACGCATTCGAAAAAGCGATGACTGCTGCCGGGATTGAAACAAAGGTGTGCAGATGGATCATTGGCAGAATGATTTCTAACAAGCCCCTCTGGTTTGACATTCTGGACAGGTCATTTCTTCCTGACGAGACAAAAGACCTTTACAGGGCACTGATTGAAAACAGACTGTCACGGCTAAGATAATTCTGGAGCCTACCGCTCCAGAATCCTGTTCTGTTCCGCGACTGAAGCATCGTGGATGGCGGTGAAAAAGGCTGTGATGAACTCCTCGGAGAGGCCGTAGTCCTTGCCTTTCTCTATCATCGAGGATAGGATGCTGTCCCAACGGGAAGCCTGGACAATGGCGATGTTGTGCGCCTTCTTGAACTCGCCTATCCTGCGGGAGATCTCCATTCTGGAACCAAGGGCCACAAGCAGGTTCTCGTCGATGATGTCAATCTGGGAACGGAGCTGCTCGATGCCTTCGTTATATTCCTTGTCATTGGAGACCTTCTGGCGGACGGTCAGGCTCTCAAGCAAAGCCTTCAGATCTGACGGAACCAACTGCTGTTTGGCATCGCTCAACGCGCAGGAAGGATCGCAATGGGACTCGATCATCAGGCCGTCCAAGCCAAGATCCATCGCCCTCTGTGACAACTCTTTGAGATACTGGCGTGAGCCCCCCATATGACTCGGATCCGCAAAGAACGGAAGCTTAGGGTAACGGGTGCGAAGCTCAACCGCCATCTGCCAGCCCGGAAAATTTCTGTACGGGATTTTCTGCGAGGTAGAGAATCCGCGATGGATAACGCCCAGTTTTCTGATCCCCGCCCGGTTGAGTCTTTCGAGAGCCCCGACCCATAGATCAATGTCAGGATTCACCGGATTCTTGACCAAGACCGGGATATCGGTGTCCCTCAACGCGTCGGCGATCTCCTGCACGAGGAACGGATTAGCCGTAGTCCGTGCTCCGATCCAGACCATATCTATGCCATATTTCAGACATTCATAGACGTGCTTCTCATTGGCGACCTCGGTGCAGACCTTCATTCCATATTCATTCTTCACCTTCTGGAGCCACTTAAGGCCTGGTGTGCCGACACCCTCGAAGGATCCGGGATGGGTGCGGGGCTTCCATATTCCCGCGCGGAAAACATGGATGCCGAATTCGTGAAGGCCTTTGGCGGTCATCATCACCTGCAGCTCAGACTCGGCGCTGCAAGGACCGGCGATAACGAGAGGGGGAATGCTCTCGTCGAAAAATCCCCACTCGGAGACGGGGATGATGTCAAGTGTACGTTCCATAACTATCTCAAAATCTTTTTAATCCTGTTTGCTTCGTGGATGAGTTCCGTGATCCGTCCGCCGTCATAGTCAGCGATAGCGTCACGGAACAGCCTCATCTTTTCCAAATATGTGTCAATGACGTGCAGCACATTGTCCCTGTTCTGCTCCAGAATAGGGGTCCACATCTCGGCGGAACTCTTGGCCAACCGGACGGTCGAGGAGAATCCACCCGACGCAAGGTCAAAGATGTGCTTCTCATCCTTTTCCTTCTCAAGGACCGTCAGAGCCAGAGCGAAAGAGGTGACGTGAGAGATGTGAGACACATAGGCGGTGTGCACATCGTGGCTGTCAGCGTTCATGAAAAGCGGTCGCATATTCAGCGCGTCATACAGTTCCTCAACCACCTTGACCGCCTGCGGATCTGAATCCTCGGTGTTTGCGAATATGCAGGCCCTACCGTCGAAGAGGTTCGGCATCGCGGCCCAAGGCCCTGAATATTCAGTGCCGGCCATCGGGTGTGTCGCCACGAAGCGGCCGCGGAGGGGATGGTAGTGCGCCGCGCGGACAATGTTGCTCTTCGTGGAGCATGTGTCTATCACGATCTTCTTCCCGTTCCCTTCCTCTTTGAATATGTCGAGTACCTGCGGGAGCATCTTCACCGCAGAGCCGACCGGTATGGCTATCACAGTGATGTCGCTCCTGCGGACGCACTCCTCGAACGGGACGATCTCGTCCACAAGTTCCATCCTTTCGGCCGCGGCGGCGTTCACCGGGTCAGCCTCCACCCCAAGAACTATCCGGGCGAATCCTCTTCTCTTCAGGTCGATGGCCATCGAACCGCCTATCAGACCTAATCCTATAATACCTACTATCATAAAATATTCTTTATTACTTTTTCTATTTTTTTGTTCGCGCGCTCAAGCACCTCCGGCTTGGCGCAAAGCGAAATCCGGATGTAGTCATTACCATTCTTTCCGAATATGAAGCCCGGCGTGATGAACACACCTGCCTGCCGCAGAACCCGTTCCGAAACCACTTCCCCTGCCGTCATCCCGTTCCCAGCATATTCCGAAGGCACCCTTCCCCAAAGGAACAGCCCCGCGGTGTCGTGGTCATAAACCGCCCCCAGAGTCTTGAATATACGACCCGCGGCGACACGTCTGCGGACATATTCAGAATTAAGTTCCTCAAACCATTCAGGAGACTGGTTAAGCGCCTCGACCGCCGCGAGTTGCAGCGGCTTGAACATTCCCGAGTCCATCTGGCTCTTGACCTTCAGCACTTCGGCGATATATTCCGGAGCGCCGCCGACCATCCCGATTCGCCAACCGCTCATATTGTGCGCCTTGCTAAGCGAGTTCAGTTCCAGGCAACACTCCTCCGCCCCTTTCGCCGCCAGAATCGACAGCGGCTTTCCACAAAGGATGAATGAATATGGATTGTCATTCACTATCAATATCTTGTGCTTGCGCCCGAAATCCACCAGCCTCTGATAAAGCTCGGGAGTAGCCTTGGCTCCGGTCGGCATGTTCGGATAGTTCGTCCACATAATCTTCACACCCTCAAGATCCATCCTCTCCAAAGCGTCGAAATCCGGCCACCAATGGTTTTCCTCCGTCAGATCGTACGTGACAATCTCGGCGCCAACAAGTTTAGATGCCGAAGTGTAGGTCGGATAGCCCGGATCCGGAACCAACACCTTGTCTCCCGGATTGACAAATGCCATAGAGATCAGAAGGATTCCCTCCTTGGATCCGACAAGCGGCTGGATGCCCCCATCCGGATTCAGCGTCACTCCGTAATATCTTGAATACCAATCCGCAAAGGCTTGTCTCAACGCTGGAAGCCCCTTATAGCTCTGGTAGGCGTGGTTGCCTGGCTTGCGGGCAGCCTCGACCAAAGCTTCGATAGCGGCCTGTGGCGGCATCCCGTCCGGAGCGCCTATTCCCAAATTGATTATCCTGTCTTCCCCGCGAGCCACACGCTCCGCATTGAGCGCGTCCATCTCTTTAAGTTTGCGGGAGAAGTAATATTCCTGAACAGATGATGTTCTTTTTGCCGGTTCAATGATCATGATTACATCGAAGATTTATATTCGCCTAAAATGTTAAGTCCTTCCATCAGAGGTCTGACCGCCCTGAGTGCCTGACGGTAGCGTCCGTAGGTCGCGAACTTGATGTCTGCATAGAAAAAGTACTGCCATTCCTGTCCGGGGATCGGCAGGGACTGGATTCTGGTGAGATTCATGTCGTAGAACGAGAGAATCGTAAGCACCTGCGCCAAAGAACCCGGCTTGTGAGGCAGGGTGAAGCAGAGTGACGCCTTGTTGATTTCACGGCGGGGAACCGTGATGGCGTCGTCCAGAATCAGGAAGCGGGTGAAGTTCTGCTTGTAGGTCTCGATGCTGCGGGCCAAGATCTCCAGCCCGTTCTGCTCAGCAGCAAGCTCTGAAGCCACAGCCCCTACTCCCCTCAAGCCCTCAGCGGCGATGTCGATTGCGCTCTTGGCCGTGTCCTCGGACTCCACCATCGTGATCCACGGGCAGTTACGCTCAAAAAACTGACGGGTCTGGTTGATGGCCATATAGTGCGTCCGAACCTCCTTTATGTTGTGGATGTCCTGTCCTGGAAGAGCCATAAGGTTCTGATGTATGGGGATATACACCTCACCCTTGATCTTGTAGGGGTTCGACCTAAGCAGCTCGAAATTCGGGATGAGACCTCCGGAGATCGTGTTCTCGATGGCCATCACCGCCGCCTGTGCCTCGCCGGATGCCACAGCCTTGAACAGTCCCTCGAAGGTCGGGCATTCCACGATGGAGATCTCCTTCCCTCGCGCGGAATAGAACTCCCGTGCCGCCTGCTCGTGGAAGCACCCCCTATAGCCTTGTATCGCGACTTTTGTCATATTCATCATCATTTCACGTCACCCTCCCCTTATGGGAGGGACTTGCTCTCACCGCAGCGGTGAAGAAATCAACCAAATAAAAAAGGCTGCCCGGAAAAGCACCGGACAGCCGTATATTCATCTACCTTTTTTCTGAATATTCCTGCACACGCTCGTCCGGTCCTCTACCTGCCGCGGTAAAAGAAATAAAATCCGAAAGAATAAAATCGTGTGCTCATCATCATAACGATGCAAAGATAGTAAAATCGGAAGAAAATGTTCCTAAAAATTTAATGAATATACCAAAATAGCGGATGAACATTCATTCAAGCCGCCTCAAGGCTTTCATTAGACGGTCAATATCTCCTTCTCCTTCGCTGACACGAGCTCGTCAACCGCCTTCACTTTCGCATCGGTGACCTTCTGGATCTCGTCCTCACCTTCCTTGCGCACGTCCTCGGAGAACTCTCCGGCCTTCTCGGCCTTCTTCAGAGCGTCAACTCCATCGCGGCGGGCATTGCGGACAGCGACCTTGATGTTCTCGCCGGTAGCCTTGGCCTTCTTGATGAGTTCCTTACGCCTTTCCTCGGTGAGCGGAGGGATAGGGCAACGGATCACCTCGCCGTTGTTCTGAGGTGTAAAGCCGAGATTGGCGTTGATGATCGCCTTCTCGATCGGCCCGATCATGTTCTTCTCCCAAGGCTGGATGGCGATGGTTCTGGCATCCGGAACCGTCACTGAGGCGACCTGGGGGATAGGGGTCTGGGAACCATAGTAGTCAACCATCACATTGTTGAGGATGGACGGATTGGCCTTTCCCACGCGGTAGGTCTTGAGGTCTTCCTCAAGAAACTGGATAGAGTCCTCCATTTTGGACTTCACTCCATTGATGATCTCTTTCGCTTTGTCTGTAAGCATAGTGTATTGTGTTAATTGTTATTTATCAATCTTTTGTGGTCGTACCCTTGTCCGTTTCCAACAAGACTATTTATGGACAAGCGTCCCGACCTTCTCTCCGTTGACCAGTTTCAGCAGGTTGCCCTCGCCGTTCACATCGAAGACGATGATCGGCATATTCCCGTCATTGCATAGGGCGTATGCGGTCTGGTCGAGAACCTTGAGATGCTTCGCCATCGCCTCGTCAAAGGTCAGTTCATCGTACTTGACAGCAGTAGGATCTTTCTCTGGGTCAGCGGTATAGACTCCATCGACACGTGTTCCTTTCAGCACGACATCGGCCTTGATCTCAAGAGCCCTGAGAGCCGCGCCGGAATCAGTAGTGAAGAACGGGCTGCCCGTTCCCCCGGCGATGAGGGCAACCCCCCCCTCCTCCAGCACCTTGACGGCGTTGTCACGGTTATAGTAGCGTACAAGCGGTTCCATCGGAGTGGCTGAGAACACCTCTGCCTTCACGCCTTCGTCCTTGATGAACTGACTGAGCGCCAATGAGTTTATCACCGTAGCCAGCATTCCCATCCTGTCTCCCTCGACGCGGTCGAATCCCTTGTCAAGACCCTGGAGACCTCTGAATATGTTGCCCCCTCCGTTGACAATGGCGATCTGCAACCCGGCCTTCGCCGCCTGCGCGATCTCCTTTGAATATTTCCGCAGACTCTCCGGATCTAGTCCCTTTCCAACGGACCCGCCCAGGCTCTCTCCGCTCAATTTAAGCAAAACTCTCTTGTACATAGTGCTTTCCAGAATCTTAAATGGTTAATCAAGGCCTCCTCCAATCGGCATCCTCGCCTCCCGAAGCCATCCCGATTCACAAATATACAAAAAATAATAAGTTATAAGCCTAAGACATCGGAACTAAATCCCCTGAAACGCACCCCGGAGCTTTGACCAATCACGACGGCCGCATTTTCTCCATATAATGCCACCGTCGTATGCGTTTTTGTCTTTGACAAGAGCAAAACCATCCATTTATGCTCCTTTGATCGTTCCAGAATCCTTCCTCGCGCCACTCCAAGACGACACTCCTGGGCAACGCTTTTGGCACTTATCGTTGCCCGAGAGTGCAGCGAGGCACGCTTGGGCGACACTTTCGTACCATTTTGTCGCTCGGTGGTGCAGGGCAGAATTACGTAAGTAAGGATGACGGGACTCTTCGGTGACAACACACACTCTTCGTCGCCCAGAAGCACAGCGGCAGACTCTTTCGTGAGCAGAACGCGCCGTCTCACTCACGAGACAACCTCGGAAGACACTCCCGTGAGCAGAATGCGGCTATTCGCTCACGAGACAACCTCGGCAGACTCTACCGTGAGCAGAATGCGCCGTTCCGCTCACGAGACAACCTCGGAAGACCCTCCCGTGAGCAGAATGCGCCGTCTCGCTCACGAGACATCCTTGGCAGACCTTTTCGTGAGCAAATCGCACTGTTTCGCTCACGAGACAACCTCGGAAGACCCTTTCGTGAGCAGAACGCGCCGTTCCGCTCACGAGACTGCCGCGAAAGACACACGAGGCAACCGCGGCACTTTTTCAGCGAGCTACGGGAACTCTATGGAAACTCTACGGGCGCTCTACGATGCCGCCGAGGTTCGACCAGAGCCAGTGGGACTCGTAATAGGACTTAGTGCCTTTAGGAACCGTCACCTTGACGGCTGAGCGGTCTGTGCCGTCAAAGAAAAAAGATGACGGGTCGCTCATGTTTGTTGTTATCTCGTCAACATCCTCCTTGGTCTTCCAGTTCAGCTCAAGTACCAAAGGAGTTTTGCATGACACAAATGTGTGAACGTCTATGGATTTGACAGACTCAGGGATAACTATCTTATCAACATTTGTTCGTTGAATAGAATATTCTCCAATCTTCGTAGTGCCTTCCTTTATCACCACCGTACCGGTCTTCTTTTCAGGAATCCAACTCAGAATCTCTCTCTTTGTCCGATTCATGTGCATATACAAAGCCCCGTCATGCAGATAGTAGTAGTTCTCTTGACCTTCCCTCGGCGCGGTTGTGGTAATCTCAAGTTTAGAACAACCAGTAAACACCGGATTTGAATCATCAATATAAACTAACGTGGAAGGTAAAATGACACGTTCAAGATTCCCGCAATTACAGAAAGCATAGGCTCAGATCTTATATATCCCCTCCGAGATAGTGACTTTCCTTAGGTCACCGCACCCTTCAAAGGCCCAATTCCCGACCCCTTTGACGGTATAGGTAATCCCGTCATACTCAACCGTACCGGGGACCAAGACATCTCCCGAATACTTGCCTCCGCCCGGATTACCGGTCACCTCGACGAAATCCATAGAGTAACCTTCGGCGGTCTTGTAGAACAGGCCGCCAACCTCGAACCCGGAAGAGAATTCCTTCACGGTGACGGTGCAGCCTGACCTGAAGCCGCCGTCCTCGGTGACCGCGCTGACCTTGGCCACACCCGCCGAAACGGCTCTCACGTTGCCGTCGGAATCGACCGTGGCCACGGACGGGTTATCCGACTCCCACCTCACATTGCGGTTAGTGGCATTGGACGGGGCGACCGTGCAGGTAAGTTTGGTTGTGCCGTTCGCGCCGATCGTCACGGACCACGGCTTGACATCCACACCTGTCACCGGAACCGCCTTGGCCTTCACCGTCACCTTGCAGGAGGCCGTCTTCCCGCCGTCCTCGGTCGTCACAGTGACCACAGCCTCGCCGGCCTTCACGGCAGTCACCCTGCCGGCGCCGTCGACCGTGGCTACTTCCGTCTTGTCCGAGCTCCACGTCACCTTCCGGTTGTCAGCGTTGTCGGGCTTCACCGTGGCCGTAAGTGTCTCCGTCTCGCCCTCGGTCAGGGTCAGCTCCGTCTTGTCCAGAGTGACATCCGTCACGTTTACCGCCTTGGCCTTCACCGTCACCCTGCAGGTCGCCGTCTTCCCGCCGTCCTCGGTCGTCACAGTGACGGTCGCCTCGCCGGCCTTAACGGCAGTA
>OQVO01000658.1_pt1 | contig 10593 bp, 10 predicted proteins | sample 1691511 | NCBI WGS metagenome assembly OQVO01 (sample SAMN03418254, study PRJEB22391) | human gut metagenome | biome: human-gut; feature: organic feature; material: feces | host: Homo sapiens | place: Tanzania | collected 2013-01 | reverse complement strand
GGACAAATGCAGACCGCGCCGCAAAGATACAAAAATGTTGTGAAAGGATTGCAAGCCGAGGCGAAAATCTGTCCTCGCCTGAAGATGTGGAACAAGTAGGTGACGGCTATTACATGCAGAAGCACCACACGCGTAAGTTCCTTATTACCAACTGAAATATTCAGTATGGCCCCGACAGGGAACACGATCAGGAAAAGAATTATGATGTAGTTGAAAAAGGCATGGTTGGCCGCCGTGAAAGTCTTCGTCCGGTAGGCTCCCATTTCCAACTGCCAGTTCAGGAAAGATCTCAGCACGAGGTATGCCAGCATCGTCCCGCAGGTGGCCGCCAGTCCCAGAGCGGGAGGAAGGGATTCCATGTAGTCCGGTTGATAGAGGCCATGAGAATAGACGACCATGCATAGCGGCACGAACAGGACCATGACCATCCAGTTGCGGCTGCCGCTCAGCTGAAGGCTGTCTTCAAGGTCAAGGTTGCCTTTCCAGCGCATGACGCAGTCTCCCAGCGATGGGATGATCTTGAAGAAACTCCCGACGCTCAGCAGAAAAATGAATGTGAATATGACCGCGAGGCCACAGAAAACAGGATTGTCCGTCATGTCCGTCAATTGCCTCTTTTAGCGTTGTAGCCAAGATCCTTGAGCAGCGAGGTGACCTTGTCCCGCAGGTCTCCCTGGATGGTGATCTCTCCGTCCTTGGCCGAGCCTCCGACTCCGCATTTGACTTTCAGAATCTTGCCGAGGGAGATGAGCGGCAGCCGCGACCTGATCGCCGTCATCCTCTTTGCGCCGCTATGCATGGTGGCATATTCACATGACCTCTACCACCCCGACTTCATGGATGCCCTGCGGCCGGAACTTGGGTTCGCGGCACTCTGTGGCTGCATGCTGGCCTACTTGATCCTGCGCTCCTTTCTGGACTGGCAGCTTGAGATGGGGTCCTACAGGACAAAGACGTTCACCGCGGCCAACAGGTCTTTCCGCAACTACATGACCATCGTGTTCATCATCCTCCTTCCATTAGGAGCGGCATGCCGGGTTTTGACTGAAAATGAAGAACTTACAAGAAGCATACTCCTGCATGTCACCGCACTCACCTACATATTCCACATCTACAGGCGGGGACAGATTTTCGCGTCGGTTTGCAATCCTTTCACAACATTTTTGTATCTTTGCGGCCTTGAATTACTTCCGACCGCCGTCCTGGTGCTTTCAGCCAAGCTGCTGTAGCGTCTCCGGAGGCCGAATTATAAAACAGGAATATGGCAATAAAGAAGATTTTGATCTCACAGCGCGCACCTCTGAATGACGCACCTTATGTAGCCCTGAAAGAGAAATTCGGCGTTGACATCACATTCAAGCAGTTCTTTCTCATCGAGCCTCTCTCGTCGAGGGAGTTCCGGGCGCAGAGAATAAACATTCTGGATTACACCGCAATCATTTTCTCGTCCCGCCATACTATTGACGCGTTCTATGGCCTTTGCGATGAGCTGAGGGTCAAGGTTCCGGAGACGATGAAGTATTTCTGCACGACCGAGGCTGTCGCCATGTACCTTCAAAAGCACATTGTCTATCGCAAGCGCAAGATATTCTACGGAAACGGCACCCCTGATTCCATCATCGAGCAGATCGGTACAAAACACAAGGGGGAGAAGTTCCTCGTGACCCAGTCCGATTCAAGCAACAGTTCTCCTCTGACAAACCTCATGGAGACGCAAAAGCTTGATTACAAGACAGCTGTGTTTGTAAAGTCCGTACCTCAGGATCTTAAGGACCTGAACCTTCAGGACTACGACATGATTGTCTTCTACAACCCTTACGACATCAAGTCCCTCTACGAGAACTTCCCGGAGTTCCAGCAGGGTGACATCAAGTTCGTGGCCTATGGAAAATCCATCGTGAAGGCGATGGAGGAAGCCGGTCTCAGGATCGAGATCCAGGCTCCGACTCCGGAGGCCCCGTCTGTAGCGCGTGCGATCGAGATCTATCTCGGCAACCAGAAATAGTTCCCTGAATGTTCACACTACCGAAATCCGAGCGGCTTCACGGAAAGTCGAAGATTTCGGCTCTGATGTCAAGGGGCCGCTGGGGCTTCACGCCCGGTCTCAAATACTGTTTTCTGAAAGAAGAGGCTGCCGATGATGGAATTCCGTCACAAGCCAATTCCATTATCGTGTCTGTTCCCAAGCGGCTTTTCAAGCGGGCCGTCAAGCGAAACCTGCTGAAACGCAGGCTCAGGGAAGCCTACAGGACCCAGAAGGACATTCTCCCTCCGAAAGGATATTCAATACTGTTCCTTTATAACACAAAGGAGGTCTTGGAATATTCGGCTTTGCGGGAGCAGGTCGCCTCGGTTCTTCAAAAACTTGCGGAACATGAAACCTAGCGGGAATATTCCTCCATGGAGACAACGGATCCGGGAAGTGTGCATCGCACCGTTTCTGGCCCTGATCTGGTTCTACCGCACCTGCATCGGGCCTTATATTCCAAAGACATGCAGGTTTGAGCCGTCGTGCTCAACCTACGCCATCGAGGCGTTCAAGAAGTGGGGACCGATCAAAGGGTTGTTCCTGACTGTCTGGAGAATCCTTCGTTGCAATCCTTGGGGCGGCAGCGGGTATGATCCCGTCCCTTAGATTTTCGGCGCTTCGACAGGCCCGGCGACCAGATGAATCAGATCTTATGATTCTTCTTCCGGGAACGGAGGTGTGAGACACTCTCCACAAGGAGTTGATCCCTAAGAATATACCTCGCCGCGATGAAATTCAGGATGGCCGCCACAAGCGGGAACACCGCGGTGAACTTGAATATCCACTCCTTGTCAGCTGTGAAGTAATCCACTCCGATCCAAGCCTGAAGGGCGATCATCAGGATGGCGGCAAGCACGGCCGTGCGCATCTGGAAGACACGCGCGTTGAAAGTGAACACCGCCAGCAGCTGCAGGATGGTGATCAGAATCAGAAGAATAAGGTAAGGGGTGTATTTGACGTAGGTCAACTCGGCCGCATGAATCCCACCGGGACCCAAAGTGAACGCCTTGACGCTGAAGAAAAGCGCCACAACGAGACCTGTCGCCAAGCACAGGTATAAAGTTTGAAGTCTTTGCCACATATTTCACAAAAATAGTTAATTCCGTTGAATATTCTTATATTTGGCGGGTTAAACATTAAAATTCATATTATGAGAATAGCAGAATCTGAATTTATCATCAATGATGACGGGTCAGCGTTCCACATCCATCTGAAACCGGAAGAGCTGGCTGACATCGTCATTCTCGTCGGCGACCCTGGAAGAGTCGATATGGTCGCCGGATTCCTTACCGACATCGAGTTCCGTCACCAGTCAAGGGAGTTCGTCTCCACAACCGGAAAATACAACGGCAAGAGAATCACCGTGTTGTCTACCGGAATCGGAACGGACAACATCGACATCGTGATGACCGAGCTGGACGCCCTCGCGAATGTGGACTTCACCACACGCGAGCCGAAAAAGGAACACAGGACATTGACAATCCTGAGGATAGGAACCTGCGGGGCCGTACAGGCGGACATTCCGCTCGGCTCCCCTATCTTCTCCCATTATTCCGTAGGCTGCGACGGTCTGATGAACTGGTACGAAGGCCGTGACGAACTCTCCAACCTTGAGATGGAGAAGGCTTTCAAGGAGCATACGCATTGGGACAAGAACCTTCCTTCGCCATATTTCGTGAAGGCCAGCGAGAAGCTGATCAAGAAGTTCGAGGGCTGCTCGGTAAAAGGCATGACAATCTCGGCCTCAGGATTTTACGGCCCGCAGGGCAGAGTTGTCAGACAGGGTCTTGCTATGCCGGACATGCTGGAGGACTTCGAGTCCTTCCGCTTCGGGGAATATCGGATCACCAATTTCGAGATGGAAAGCTCGGCGGTCGCAGGAATGGCCAAACGTCTCGGACACGAGGCCGGCACGATCTGCTGCGCCATCGCCAACCGCTACCTCAAGAGCAGCAACCCGGACTACAAACCACAGGTGCGCGCCCTCGTGGAACTCGCCCTGAACAAACTCTGCGAATAGAAGAAACGGGAATATCACTCCATACGGCGTCCTGAACTGTTGTTGAAACGGCTCAGGACGTTTTCTGAATATGTCTTGGTGATCGGGATAGGTGCGATTGAGTCGTTGTCAAGATCCAGTTCGTAGCCGTCCTTCTCCTTGCGCAGGACCTTGACCTTGTCCATATTCACAATATATTTTCTGTGGCAACGCACAAGGCTGCTTCCACGGAAACTCTCCTCCACGGTCTTGAGACGGCAGCGGAGCATATAGCGCTTCAGGTCGCCCTTGCTGTCGGTGTACCAGACCACGATGTAGTTGTCGTCAGACTCGATGTAGTAGAGATTCGAGGCGCTGACGCACAGTTTCAGGTCACCGCTATTGTCGAAAAGCGTGATCTTCTCCAACTGTGAGACCGGCACAGCCTCGTCAGAGACCACATTGCCGTAGTTCATCAGACGGATGATCTGGTTCTTGTCCTGAATGGCGTAGTACATCCCGGCAAGGATGTAAGGAATTATCAGAGAAGTGTTTCCGTACAACAACGCCTTTCCCAGCGTCGCCGGGAACTGATCCCACCCGATGCCTGTGATCGGCACGGTGATGAATGAATATGCCAGACAGATCACGATGACCTCGCAGACGCACCACGTTATGTAGCCCAGAAAATTCATCTTCAGCTTGTTTCTAGTCTTGTACATTATGTATTTGCTGAGGATCACGATCATAAGCGAGCCGAGCGCGAAAAGCACCGTGAAAACGAAGAATCTGGAGTTCCCGAGCGCCATCCAACTGTTGTGCGAGAACGGCAGGCTGACCAGAAGGAACACGATGGAGAACAACGCCGTGAATGTCACGGTGTAGATAAGTTGGTTCTTGCCACGAAGATAGCCGGGCAGAGGCTTGTTGAAAAAACTCATCCTTTCCTCTTTTATATGGCAAATATAACACTTTTTAAAATTTTCACTTTTTCAGGAGTAAAAATCCGGGGAAAAACATATATTTGCGTATTGGTTTATGAACGGACACGGGAAAACATAACTCTCGTAGAACAATTGACAAGACAAATATCAACCATAATAATTATTAATAACTTATTGATTCACTGCTTATGAAAATTAGTTTTTCAAAGCTGATGCTGTCGTTTCTCATTGTCGGATGGAGCGCATTGTCATTATGTTCCTGCGCCTCCGAGGAAACCACACGCGTTCCAGCCAAGATGAGTTTGGAAAACGCTGATGAGATGGGGCTGAGCACCATTACTTTCAGCAATCGTTCCGAAACAAAACAAGTTTCCTTCACGGCGGACGGGGATTGGTACATCCGTATCCCTAAGGACTGTGACTGGCTGACCGTCTCACCGTCAACCGGCACAGGAAACGCGACGGTCAATTTCACGACAACCGTCTATGACGCCACCTCTCCAAGAACCGCCAAGGTCGCTTTCGTCTGCGACAACATCGAGCAGAAGGCATTGCTTCAGGTGACCCAGCTCCAAAGATTCTTCCTGGAGCCTACGATCCTTTCCAATGTGCTTCCTAAGAATGGTGGAGAGACAACAGTCAACGTCAGCACGAACGGCACGTTCAAGTGCGAGATCGACGCGGCCGGAACTGAATGGCTCTCGATTGTCTCCCAAAGCGATGACAAGGTCGTGCTCAACGCCAAGCCTATCGCCGAGACAGCCGTGAAAAACAAGGCTGAGATCACCTTCACCTGCATCGAGGATCCAGGAGTCTCCGCTGTCCTTGACCTTTCACAGAAGAACCTCGCCGTCTCGATAGACGCCAAAGAGGTCATTTCAGACGGACACGAGGCAGAAGGAGACCTTTCGGTAAATCTTCTCAACGTCACGAATTGGACGGCCGAGTCCGACCAGTCCTGGGTGAAAGTGTCGAAAGCCGGCGGGAAGATTCATTTCGTGGTCGAGGCCAATCCGGACAGTCAAGACAGAACCGCCCTCATTTCAGCGGTCTGCGCTGATTCCGAGGAAGACAAGGATGTCAAGGGTGTGATCACCCTGACCCAGTACGCCGCCGCCGACCTGATGGATTTCAAGTTCGGTGAGGACGGCACGGCCGAGGACATCTCCCCTCTTAAGAACAAAGTCAATTCCTGGACAAAGGGAGCCACGATGAACTTCTACGAGGACTATGCCGCCTGGGGTCCGTCAGTGACACGTGCCCAGAACAAGGCCTTCAACAAGGCCGACTACGCTTTCTGGGAGTGTGAATATACAGCTTTCGAGGACAGGCTCAACAACGGGTACACGATCGAGTCTGTGTTCTCCATTCCTTCGGCGCACACCAACGTCGAGACAAAGGCGTTCGGAGCCACGCAGTCAGGTGGATTCGCATTGATGCTCGGCGCGCCGGGGGAGAAGACCAACGCCGGCGACAGATCAAAAGTCACCCGAGACGGTTCGATCGAATTCATCCAGCACGGCAACGGTAACTGGAACTTCGCCGTGAGCCACGTTCAGGCTGTGCCTGGGCAGCTCTACCACGTGTTCGGAGTCTGGGACAAAGAGACAATCAAGTGCTACGTCAATGGTGAGCTCAAGGCCACGGTCGGAGTGACGACCCTCAAGCACAAGAGTGGTCTGCATTGTATGGGTGTCGCCGGAAACTACAACAGCGAGACCAAGTTCAACGGATCCTGGAACGGGACCGTCGTGGTCGCCCGACTCTACGACAATCCGCTCACAGCCGAGCAGATCAAAGCCAAGACCGCATTGAAAGGCAAGATCCAGATCGTGAAGTAACACCAGAAAAAATTCAAACTTATGAATAAGATAATCAAAAGGATATTCACGCTTGCCGTCACGCTTTGCCTCGGTGTTCTTCCGATGCTGGCGCAAAACGCGAAGACAGGACAGGCGGACAAGATACTTAACGGTATCGTCATCGGTTCCGACGGCGACACACCATTGGCCGGAGTCGTGATCCATTCCAAGGAAAACCCTAAGGAGATCGCGATGACGGACGCGCACGGAGAGTACAAATTCTCCGTCTCCCCTACCACCGAGACGGTAGTCTTCGAGATGATGGGGTACGACACCAAGGAGATCAAGGTGGCCGACACCTATCTGTTCACCCTAGTCACAATGATCGTACAGGCCAACGCCCTCGAAGAGTCAGTCGTGGTCGGATTCGGTACCCAGAAGAAGGAATCCCTCGTGGGTGCCGTCCAGGCGGTGAAGCCGGCGGATCTCGCGACATCCTCCTCCAACCTCACGACCTCGTTCGCCGGAAATATTCCGGGACTCATCGCCCGCCAGACTTCGGGTGAGCCGGGAGCCGACGGCGCGGCCTTCTATATTCGAGGAATATCCACGTTCGGAGCCAACTCCAGCGCGCTGATCGTGCTTGACGGTGTCGAGATCACATCTTCGATGCTCAACAACATCCCGACCGAGGCCATCGAGTCGATGTCCGTCCTGAAGGACGCGACCGCGACCGCCCTTTACGGTTCCAGAGGTGCCAACGGTGTGCTCATCGTGACCACCAAGGAAGGACGCAATTCAGAGAAGATCGCCATCAGCGCATCGTTCGACAACACGGTCTCTATGCCGACAATAGTTCAGGAAGTCGCTGACGGCGTGCAGTATATGGAACTCTACAACGAGGCTCTCTACAATGTGGCCCGCCAGTCCGGCGCGGCATACGTGCCGTTCTACTCCAGCGAGAAGATCGAGGGCACAAGAAACCATCACGATCCTTACGTCTATCCGAACAACGACTGGTACGGAATGCTGTTCAAGGACTTCGCCATGAACCAGAGGTTCAATGTCTCGCTGCGTGGCGGCGGAAAGAAGGTCAACTACTTCCTCAACGCCTCGATCTACAATGAGAACGGTATCATCAAGGAGCCTAAGGACGCTCTTCTGGACGTGAACCTCAACAACAAAAAGTATATGTTCCAGAGCAACGTCACGGCCCAGGCGACCAAGACGACCAAGGTCTCTATGAGACTGAATATGCAGCTTCAGTATCAGGACAGCCCTTACGAGTCCACGTCCAACCTCTTCTACTACACCATGCGCGCGAATCCGGTGCGCTTCCCGGCCGTTCTTCCAGCCGAGGATGGTGACACGTTCGTAAGGTACGGTAACAACGACACTTGGGACACCGGCTCCAACGACCTCAACCCTTACGCCTTGCTCAGCCGTGGCTACAAGGAGCAATACAGGTCCTGGATGACCGCCTCCCTCAACGTTGACCAGAACCTGAACTTCATTACCAAGGGGCTCTCAGCCAAGGCGTTGGTCTCTTTCTACAACTACTCCTACGCCGCAACAAACCGCTACCATATTCCGGCATATTACAAGATTGATCCGGACAGCGTCACGCTCAACGACGACGGAACCTACACATGGACAGCCAACTCCATCGGCGCCGAGGGCACGACATACCTTGAGAGTTCTGTCTCCGCCAGCGGCTACCACGAGTGGTCTTTGCAGGGTCAGATCAACTATGCAAGGAAATTCGGGAAGCACGATGTCAGCGCCGACCTCGTGTACCATATGAAGGAGAAGGTGAACAACGCCACCGGATCCTCCGAGGAAAAGCTTCTTCCGTTCAGGGAGCAGGGCCTCGCCGGACGTGTCACCTACAACTACGACAAGCGCTATTTCCTCGAAGGGAACTTCGGTTACAACGGCTCCGAGAACTTCATCGCCGGCAAGCGGTTCGGTTTCTTCCCGTCTGCCGCCATCGGATGGAACATCTCCAACGAGAAGTTCTTCTCACCATTGAAGAGCGCGGTGACCAACCTGAAGCTCCGCGCGTCCTACGGTCTTGTCGGTAACGACTCCCTCGGAGACAACCATCGATTCCCGTACATCACGGAGGTCGATATGGGTGACAGGTCATACGTTTTCGGTTCCAACTTCGCGAAGATCGGAGCCGGCTTCATCTCCAACTACGGTAATGTGAACGCCACCTGGGAAATCGCCAGGAAACTCAATGTCGGAATCGACATCGAACTGTTCAAGGACCTTAAACTGTCCGCGGACTGGTTCCACGAGTACCGCACGAACATATTCATGCAGCGCAAGTCATTCGCGTCGAACGGCGGTGTGGGCGGATCGCTTCCTTGGGCGAACCTCGGAGAAACCTCCAATTCCGGAGTTGATTTCTCCATCAACTACAACAAGGTGGTGAACAGCGACTTCCAGTACTCTCTGCGCGGCACGTTCACTTACGCCCATTCAGAGGTGAAGGCGATGGACGAGCCTGACTATTCAAAGAACCCGCATCTCTCGAAGATCGGCAAGCCTATCAATTCCAACAAGGTGCTCATCGCCGAGGGACTCTTCACCTCGCAGGAGGAGATCGACAACAGCCCGAGGCAGGACTTCGGCGCCTATGGTGTCGGTGATGTGAAGTACAAGGATGTGAACAATGACGGTGTCGTGAACTCCAATGACTTCGTCTGGAGCGACAAGCCTTACTTCCCTGAGATACAGTTCGGATTCGGAGGTTCTGTGAAATACAAGAAATGGGATGCTTCCATAATGTTCCAGGGCAGCTCAAGGTACGACATCACGACGTATAACAACCACCCGTTCTGCGACAACCAGCATTTCGGTTATGGCATCGTCAAGTACATAGCCGACGACCACTGGTCCTGGGACAACAATAACAAGGACGCCAAGTATCCAAGGCTCACGACCGTTCCTTCGGACAACAACACACAGGCTTCCACGCTGTATATGCACGACGCCTCGTTCGTCCGTCTGAAGAACGCCGAGATCGGATTCACCTACAAGTTCGTCCGTTTCTACCTTCAGGGCAACAACCTGTTCTACATTTCCAAGTTCAAGTACTGGGATCCGGAGAAAGGCCGCGGCAACGGTCTGACATATCCGCTCCAGCGCACGGTCAAGGCAGGTTTCCAGTTCACTTTCTAATCATTTATGAATATGAAGAAGATTTTTATCATACTGTTCTGCGTCTTGGGAATGGCGACCTCCTGCAACTTCCTCGATGTTATTCCAAGCGGAAAGGCCACGGAGGACGATCTTTTCAAGACCCACGTGCAGGCCGACAACTTCGCGGCCTCGCTCTATTACTATATGCCTAACAGATGGTACTTCCAGTCATCGCTTGAGATGTGCGGAGGTGGTGACATGGTGTCAAGTTTCTACGGCTCCGTGTATTACTTCAAGTGGAAGTCCCTTGTGTTCAACAATCAGGAGACCCCGTCCAACACCTATGTTGCGATGTGGTCAACGACCTGCGACAAGGCCTCCGGAGCCGTGTCCTATAATGTGTGGGGCGGAATCCGCAACGCCTATCTCCTTCTTGAGAACATCGACAAGGTGCCTGACGCGAGCGAGGATGAAAGGAACCGCTGGAGAGGAGAGGCCTACTGGAACATAGCCTATATGCACCAGACCCTTCTTGAATATTACGGTCCGATTGTCATTGTGGATCATCTGATCGGCCTTCAGGAGGACATCAACTATGAGCGCAAGCCTTATCTGGAGTGCGTGCAGTTCATCTCGGACATGTACGACAAGGCCGCGGAGTACCTTCCGGCGTCATATTCATCAAACTTC
>OQVO01000656.1_pt1 | contig 10627 bp, 9 predicted proteins | sample 1691511 | NCBI WGS metagenome assembly OQVO01 (sample SAMN03418254, study PRJEB22391) | human gut metagenome | biome: human-gut; feature: organic feature; material: feces | host: Homo sapiens | place: Tanzania | collected 2013-01 | reverse complement strand
ATTCAATATATTGCAGGAGCGGTGTAGGCCTGATAAGCGTAGCGCATCAGGCAGTCTGGCGTTGGTCATAACCCCATCACCCTCTGTAGCGGACATAACAACATGAAAGAGCTTGTGGTCGTTGCCATTGGTGGCAACAGCATTATCAAAGATAACGCCAGCCAGTCGATTGAGCATCAGGCGGAGGCGGTGAAAGCCGTCGCCGATACGGTGCTGGAAATGCTGGCTTCCGATTACGACATTGTGCTGACCCACGGCAACGGGCCGCAGGTCGGGCTGGATTTACGCCGTGCGGAGATTGCCCACAAGCGCGAAGGGCTGCCCTTAACGCCGCTGGCGAACTGTGTAGCGGATACGCAAGGCGGCATTGGCTATCTGATCCAACAGGCGCTGAATAACCGGCTGGCGCGTCACGGCGAGAAGAAAGCCGTCACCGTGGTGACTCAGGTGGAAGTGGATAAAAACGATCCAGGTTTTGCCCATCCCACCAAGCCCATCGGCGCATTCTTTAGTGACAGCCAGCGTGACGAATTACAAAAGGCAAACCCTGACTGGTGTTTTGTTGAAGATGCCGGGCGGGGCTATCGCCGCGTGGTCGCCTCGCCGGAACCGAAACGTATTGTCGAAGCACCTGCCATTAAAGCGCTGATCCAACAAGGTTTTGTCGTAATTGGCGCGGGCGGCGGTGGAATTCCGGTAGTGCGTACTGACGCGGGAGATTACCAAAGCGTGGACGCGGTTATCGACAAAGATCTCTCTACCGCGCTGCTGGCCCGTGAAATTCACGCCGACATTCTTGTGATCACCACTGGCGTCGAAAAAGTGTGTATTCACTTTGGCAAACCGCAGCAGCAGGCGCTCGATCGGGTGGATATTGCCACCATGACCCGCTATATGCAGGAAGGGCATTTCCCGCCCGGCAGCATGTTGCCAAAAATCATCGCCAGCCTGACATTTTTAGAACAAGGCGGCAAAGAAGTGATTATCACCACGCCGGAATGCCTGCCTGCGGCGCGGCGCGGCGAAACGGGCACTCATATTATTAAAACGTAAGGACGTAAGATGAAAGAAAGCAATAGCCGCCGTGAATTTCTGAGCCAGAGCGGTAAGATGGTCACCGCCGCCGCGCTGTTTGGTACCTCTGTGCCGCTCGCCCATGCGGCGGTAGCTGGCACCCTAAACTGCGAAGCGAACAACACCATGAAAATCACTGACCCGCATTACTATCTCGACAACGTGCTGCTGGAAACCGGTTTTGACTACGAAAATGGCGTGGCGGTGCAGACCCGCACGGCGCGCCAGACCGTGGAGATTCAGGACGGCAAAATTGTCGCCCTGCGCGAGAACAAGCTGCATCCGGACGCCACGCTGCCGCACTATGACGCTGGCGGTAAGCTGATGCTGCCCACCACCCGCGACATGCATATTCATCTCGACAAAACCTTTTACGGCGGGCCGTGGCGCTCGCTCAATCGTCCGGCAGGCACCACCATCCAGGACATGATCAAACTCGAGCAGAAAATGCTGCCGGAACTGCAACCGTACACTCAGGAGCGGGCAGAAAAACTGATTGATTTATTGCAGTCGAAAGGCACCACCATTGCCCGCAGCCACTGCAATATCGAACCGGTTTCCGGCCTGAAAAATCTGCAAAATTTGCAGGCGGTGCTGGCGCGACGTCAGGCGGGCTTTGAGTGTGAAATCGTCGCCTTCCCGCAGCACGGTTTGCTGCTGTCGAAATCTGAACCTTTAATGCGTGAAGCGATGCAGGCGGGGGCGCATTACGTCGGCGGCCTGGACCCGACCAGTGTTGATGGCGCGATGGAAAAATCCCTCGACACCATGTTCCAGATTGCGCTGGACTACGACAAAGGCGTCGATATTCACCTGCACGAAACCACTCCGGCAGGCGTGGCAGCCATCAATTATATGGTTGAAACGGTAGAGAAAACGCCACAGCTGAAGGGCAAGCTGACCATCAGTCACGCCTTTGCGCTGGCAACGCTCAACGAGCAACAGGTAGATGAACTGGCGAACCGGATGGTGGTGCAACAAATTTCTATCGCCTCGACGGTGCCGATTGGCACGCTGCATATGCCGCTCAAACAGTTGCACGACAAAGGCGTAAAAGTGATGACTGGCACTGACAGCGTTATCGACCACTGGTCGCCTTATGGTCTGGGCGACATGCTGGAAAAAGCCAATCTGTACGCGCAGCTCTATATTCGTCCTAACGAACAGAACCTCTCCCGCTCGCTGTTTTTAGCCACTGGCGATGTATTGCCGCTGAATGAAAAAGGCGAGCGTGTATGGCCAAAAGCGCAGGATGACGCCAGCTTTGTGCTGGTGGACGCCTCCTGTTCCGCCGAGGCGGTGGCGCGTATCTCGCCGAGAACCGCAACGTTCCATAAAGGGCAACTGGTGGGGGGGAGTGTGGCAGGTTGATGCGCATTTGAAACGCCTGCAACGGTGAATAGTAAGAGATTTAAGCCCCAGGGAGTGGGGCAATCTGAATATGAGTGTGTCGGCAGAAATGGACATTATCTTTGAGGAATATGCCCTTATTGACGTTGTGTAGATAACTATTTGTCTACGTGAAAAGATCATCAGTTTTGCCGATTTTAGTCTTTTACAGATAGCAAATATCACACTTACAGGCGCTCGCCTTATGGGGAACGTTGCTGCTCTGTTTCATTCAGGCTCGCGGCATGTTGGGGCTGGATCGGGTGGTTTAAATATTGGCTATATTCAATGGACGCGTTTTGCCGCGATGACATATCAGGCGTTGCCAAATACACATAGCTAATCAGGAGTAAACACAATGAAGATCAAAGCTGTTGGTGCATATTCCGCTAAACAACCACTTGAACCGATGGATATCACCCGGCGTGAACCGGGACCGAATGATGTCAAAATCGAAATCGCTTACTGTGGCGTTTGCCATTCCGATCTCCACCAGGTCCGTTCCGAGTGGGCGGGGACGGTTTACCCCTGCGTGCCGGGTCATGAAATTGTGGGGCGTGTGGTAGCCGTTGGTGATCAGGTAGAAAAATATGCGCCGGGCGATCTGGTCGGTGTCGGCTGCATTGTCGACAGTTGTAAACATTGCGAAGAGTGTGAAGACGGGTTGGAAAACTACTGTGATCACATGACCGGCACCTATAACTCGCCGACGCCGGACGAACCGGGCCATACTCTGGGCGGCTACTCACAACAGATCGTCGTTCATGAGCGATATGTTCTGCGTATTCGTCACCCGCAAGAGCAGCTGGCGGCGGTGGCTCCTTTGTTGTGTGCAGGGATCACCACGTATTCGCCGCTACGTCACTGGCAGGCCGGGCCGGGTAAAAAAGTGGGCGTGGTCGGCATCGGCGGTCTGGGACATATGGGGATTAAGCTGGCCCACGCGATGGGGGCACATGTGGTGGCATTTACCACTTCTGAGGCAAAACGCGAAGCGGCAAAAGCCCTGGGGGCCGATGAAGTTGTTAACTCACGCAATGCCGATGAGATGGCGGCTCATCTGAAGAGTTTCGATTTCATTTTGAATACAGTAGCTGCGCCACATAATCTCGACGATTTTACCACCTTGCTGAAGCGTGATGGCACCATGACGCTGGTTGGTGCGCCTGCGACACCGCATAAATCGCCGGAAGTTTTCAACCTGATCATGAAACGCCGTGCGATAGCCGGTTCTATGATTGGCGGCATTCCAGAAACTCAGGAGATGCTCGATTTTTGCGCCGAACATGGCATCGTGGCTGATATAGAGATGATTCGGGCCGATCAAATTAATGAAGCCTATGAGCGAATGCTGCGCGGTGATGTGAAATATCGTTTTGTTATCGATAATCGCACACTAACAGACTGAAAAAATTAATAAATACCCTGTGGTTTAACATATTAACTTCGCTCTCCACTTAACTTTTTAGTTAAGGAGAGCGAAATAATATCAAAGTAGCAGTAAAACCTATAACGTAAATTTAAATTGTTAAATTAACGCCCTCCAGTACACAATACTTCACACGTTAGTTATGAGCGATTTCTGATAGTGCCTGGTTTAATCAGAGCTTTATTATCTGCGACGTTTATTTTTATTTAAGAGAGATCGCGATGATATCATTAAAAGCTCCGCACAATAATTTGATGCCATATACGCAACAAAGCATACTTAATACGGTTAAAAACAATCAGTTACCAGAGGATATCAAAAGCTCCCTGGTTTCCTGTGTCGATATATTCAAGGTTTTGATTAAACAATATTATGATTATCCTTATGATTGTCGTGATGATTTAGTCGATGACGACAAACTCATTCATCTCATGGCTGCCGTACGAGACTGTGAGTGGTCAGACGATAACGCACTCACCATAAATGTGCAGTTTAATGATTTCCCTGGATTTTATGACTGGATGGATTACCCTGATCACCCGGTTAAGTTTGTTTTTCGCATACTTGAAAATCAAAAAGGGACAGTTTGGGTATATGACCAGGATGATGCGTTTCTTGATATTAAAGCAAACGTGCAGGCTGGACGCTTTACCGGGCTTAAGAAATTAGTGCAGTTTATCGATTCAGTGCGAACAGATTGCAAATGTATTCTTCTTGAATACCATATGCCTTTGCTGAGAATTTTCCCTAAAGGGAAAGAGTGTATGCATGTGGAAAAATGGCTTCGCGAAATGTCGTCTATTCCGGAGACAGACGCGCCCATTAAGCAGGCGCTTGCGCATGGATTATTATTACACTTAAAAAATATCTACCCTGTTTTTCCTGAATCACTGGTGATGTTATTGCTCTCTGTTCTGGACGTAAAAACATACAGAGATGATGCGCGATTAAATGAATGGATATCTAATAGAGTGCAGGAATTAGGTGACAGATATTATCCTGTAAATAAGCACGTTAAAATCCGCTACACTCTTTAGTTCAGAAAGGGTTCCACCTGCAAGTTGTTATTCCACCTGAGAGTGAATCGCAATGCAGGTAATCATTTCATCTGTATATCTGTATGCCAACTGGCATTCCATCTCTTTTTTCGCCGATATTTTGTTGTGATCGGCGACACTTCGCTTAAAAAAGCACCAGTAGTGGTTTCGCAGCCATGCGGTGTATAAAAAATGATCTCATGCAGATGTTTTGTGAATGTGTTGGTTGACATTCATATGAAAAAAATCATAATTCCATCATGTTTGTGTGGGGTCTTTTCTGTATCTTACGCATCGCACTCAAGCCTGACAGAAAATATGCTGTAAGGCTCATATCAAAAACCGCCATTAGCTCATCAGGAAGAGCAGACGACAACCAGGATTGTTGTATGGTACGGGGTTCGAGGCCTCGATGGCGGTCCAACTTTTCAAAACTCTTCTGAATCAGATCCCCTTATTATCATCCCTGCAAAGTGGAACATTGCCATTGTTTGGCTATTCAGGATGGGGCAGACCAATGAAAAAAGCCCACACAGGGGAGAGTGGGCTGAAATGGGAAGCTAAAGACTCAAGTAAACTTATCGGAAATAAGGACCACGCATTACGGGGGCTATCATCGCCGATGGCCGTGATTCGGCAAATCAGGTTGATTACGTAGAGAGTAAATTATCTGCTCACCGCTGCGTCACCCCTTCGTAAATCAGGCGTAGCGCGAATACACCAATAATTGCACCAATAACCCGACTGGCAACGCGTTGCATACGCCCATAAGCACGACGCACAGCGGGCAAAGAAAACGCCTGACTAAGAAAAACTCGCCAGATAATTGATGCGAGCACAATCCCCGCCCAGGCCATTAAACGTGCCCATGTTGGTGTTTCGGCATTTAATGTTACTGAGAAAATACTGATAAAAAATAAAACGGTTTGCGGGTTAGAGAGATCGGTAATTAATCCGCGGCGAAAAAAGACATACCAGGGGGCGCTAATCGGTTGTTGTAGTGTGCTCATTTGCGGTGTTGACTGGCGGCGCATGCTGCACCACGCAAACCATAAGAGATAAGCGCCGCCGACGATTCTGATAAGCGAAAAAATCTCCTCACACTGCGTAATTAGCGTTGCAAGACCAAACAAACCCAACCCGGAATAAAATGCATCGCCCAGCGCCACGCCCAGCCCGGTCAGCACCCCTGCGCGTCGACCGGAAGCCAGGCTGGTTTGTACTACCACAAAGAGATTGGCTCCCGGATTAAAAAAAGTAATCACGAACAGTCCTACGGTCAGGTAAACGGCATGCAAAGGATCCATAGTGATTTCATCCATAAATAAGTGAACTAACTGCATCATATTTCTACCAAAAATAATCGGGTGCGAGAGAGATCACAAAGTGTCTTATTTCCGGTTACTGGCGTTTATGCCCTGACTGAACTAATTATTAATCAACCCAATAATGTGGGTGGGTGATAGTGTGATAACAACTCTGGAGCCGTAATATGAAAATAATCTCTAAAATGTTAGTCGGTGCGTTAGCGTTAGCCGTTACCAATGTCTATGCCGCTGAATTGATGACCAAAGCGGAATTTGAAAAAGTTGAATCGCAGTATGAAAAAATAGGTGATATTTCAACCAGCAATGAAATGTCGACTGCAGATGCAAAAGAAGATTTGATCAAAAAAGCGGATGAAAAAGGGGCTGATGTGTTGGTACTGACCTCCGGTCAAACTGACAATAAGATCCACGGCACGGCAAATATTTATAAGAAGAAGTAATTCTGAATCCTATGTAAACATCTCCGATGCGTAAGTTTATCGGTGATCATCTATTGAAATTTATGCCGGATAAAGCGTTCGCGCTGCATTCGGCAGTTCAGCTTTTCAGCCGCCGCCAGAACGTCGTCCGGCTGATGCCTAAATAATTCGCCGCTGCTGTTTTATCGCCATTAAATTTCTCCAGTGCCTGTTGTGGTGTCAGTAAGCGTGGAGCGGGAGTTTTCGCCGACTCGCGCGCCAGTTCCGGCAGTAGCAGTTGCATAAACTGCGGCGTTAAATCCGGCGTCGGTTCCACACTTAAAAACAGCGCCAGTCGTTCCATCATATTGCGCAGTTCACGAATATTGCCTGGCCAGTCGTAGTGCAGCAGCACAGTTTCACTTGCCTGTAACCCCTGGCGTAATGCAGCAGAAAATGGGGCGGAGAGCGCCGCCAGAGACACTTTCAAAAAGCTTTCCGCCAGCGGAAGAATATCCGCCACCCGCTCGCGCAGTGGTGGCAATTGCAGACGCAAAATACTCAGCCGATAAAACAGATCACGGCGAAAACGTCCTTGCTGCATATCTTCTTCCAGATTGCAGTGAGTGGCGCTAATGACCCGTACATCTACCGGAACAGGCTGATGCCCGCCGACGCGGGTGACCTCTTTTTCTTCCAGCACCCGCAGCAGCCGGGTCTGCAAAGGTAGCGGCATTTCGCCAATCTCATCCAGAAACAGCGTACCGCCGTGGGCAATTTCGAACAGCCCGGCGCGACCTCCGCGTCGCGAGCCGGTAAACGCCCCTTCCTCATAGCCAAACAGTTCTGCTTCCAGCAGCGATTCGGCAATCGCCCCGCAGTTGACGGCAACAAACGGATGCGACTTTTTGCCCTGTCGCGCATCGTGGCGGGCAAAATATTCCCGATGAATCGCCTGGGCCGCCAGCTCTTTGCCCGTCCCCGTTTCCCCCTCAATCAACACCGCCGCACTGGAGCGGGCATACAGCAAAATAGTCTGCCGTACTTGTTCCATCTGTGGTGATTGACCGAGCATATCGCCCAGCACGTAACGAGTACGCAGGGCGTTGCGGGTGGCATCGTGAGTGTTATGGCGTAACGACATGCGCGTCATATCCAGCGCATCGCTGAACGCCTGGCGCACGGTGGCGGCGGAATAGATAAAAATGCCGTTCATTCCGGCTTCTTCTGCCAAATCGGTAATCAGCCCTGCGCCGACCACCGCTTCGGTGCCGTTAGCTTTTAGCTCGTTAATCTGCCCGCGTGCGTCTTCCTCGGTAATGTAGCTACGTTGGTCGAGGCGCAAATTAAAGGTTTTTTGAAACGCCACCAGCGCTGGAATGGTTTCCTGATAGGTGACAACGCCGATAGAAGAGGTGAGTTTTCCGGCTTTTGCCAGTGCCTGTAACACATCGTAGCCGCTCGGTTTAATCAAAATAACTGGCACTGACAGGCGGCTTTTCAGGTACGCGCCGTTAGAGCCAGCCGCGATGATGGCGTCACAGCGTTCGTTTGCCAGTTTCTTGCGGATGTAGGTCACTGCTTTTTCAAAGCCAAGCTGAATAGGGGTAATGTTCGCCAGGTGATCAAACTCGAGGCTGATATCGCGAAACAGCTCGAACAGGCGCGTTACAGATACCGTCCAGATAACCGGTTTGTCGTCATTAAGCCGTGGTGGATGTGCCATAGCGCACCGCAAAGTTAAGAAACCGAATATTGGGTTTAGTCTTGTTTCATAATTGTTGCAATGAAACGCGGTGAAACATTGCCTGAAACGTTAACTGAAACGCATATTTGCGGATTAGTTCATGACTTTATCTCTAACAAATTGAAATTAAACATTTAATTTTATTAAGGCAATTGTGGCACACCCCTTGCTTTGTCTTTATCAACGCAAATAACAAGTTGATAACAAAGGATGGGCTATGTCTCTACACTCTCCAGGTAAAGCGTTTCGCGCTGCACTGACTAAAGAAAATCCATTGCAGATTGTTGGCACCATCAACGCTAATCATGCGCTGTTGGCGCAGCGTGCCGGATATCAGGCAATTTATCTTTCTGGCGGTGGCGTGGCGGCAGGTTCGCTGGGGCTGCCCGATCTCGGTATTTCTACCCTTGATGATGTGCTGACCGACATTCGCCGTATCACCGACGTTTGTTCGCTGCCGCTGCTGGTGGATGCGGATATCGGTTTTGGTTCTTCGGCCTTTAACGTGGCGCGCACCGTGAAATCGATGATTAAAGCCGGTGCGGCAGGATTGCATATTGAAGATCAGGTTGGTGCGAAACGCTGCGGTCATCGTCCGAATAAAGCGATCGTCTCGAAAGAAGAGATGGTGGATCGGATCCGCGCGGCGGTGGATGCGAAAACCGATCCTGATTTTGTGATCATGGCGCGCACCGATGCTCTGGCGGTAGAGGGGCTGGATGCGGCGATCGAGCGTGCGCAGGCCTATGTTGAAGCGGGTGCCGAGATGTTGTTCCCGGAGGCGATTACCGAACTCGCCATGTACCGCCAGTTTGCCGATGCGGTGCAGGTGCCGATCCTCGCCAACATCACCGAATTTGGTGCCACGCCGCTGTTTACCACCGACGAATTACGCAGCGCCCATGTCGCAATGGCGCTGTACCCACTTTCAGCGTTCCGCGCCATGAACCGCGCCGCTGAACATGTCTACAACGTCCTGCGCCAGGAAGGCACGCAGAAAAGCGTCATCGACACCATGCAGACCCGCAACGAGCTGTACGAAAGCATCAACTACTACCAGTACGAAGAGAAGCTCGACAACCTGTTTGCCCGTAGCCAGGTGAAATAAAAAACGCCCGTTGATTGTATTCGACAGCCGATGCCTGATGCGTCGCTGACGCTAAACTCCACACATGGGGTTATATCCCTGAATATCACCGGATTTTCAAGGCTCACGCTCTCTTCCGGGACAGGAAGAGTCTCGGGACCTGCCACCATGAGGGCGAGCTCAGGATTGCGTTCTCCGCTCTTCGGAACGCTCTGTTCAGATGGAATTGTGAAGGCAATATTGTCGAGCGAGGTCACCGTCTCCGAATATGGAGCGTAGGCAAAGAGTTTGTCTCCCTCGGCGAATGTGTTCACTTTTGTTTCGTAGCGTGATGTCTCTGCAGAGAGTTTTGCCGGGACATTTTCCGTAGCCTTGGCGCCGGTTATGAATACGCCGACAGTCTCCACGCCCACAGGAGAAGCGAAACTCAGGGATATTTCATCCGGAAGCGGTTTAGAAGCCGGCCCGTCCGGATTTTCCGGTTCGTTCTTGTTGCATCCGAGCAGCGCGGCCGTCATTGCCGTCGCCGCCAATGCTTTCAGTATGTTTTTGGTTGTCATGTTGTTATATTTTTGTTTTCCGTTTTTCAGGTGAACCTTTTACTCTATAATTCAGAAAAGTGAGGTGAGCAGATTATTCGTTCCAATATGTAATGCTGCCGGAAGTCGTCAATGTCGTCGGACCATAAAGTGAGGCGGTTCCGACGGTTTCCTGCGTGACTTCGAGTTTTCCCGCGCCATTGTTGTAAGTCAGATTTGCCCTTATCTGAATGTCGGTGTATGACGGGGTGCCAGACTTGACAAAACCTTGAAGGACTCCGATGCCAACAGGACTCGGAGTGAGCGAGCCGGAAATGTCAACGAAACTGTCCTTGACGGTCAATGTGTTCAGTGACGAGCCTACAATGCCGCCGACTGCCGAAAACTGGGAATCTGAGGAAGACAGACTTGAATCGCCAAATTCGACCTCCACAATCGCATTTTCGATGTTGGCATAGTTTGTCTGACCGCAGATTCCGCCGAGCAAGCAATTCTTTACATAGCCTCCGAGGAGCCTTCCGGTATTTGTACATCCTATTATATCAATAGATTTTGCTTTAAGACCATTTGCATACCCAACAATTCCGCCAGTGGCACCG